>JAESFL010000089.1_pt1 | contig 99039 bp, 57 predicted proteins | sample 9269401 | NCBI WGS metagenome assembly JAESFL01 (sample SAMN14506025, study PRJNA617098) | algae metagenome | isolation source: Gloeocapsa sp. UFS-A4-WI-NPMV-4B04 and co-occurring heterotrophs from desert... | place: USA: Utah | collected 2006-10-01 | reverse complement strand
GTTAACAGTTTTTCCTATTCCTAAATTATCTTTGGGTTTTTCTCAACTTCAGTCTATTATTTATAGCCTCACCTCTCCCATTTTTATATTCCTACCTCACTCTGATTTCTATTTTTCTTCTGCCTAGAGTGACAAAACAGGGCTATGCACTCGAAGACTTTGGGGCGCGACACTACAGGGCAGTCAGCGAGCAACTAGGATTAGAAGTAACTCGCTTGCCATCGGATACTACTTTTCGTCGCATCTTACAGAAGCTCGATTTTCAAACTTTGGCTATTCAGTTTGAGCAATGGGTTAACAATACATTCACTCTCGAAACTGGCGAGTGGGTGGCGATAGACGGCAAGAGCATTAAAGGAACGGTTACAGAACCGGGTACCGCTTACCAGAACTTTGTTTCTTTAGTCTCCGTCTATAGTCATCAACAAGGAGTAGTGCTTGCCGCCCAACAGTTTGAATCAAAAAATAGCAGTGAGTTGAAAGTGGTGCAAACAATACTTAAGGCATTGCAGTTAGAAGGAGTGGTGTTCACCATGGATGCCCTGCACTGCCAAAAAAACTACTAAGCTGCTCATTGAGGGCGGCAACGATTACGTTATCACCGTCAAAGGTAATCAACCTCGACTATTAGGACAACTGAAAACGATTGCCGAAACTCAAAAACACTGCGAACGGTTTGTTGATATTGAGAAAACGCGTGGGCGAATTACCTGTCGCATCGTGAAAGTCTTTACTGCACCTAAGGATATTGTCCTTGATTGGGAAGGAGTGCAAAGCCTGATTCAACTCGAACGCATCGGTATCCGTTCAGGAAAGAAATATTTACAGACCAACTATTACATTAGCTCGCTCTTGACCTCCGCCGCCAAATTTGCTTGCAGGATTCGTCAGCACTGGGAAATTGAAAATCGCTTGCATTGGGTCAAAGATGTCGTATTTGGCGAAGATGCCGCTCTCTTTAACAACTATAATGCTGCCACCAACTGGTCTATTATCCGCAATATTGCCATTAATCTTGCTCGTCTGGGCGGTTATGATTCTCTGACCAAGGCGGAACGATTTCTTGCCCATGACATCGATAAAATGTTTTTACTTCTAGAATGAATTATCCCTGGGTGTTGGGTTAGAGGTAGCGGCGTGATCAGGATTAAGGGAGATGCGAGCGCAATCTGCTGGCTAATGTCACTCATTTAGTTATCAGAAGTACTCTTCTAGATACTAAAATTCATTGTGACTCAAAGGGGCGTTTTTGGGCGTTGCACAGTAGAGAGATGATTTCAGGAAGGACAGTTACAGTCCAAGTTCTCAAGTAATGTAACAATAAACGAACTGAGTGTTTAAGCATGAATTCGTATTTGGAGTAGCAAAAAGTTCTACGATGTAGCCGTGCTAAATAATACCGCAACCGACTATTTCCCGATTAGTCAAACCTGGCATGGAATTCGGCTCATTCAATTCTGCTTTTAGCGAACGTTGAAGGGATACGAAATAATGAACATGATCAGGAAAGGTCAAACTTCTTGGACTAGCGAAAGGAACCGTCAAAGAACGAGTTCTCTTCATCAACCAAGTCTTTGGAGTGGTTGCATAGTTAATTCCCGCTCGGAGTTTTCTGACCTCAACAAGTTTTTGCAACACAACCCAATTAAGACACTTCATCCTTGTATTATGCAACGCCAGTTAATTGGCATTACAAAATGAGAACCAGAGTGCCTATCACAATTAAAAATGTACCGAGAATCGATTGCCTCGTTAACGATTCGCCCAAGAAAGCCGCAGAGAATAACAGCACCAGAACTAGACTCGACTTATCAATCGGTGCGACCAGCGATGCCTTGCCAATTTGTAACGCCTTAAAGTAGAAGATCCAAGATAATCCTGTTGCTAATCCAGATAATACTAGAAAAAGTAGGGTTTTATTAGGGATTTCTGCTAACCCTTTGAGATCACCTTTAGCAAACACGATGCCCCACGCAACGATCAAAATGATGATAGTCCGAATCGCTGTTGCAAGATTGGAATTAATGGCTTCAATCCCGATTTTGGCAAATATCGTTGTTAGTGCCGCGAACAGTGCCGAGAGCAACGCATAAAGCCACCACAGGTTAGAATGACTGTCCACCTTTCTCCTTTTAGTTCAATACCATTATTAATCGTTAATCTACTGGATTTTTCGGCTAGCATTTGGTTTGTTTCGTATTCTCCTTGCGTCTGGCTTTTCTCCACTGGTGCTGCCACATTAGGAAGCGCGTCAAGAATAAAACGGTCGGCATTAAGCCAATAAAAACCTAAAAAATCCGGGTTGGAAGTCCACCAAGTAGCCCAAAATAAAGTGTGCTACTAACACCGCTTGACTGAAAAGATGCGTTTGGATCTACTCGATTGGCATTCGACACCTGACCGTTGTACCGATCCACGTCAAAACTGCTGAATGCTAGCCGTAAAGATTTTTGCGGTAACTGCTTACAAATATCCCTATTCTGTCACTTCCCGCAGATAATGAATAAAAAATCACAAGATAAAATTCTACAAGTTAGTCGGGCAATGGACAACGAGTTACAAATCTTGGGTAGTCCCAAAGATGTAAGGATAGAGCAAATTCAGTTAATCAATATGGGATATGTGAGTTTCTCTGCCTGCCTGTCCTGCTTGTGCCTCAACTCATACCGTCAAGAATGGCAAAATTCATAACGATAAGCCAAACTTTCGATGCCGTGAGTGTGGCAGACATTTTGTGCAGAATCCACAAAACAAGCTCATTGACTAAGCAACCAAGGATTTGATTGACCAACTACTGTGAGAAAAAATTCCCAAGGCTTGGTTTGCTAAACTGAGCAGGGTTTCAGAGCTTTTGCTACAAAACGGTAGTCAATGCGAAATACCAAAGTGTGCCTCGTCAGGCAGACTTGGGGGCTAAAAAAAGGAACACTTAACAATATCGTTTTCAAAGTCGTTGGACAATCCACATTGGTGCAATCTGGTACTTTGTTCACCATTACAATGCATCCTTACCTGTTTAGCACTACCCCATGAACCAATCAGTGGCCCTGGCAATCGCCGATGGCTTGACTGTTGATAGTATTACATCTGGCTAAAGGTTAACCCACATTATTCATAGCATTCGATGTCCCACAACACAGGGACCTTCACCAGACCACTATTAGTTTTTGCAACACAACCCAATATTACTGTTTTCCTTGCCACAATAGCTGCATCTCGATACAACTAGACAGCAAATCATCTAACGTGCCTTGTGCTTCGATTCTACCTTCTTTGAGTACAATAATTTGGTCGGCATGGCGCAAGACCCAAGGACGGTGAGAAACTACCAGACAAGTTGGTGTCCACTCCGTCGCGCTTGGTGTCGCAAATAGACGCGACCACAATATTCGTTCTACTTCCACATCAAGGGCGCTAGAGAGGTCGTCAAAAACTAGCAATTCTGGTTGGCGGACAAACATTCGCGCCGCAGCTGCTCGCTGCAATTGTCCGCCAGAGAGCCGCATCCCTTTTGCTCCCACCATTGTTGCCAACCCCTCACTCATAGCAGCGACATCCCGTGTAAAAACTGCTTTATGCAACGCCTCTTTCACCTCAGACTCACTTTTATCCAAGCCTAGTAAAATATTTTCTTGGAGAGAATAACTAAAAAATTGTGGAATTTGTGGCGTATAAGCGCTGCGGGCTGGAATGAAGAAGTTAGCTGGATCAAGGACTAGATTATTGTTCCAGTAAATCTCGCCTGCTTGCTGGGGCAATAACCCCAGCAAAGTCCGCAGCAGCGTTGTTTTGCCTGAGCCAAGGCGGCCGACGATCGCTGTCAGACTTCCCCGCGTTAACTTCAGGTTTGCACCACTAATGCCCCGGTCAGTGTCAGGATAATGATAGGTGAGGTTGAATGCTGTTAATTCGTGCAAGCGATCGCTCTGGCTCCAACGCGGTTGGTTTACTGGCGCTAGTTCTGGTTGACGACCCAGTAAGTCATTGAGGTAAAGTTGATTGTGTGCTACCAGCATTTGAGCCGGTGTACCAGAAAGCAATGCCTCCATACGCTCAAAGGAAACTTCAGTTTGCTTAGACAATGCCAAGAAAAGACCAAAGAAGCCTAAAAAGTCGGTGACAAAAGCTAGATAGTAGACAAATAACGCAAAGTCACCCACCGTTAGCCTACCAACACCAGACTGCATTGACGTAGAGGCTAATAGCAAAATCCCCCCCGTGCCAATACTCACCAGATTCTGAAACACAGATTCAAGGATGGCACTGAGTAATTGATCTTGCAATATCATCTGCTGGCGTTGAGCATTCACTTGACGAAAATGGTTAAGCACTGCTGTTTCAGCCCCAGCAACTTTAATCGCTTGCACAGAACTAAACATCTCACCAATGGTACCTGTCACTTGTTCTGTGGCTTGGCGACTGCGACGGCGATACTGTTTGAGCCGCTTTTGGACTCGCTGGACAACGGCTACTATGCACACCAAGGGCAGGAAAACAAACAGCGTGATCTGCACATTGACAAACAGAAGGATTGCCAGAGAAACAAGAGCAAATATTCCTGCACCCACGACTTCAGAGATGAAAGCAACGTTGTTCTCGATTTGTTCAGCGTCATCCCGGAAGTAGCTGATTGCTTCACCAGGCGATCGCGTTTTGAATCCTGCCAAATCTACTAAAGGTTGGTCGCCGGGACGATTGAGAATACACTCTAAGAGATTACGTCGCAATAAGGCACTGATCGTAAACCGATGCTGAGTTTTGGTCAGGCGACCAGCAAAGAGAAAAACAATCCGTCCGCCGCCTGTAGCTAGCAGTAGAGCAATTAAGGTTAAAGGAGACAAGTTCAGTTGGGACTCATCAGTGAGCGTGTTAAAAAATTCACGGATAATCAATCCCGGTACAGCAGGCGACCCCATGATTAAAATCCACAAAAAGCTGTCAATTAAGTACAGCCTCGGTGCATAGCAGATCATCTGCCACAGTAGTTTCCAGGCGGATACCTTTTTTGTCGCTGTCATTTGGCTGCTTGCTCTTTATTTATATCGGTCGTCCTGAAGATGTAATACGGAAAGATCCTCCTACTTGCTCCCCTGCTAAACCTACCTGTAATAACTGAGCAAATCGGGAATCGGGATTATTAGCTAAGTTTTGGCGATCGCCGTATTCAATTATCCTGCCGTTTTCTAAAATTAAGATCCGGTCTGCCCGTTGTACTGTTGCCAAGCGGTGAGCAATAATTATCCCAGTGCGTCCTTGCAGGAGTTTGTCTAACGCCCGCTCAATTAAGTTCTCAGTTGTCGGATCAAGACGGGAAGAGGCTTCGTCCAAAACCACTAAACCAGGGTCTTTGAGAAAAATTCGGGCAAAGGCAAGCAACTGAGCTTGACCGCCGGAAAGACCGCCTCTATCTGCTCCTAACTGAGTGTCTAAGCCAAATGGCTGCGATCTCAACCAGGCAGAAAGTCCCAACACTTCTAGCGCTTGGAAAATTTGGGCATCGCTGATTTTGGGATTGAAAAAGGTTAAGTTATTGCGGATTGTCGTCTGAAACAGTTGTACGTCCTGAGTTACCAGCCCCACTCGCTGCGGCAAATCCTTCAAGGGTGTTTGAACAAGTGCTACACCGCCCAAACTGATTGTACCTGCTTGAGGTTCGTACAGCCGCATCAATAGTCGGGCGATCGTCGTCTTACCGCTACCCGTGCGTCCCAGCAGCCCTAGCACCTGACCAGGTTGCAGATGAAAGGAAATATTTTGCATCACTCCAGCAGGAGATTGGTGAGTTTCCGAGTGTAGCCAGCCGTGATCGTAGCTAAACGAGACATTTTCAAAAGTTACGGACAGCGCCCCTTGAGGTAGCGGTATCTGCCCACCCGCGCTCAGGTGCCGTTGGATTTGGAATAATTCTTGGATACGGAGAATACTTGCTTCTACCTGTTGCAGTTCTTCTAACTGCTCTCGCATTTGTTCGATTGGTTGCTGGAGGAGATTACTGTAATAAAAAATTAGGTAGACTGTGCCGATAGTAATTGCTTTTTGGCTCCACAGATAAGCGCCTAGTAATAGGGCGATCGCATTGCCGATAATGAATAAACCAATCGTTGTTCCCCACAAGACCGTGCCAGCTAAACGAGCTTGATGATAAATAGGTAGCCAGCGTTGCAGGATGCCGTAGAAACGATGCATCACGTAGCTGATGGCTCCATTTGCCCGAATGTCAGCAGTGCCAGCGAGTTGTTCCCCTAAAAAACCAAAAAACTCAGCATGGACTTGGCGCAAAGCCCCCCAGTAAGGCACAGCAAAGGAACGCAGCCGCATTAGGGTAATCAAAGCACTTAGACTAAACAAGCTTAGTCCTAAACCGACACGCCAATCCTCGAAAAATAAGACAATCAGTATGCCTACAAGTAGAATTAGATTGCCCAAGACGTGAATGATGAATTGGGAGAAGAATCGGGAGAGGGTGTTGACATCCCCGTCTATGCGCTCAACCAACTCACCAGAAGTGCGGAATTTGTGGAAGGATAAATCTAGTTTAAGACAGTGTTGAGCTAAGTCAAATCGCAGTGCATTCGTAGCTGTCCAAGCAACATTTGTGCCTAAGTAAGTAGTAACAACCGTTAAAACTTGAATAACTAATGCTATACCAGTAAATAGCCCAGCAGAGTTGAATAAATCTTGCTGGGAGCCTCCAGCAACGGCGGTGTCAATAAAGTAGCTAAGAATTTGGGGGTTGAATACCTGCAAGCCAATGCTGCTGAGTAAAGTAACGGCAAGCCAAGCGACGCGACCTTTTTGTGGCGACAGATAATTAACGAGTAAATTCCAGTATTGTTTTAAGGGAATTTTAAACATAGGAGAAAACTATAAGTATTTCCTTGTGCCTTCTCTGCCTTTGGTCAAGGCACTTGGCGAAGAACCGCCTTTTACTATTTTTTTGTAACCAAGTATTTGAACAAGTCATCCAAAATGCGGTTGGCTGCTACTGGGCTGTATCCGGCAATCCAGGCATCGGCTTCTACTTCGTACACCTTACCTTGTTTCACAGCCTGCAACTGAGACCAAAGGGGGTGACTGGTAAATTGTGCTAGCTTAGGTGCGCGATCGCCCAGTACCAAAAAAATCGCATCTCCATCCATTTTGGGAATCAGTTCTAATGAAACATCTTCGTTGACTTTCTCTTTGTCCTGCCCTGGCGGACGGGGCAAGCCAACATCATTTAAAATCTGACCGCTAAAGGATTGATTCATGTAGATCCGCACATTTTCCCAAAACATAACTATGGATACCTGGGTTTTTGAGAGTTTCTCGCCCATCTGCTCCCGAAACGCTGCAATTCGGGTATTATAGTCACCTAGTAGTTTCTGTGCCTCTTGAGTTTTTCCCAGAGCCTCAGCATAAGTTTTCAGCCACTCTTGCCAATCTATATCTTTGCCATTCCCAGCCAGAACAGTCGGAGCGATTTGTGATAGTCTTTCGTATGTTTCTTCATCACCCCAATAAACACTCAGAATTAAGTCGGGATGCAAACCTAAGATGCTTTCTAGATTGGGTTGCGACAGTAGACCAACTTTAGCAATTGCTGCGGTTTTCTCTGGCAGATAAGTGCGAAATTTGCCATTATCCCATGTAGTTGCGCCGACAGGCGTAATTCCTAACGCTAATACATTATCTAAAATATCTAGGACAACGACCCTTTGGGGAGCATTGGGAACGCAAGTTTTTCCTAGTGCGTGTTTCACTATGTGGCATGGCAATCGCGAACTAGAATTAATTTGCCTTTCTTTATTTTTATTAACATTGCCAGCACAAGCGCAGACCAGGAAAATAGTCAGACTCAGTAATAAAAACTGTTTAATAGAACGATGAATTTTACAGGTTTTCTGCACTAATTTCTTGATTTTTAAGTATTGGTAGAACACTACTATTAATGTTGAATTTTTGCGAGATTTTTAACAATGTATTGAGCGGTTTCTGATGCTTCTTTGTTATTACACGAACCCCTTAGATAAAGAACCTGATTTTTATCTTGAACAACCTCTGCTTGATAAACTCCTACAACATCATCTGGTTGGATAAATGAGAGTTGAACCCAGTTAAAACTTTCGTCTTCGTTCTGTTCTAGAATTTGAGCGGCTACAGAGTAGCTAAACCAATCCCAGCCGTACTTGCTAATCAATTCTCTTTCTAAAATCTGCGCTGCCCAAGGCAAAATTCCCCAACCTCGATAAACGCGGCTCAAACAGTTAATATCACCTGTTTTTGTCAGGATTGAGGTGAATGATTCTTGGTCGAGTCTACCGTAATATCTGCCTTCGGGAAAGTCAGCGATCGTGGGTGCATAGCGATGTCCGCCAAAGTGACTGACTTGCCAGATGCGAACCTGATCTAAAGACAAGTCAGAGACAGTTGCTAGAGCTTGCCGATACAGAATATTGCCATACTTGGCACAGCATTTATCTCTGCTGCCATGAGTACATACAAGAATATCTCTAGTGAGATTTTCTGTGTTTTGATAACTCAATTTACCTGCTAAATAGTCTTGCAAAGCAGGAGCAACATCGCTAATGTTAGGAACAGAAAATTCTTTTTGACTGTAACCATTAGAGAAACCTGGCTTTTGGTGAAAAATTAGGCATCTTGTGTAGCCTTCAGCATGGGGGCGATCGCTGTAAATCAAAAATAAGTATACAGGGAGTTCAGTTTCATCAATTTCTGCCGCTAAGGCTCTCAAGTTAGCAGGAATTGATTTTGAATTGAGAGCATTGCTTGTCCAAGGAGGTGGACATTCAACTAAGACGTAAATTTCAGCAGTGCTAGCCGTGCCGATAATATCTTCTTGGGCTTGTTCCGACTCTTGAGCGCAAAAGAAAGTATCCATGCGTGTGCTCGCTTCCCTGGATCAAATTACCAATGTTTATTAATGACTTCCACCTGTGTTTAAACAGCAAGCAGAAGTTTTGATACCATTACCTGGTTCTTGTGCCTTCTGCCTGCTAGTGAGTAGGACAGTTTACCAATCAATCGAGTAACCAAGACGAATTGTTCTTCCTCTGGCTGCATAATTTAATGTGTCATCAATGCCACTGAAATATTGAGACAAGACAGGAAAATACTGTTCGTTAAATAAGTTCTCGACGGCAAGGGAAAGCCGACCTCCGAACAGGGGAAGGCTACTAATGAAATCGACTGTGAGATAGCTGTCAATAGGTACGAAGTCAGTCCCGTCTTCAAAGGCGCTAGAGCGATCGCCAACATATAATGCTTGTAATCGATTGCTCCAGCCAGACTCAGTTTCATACTCCAAATATGTAGTCAACTTCAATGGCTGAATATCTGTACTGTCGAGAGCCAGAAAGTCGCCCTCCTCATTTTCAAACTCTCCTTCTATCAAAGTCAGCGTACTGCCAAGTCCCCAGCCTGCTCCGGGTTGCCAGTCAAGGCTAGCCTCTAGACCATAAATTTGTTGTGGTTGACGTTCAACTACAGCATTACGTCCCCCTCCTCTTTGGATCAGTCTTACACCCAAGTCAGAGTCATTGTAGAAAGCAGCTAAAGACGCTTGGAAATTTGACCAGTTACCACGGATGCCAATTTCGTAATTATCTACCTGCTGCGGTTGAGTTACATCCAAATCATCTTCAACCGAAGTAAATCCTTCGGGAGGACCCGCCAAAATGCGGCTATAGTCTGGAGCCGAAAAACCTTGAGCAAAGTTGGCAAACAAACTAATTTGATCTGTAGGTTTATACACAGCGCCGACATTAAACACGACATCATCAAAGTTAATGTTGCCACCTTCAATATCCCGATTCGGAGCAAAACCAAATTCTACAGTGCTATAGTCATCAACATTTAAACCAAATCGTTCATAACGCAGCCCACCACTCAATATCCACTGCTCGGTGAGATCCCAATTCAACTGAGCAAATAAACCAAGATTATTGACACGGTAATCGCTGTTGGTAAGTTCGTCAACTTTCCGCAAAACCCGTTCCCCACTCTCGTCAAATTCCTGTGGGTCAAAAACGTTTATAGGTTGGGAAATTTTCTCGTTTGAGTAATCAGCTCCCCAAAGTAGCGAGAGTGCCGATGACAAGGGAGTGTCGATTTGCAACCGCGCCCCAAAAAGTTCTTTGTCAAATATAAATTGGACTATTTCAGGGTCAGTGAAATCGAAAGGTCTACCGTCAAAGAAAGAGCCTTGAAATACATTATTTCGATAGTACGCTTGAGCCTGTACCTGACTGCCCAACAGATTATCGTGGTTATAGCTGAGATTAATTACTGTATTGAGATTTCCTGGCTCTGGCGCTCCAATAGCTTCTCGTTCTGGGACTTGCAATGCACGGGCTTTTTGAATGCCTTCAATATCAAAGATACTTGGATCGGAAATATAGTTGCTGTTTTCATTGAAGTTGAAGTGATTGAGCGTTAGTTGCAAGCGTTGTTCTTCAGTGAAGTTTACCCCCACCTTGCCGAGAAAGCCTAAAGTCTCGACATTACTAAGCCCACTATCGCCGGGAATGCGATCGCCCTCGGCATCAAAAAATGTGCCAGTGTCTTCTCTTGACAAGGAAATTGTGTAGTCAACACTGCCATCCTTCCCAGAGATTCCATACTGAAAGTAGTTACCAAAACTATCGCCTTCTAAAAACGAATCATCGCCAGCAGCAGCATTCACCGATACTTCTGCTGTAGAAATTAGCCTCTCGTCAGTTGGTTGTCGGGTAATAATATTAATGACTCCACCCGTTCCCCCATCACCATAAACTGCTGTCGGACCGCGAACCACCTCAATGCGTTCAATTGCCGAGGGATCGATACTTGTCAAGTCTCTAGCTTGGCTGGTAAAAACATTTGATTTAATCGGGACACCATCAATCAATACTTGAGGGAAACGTCCCCGCAAGTTCTGTCCATTATTTAGCAGCGCACTTTGAGTCGGTGGTCCAAAGCCTGGAACCAAGTTACCCAAAATTTCTTGGACGTTGCGCGTAACTTTAGCTTGTTGATCAATTTCCTCGCGGTCAATTACTGTTACAGAACGCGGCACATTAGTGATTGCTTGTTCTGTGCGCGTCGCCGTCACCACAATTTCGATCGGCTCTTCTTCCGCCGTCGGTTGTTGGGGGGTAGTTTCATTAGGCGTATCTGGAGTAGTTTCATTAGGCGTGTCTGATTCTGGTGCAGGCGCAGCATCTGCGGTTGGAGTTTCCGTACCAGGCGTGAGACTAAAAATTAAACCAGTATCGCTGTCCAGTAATTCTGCTGTCGGTACTGCTGTTTGTCCGGTAATCCTAATTTGGACAATATTGCCACTCAGTTGAGTAACGCTGACAGCAACAATCCCCTCTGCTGGATTATCACGGCGAATACCCTCTGGTAATGCCAGAATAGCATTGGGAATATCAGCAATTAATGTTCTGCCCTCAGTCCTAGTTTCAGGTTGCAGTAGATTCGCTTGGGGAGTTTCTAAGATTACTTCTAGAGCGTTGTCTGTGGGGTTAACTTGTACACCTGTTACTCGGATAATAGCATTACCTTGAGCGATCGCCGCTCCACCTGCTGGCTTTGGTAGAGCTTCCTGATATAGTCCCTCGACTGAAGTAAGGGGAATCTCGATGTCCTGAAGGCGCGGAATGTCTGCGATCGCCGAGCGATGACGAGAAATTGTGTTTTGGGCTGGTGCTGTTGATCTTTGGGTCGCGCTAGCTTCAGAAATTTTTGGTTGAGCAAGAGCTGGTGGCATAATGCCAATACCAAGCAGTACAAAGGAAAATAAGGGTCGATATCGTTTCATGGCTTCCCCTTACTTGCCGTCACTAAGTACAGCTTTCTCTTGCTTAATGTCAGTAGTGCATCGCAATACACTTGTCACTTGTACGACATTAGCTAAATCAGGCATCGCTGCCAACACGCCCACCCCTCCGATAGACAAGGATGAAGGTAATTGCTTTTGTTTCATTTGTCTTCCTTAAACTCAATCTAGGCAATCGGAGAATGCGATTCAAGACCCTTTGGGGCTTGGAGGCTAAAGCCCCCGCTTACGCGATCGCATCTCAGTAGTTTTGCTAATTATTTGCAATAACAACTGCTAACAATAAAACAGCCCTATTACCAATGTCAAGTTAAGAACAATAAATATATTTATTGACAGTAAGTGTCAGCTTATACAAATGCTATCACCACATAGTAGAGAGTATAGCTACTGAGTTTCGACAAGTTTGTGCTTATTTAACAACAAGTTAACTATGAGCAAGCTGTAAATAATGAAAAATACTCGCGATTGCTGCTTGACAAAATCCAGAAATTTGCTGTAGGGTGACTGAGAACAATTGAAAAAGACTAGCAATAAAGCCAGGAGATATTTGCAACTACTTTAGGAAAAATCAAACTCCTAAGTGTTGGGTGTAGTGGATGCCAATGAAAACGGCAAGATAAAACTTGCCTGGAGTGGCGCTGCTAAGTATGTCTGCAATGGCAGAAATTATCACCCTATCCACGTTTTGGATTTTATAAGCTTTGTGTAGAGCCAAGTTCAGAAATTTAAAGAAAGGCAGAAGGCACAAGGGGACAATTATGGGGGATTCGGAACCCTGATGATTATGAGAGTGGGCGGCAAGGAAACCTAGCCGACATGATTCAGACCGAGAATATGCGAAATGACTGCACCGAATAAGATGCAGTTGAAAAACGCTGTTGCAGTTACAGAAGTTCTTTCCTTGTTTTTAAGGTTCCATTAAAAAATGGCTCAAACTTTAAATAATCCAGAAATTTTTGGGTGTTCGACTTGGGTGGATGTTCTCCGCTACAGAACTCTACACCAGCCAGAACAAGTAGCTTTCACCTTTTTGCCAGATGGAGAAACAGTAGAAGAGAGCCTTAGTTATCGAGAATTGGAGAAGTGCAGCCGAGCGATCGCAGCTCAACTTCAAGCTTTGGGTTTAAGCGGTGAACGAGCCTTATTGCTTTATCCTCCAGGCTTAGATTATCTAGTAGCGTTTTTCGGGTGTTTGTACGCTGGGGTAGTCGCAGTTCCGGCTTACCCGCCGCGTAACCAACGCAACACGCCCAGAATCCAAGCTGTGGTAGCAGATGCACAGGCAAGCATAGCTCTGACAACAACAGCAATTCTGTCTCAGGTGCAATCTCTCCTAGCTGAAAAAACTGACAGAGATTTACAATGGCTAACTACTGACAGCCTTACTAGCGGTATAGAGGATAGTTGGCAAGAGCCTTTTATAAATACAGATACTTTAGCTTTTCTGCAATATACATCTGGTTCTACAGGTACACCAAAGGGAGCAATGCTCAGTCATGGCAACCTGCTACACAATGCAGCCATGACCTACCGTTTAATGGGACATTCGCCCAACAGTAAATTTATTTCTTGGTTGCCGACTTACCATGACATGGGACTTATTGGCGGCATCCTACAACCACTATATGGCGGCTTTCCTTGCATATTAATGCCTCCGGCGGCTTTTCTCCAGCGTCCTTACCGTTGGTTGCAAGCGATTTCCCGCTACCAAGGGACAACGAGTGGCGCTCCCAATTTTGCTTACGAGCTATGCATTCATAAAATTACGCCAGAGCAACAGGAGCAGCTTGACTTAAGCAGCTGGGATGTAGCTTTTAATGGTGCAGAGCCGATCCGCCAGGATACTTTAGAGCGATTTGTGACAAAATTTGCGGCTTGCGGCTTTCGTTCCGCAGCTTTTTACCCCTGTTACGGAATGGCAGAGGCAACTTTGATGGTTACTGGTAGCCACAAAACAACTCCGCCAGTTAGCAAAACTATCCAGAAAACTGCTCTAGAAAATAACCGAGCGATCGCAGCCAGTCCCGAAAACGAAAATTGTACTTTAGTAGGCTGCGGTCAAACCCTCCCAGATCAACAAATCATCATTGCCAATCCTCAAACCTGCACTTCTTGTTTACCCGGTGAAGTGGGTGAAATTTGGGTGTCGGGTCCGAGTATCGGTCACGGCTACTGGAATCGTCCGCAGGAGACAGAACAAACTTTCCGCGCGTACCTAGCAGATACAGGTGCAGGACCTTTTTTGCGGACAGGAGATTTAGGTTTTTTGGACAATGGTGAACTCTTCGTCACAGGAAGAGCTAAAGATTTAATTATCGTACGCGGACGCAATTTATACCCCCAAGACATTGAACTAACGGTAGAACGCAGCCATCCAGCACTGCGACTAGGAAGTAGTGCAGCTTTTGCAGTAGAAGTTGGCAATGAAGAACGGCTGGTAGTAGTGCAAGAGTTGGAGTTTCGCGCCAAACCGAATTTGGCGGAAGTCACCGCCGCCATTCGTCAAGCAGTTGCCCAAGAATATGAGGTGCAAGTCTATGCGGTAGTTTTAATTAAGCCTGGGACTATTCCCAAAACCTCCAGTGGCAAGATTCAACGCCGCGCTTGTCGGGCAGATTTTCTGGCAGGTAATTTGGAAGTCGTTAATAGCAGTATTTTGATTGTAGAAGGCAGAAGGCAGGAGGTAGAAGGGAGGGGGTCTGCAAGTAGTTTGAAGCATGAAATCCTTAGTTCTCCACACCAACGCTACTATCTTCTAGAATCTTATCTTCGGGAGATAGTAGCGCGATCGCTGAAACTAGCGCTTGCCCAAGTTAACTGCCAGCAACCTTTAAGCACCTTGGGGTTAGATTCTTTAATAGTTTTTGATTTAAAAAACCGCATTGAGGTTGACCTGGAAGTAGCTGTATCTGTAGAAGATTTATTTGAATTGAGCATTTCTCAGTTAGCAACAAAGATACCGGAACTGACAACAGCAACTTCGATGCCGTCTGTATCCCTTGGGCAACAGCAAACGGATTACCCTCTTTCTTTTGCTCAAGCTAGATTGTGGTTCCTTGACCAATTGGAGACTGGCAATCCTGCCTATAACATTGCCTTTGCCTTGCGCTTAAAGGGGTTGCTGAATCTGACGGTGCTGGAGGACAGCATTAATGAAATTGTCCAGCGACATGAAGCTTTGCGAACTACGTTTGCTGTAGTTAACGGTCAACCCATTCAAGTCATTGCCCGGGTATCTCTGTCTGTAGCTTTAGTCGATTGCCAAGAAATTCCTCCATCAAAGCGCGAGTCCCAAGTGACACGGCTAACAACTCAAGAAATTCAGCAGCCTTTCGATCTGACCCAGGGTTCACTTCTACGTGCCAAACTTCTGTGCCTATCTCAACAGGAACACATACTGCTTTTGACTATGCATCACATTGTTGGTGATGGCTGGTCTGCGGAAGTGTTTCTTCAAGAAATGGCAGCAGTGTACAAAGCACTCTTGACAAACAAGCGATCGCCTCTACCTAAGTTACCCATTCAGTACAAGGACTTTGCTCACTGGCAACGGACATGGCTCCAAGGAGAAGTTCTAACAACTCAGCTTACTTACTGGCAACAACAACTCGCAGGCGCTACTACTTTACAACTGCCAACTGACCATCCGCGACCCGCAGTTCAGACGTATCGAGGCGCACAGCAATCTCTAGAGCTACCCACAACTTTAACTGAGGCGGTCAAAGTTCTCTCCCGTCAACAGGGTGTCACTTTATTCATGTTGCTGCTGGCGGCATTCCAAACTTTTCTTTACCGCTATACAGGACAAGATGACATTTCTGTAGGTTCGCCCATTGCCAACCGTAACCGCGACGAGATTAAAGGGTTGATCGGGTTTTTCGTCAATACTCTAGTGCTGCGTACCTATCTAGGAGGGAACCCCAGTTTTGCAGAACTTTTGGGGCGAGTGCGTCAGGTGGCATTGGGAGCTTATACTTACCAAGACTTGCCTTTCGAGTATTTAGTAGAAGCATTGCAGCCAGAGCGGGATGTCTCTTTCACGCCATTATTCCAGGTGTCATTCACTTTGAGGAATGCCCCACAGATGCCAGAGATGCCTGGTTTGGAACTGAGTCTGTTAAGAGTGGAAAGCTTGGCAGCGCAGTTTGATTTAAGTTTGTCTATTGAAATTACCGAGCCAGGTCTAATTGCCTCATTTGAGTACAATACTGACCTATTTGAGGCAGCGACAATTACCCGGATGCTGGGGCATTTTCAGAATTTACTAGAGGGTATTGTTGCCAATCCGGAGCAAAGGCTTGGGGAATTACCACTATTGAACGCAGCCGAGCAGCATCAGCTATTGGTGGAATGGAATGAAGAAGGCAGAGAGCAGGGAGTAGGGGGAAATGAAGATATCAAGACTCATGACTCGCGGCTTGATTTGTGTGTGCATCAGCTATTTGAGGCACAGGTGGAACGGACACCTGATGCAGTTGCAGTAGTTTTTGAAAATCAGCAATTGACTTACCGAGAGTTAAATAACCAAGCGAACAGAATCGCACACTACCTGCAACAGCTAGGGGTGAAACCAGAGGTACTTGTCGGTATTTGCATGGAACGTTCGTTAGAAATGGTAGTTGGGCTATTAGGCATCCTCAAAGCTGGCGGTGCTTACGTGCCACTAGACCCTGCTTATCCCCAAGAGCGGTTAGCGTTTATGTTGGCAGATGCCCAAGTACCGCTACTGCTAAGTCAACAACATCTGGTGATACCGCCACTCAAAGCGCAAGTTGTTTGCTTAGATAGCGACGCTCAAGCACTCTTGCATCAAAGCCAGGAAAACCCTATTAGCCCAGTTAAGCCAGAAAACCTAGCTTATGTAATTTATACCTCCGGTTCCACAGGAACACCCAAGGGGGTCATGAACACTCATCTTGGTTTATCCAATCGGTTGCTGTGGATGCAAGGTGCTTATCAATTAACAGCATCCGACCGAGTTTTGCAAAAGACTCCTTTTAGCTTTGATGTATCAGTTTGGGAATTCTTCTGGTCGTTGTTTACAGGTGCGCGGCTAGTTTTAGCTAAACCAGGGGGTCATCAAGATAGTGCCTATCTAGTTCAACTAATTGCCCAGCAGGAAATTAGCACTCTGCACTTTGTCCCCTCGATGCTACAAGTGTTTATTGAAGAGCCGGAACTAGAGAAATGTCACAGTCTCAAGCGTGTCTTTTGTAGTGGCGAAGCACTTTCGGTTGCTTTGCAGGAACGTTTCTTTGAGCGTATAGATGCAGAACTACACAATCTCTATGGACCAACCGAAGCAGCTATTGATGTTACTTCCTGGGCTTGCCAGCGCGGTAGCAATCAGCGCCTTGTTCCGATTGGTCGCCCGATTGCCAACACCCAGATTTATCTATTGGATCAGCACCTAAAACCTGTCCCCATTGGCGTGTCTGGGGAGTTACATATTGGCGGTGTGGGGCTGGCACGTGGCTATCTAAACCGCAAAGAACTAACTGATGCAAAGTTTATTTCAAACCCATTCAGCAATGAACCGGAGGCGCGGCTATATAAAACTGGTGACTTGGCTCGCTACAAACCAGATGGGAATATTGAGTTTTTGGGGCGGATTGACTATCAAGTTAAGCTTAGAGGCTTGCGGATCGAGCTAGGAGAAATTGAGGCGGTATTAAGCAAACATCCAGCAGTGCGGGAAGTTGTAGTTCTGGCGCGGGAAGAAGCGAGTGGCAAGCAATTGGTGGCTTATGTAGTTCCTAATCAAGACCAAACACCTACAACTATTGAACTGCGAAATTACCTCAAGGAGCGGCTACCTGAGTATATGCTGCCTGCGGTTTTCATGCTACTGGATGCTCTACCACTGACATCCAATGGAAAAGTTGATCGCCGTGCTTTACCTGCTCTGGAAAAATTGCGCCCAATAGCAGCAGAGCATCAACCTCCCCGCTCGGAATTGGAACAAGCGATCGCTTCTATTTGGCAAGAGGTACTCAACCTAGAAAAAGTGGGAATTAATGATAATTTCTTTGACCTCGGCGGTCATTCTTTACTAATGGTTCAAGTTAATCAAAAACTTCGGGAAACTTTGCACCGAGATTTATCAATTATCGAATTATTTAAGAACCCAACGATCAATTCATTAGCGCAGTATTTAAGTCAAAGTTCACACTCACAGCCTGCTTTTGAGTCACTTCGCAATCGGGTACAAAAGCAACTGGAGGAAAGGCAGAAAAAAGTAGGACGTAGAAGGTGAGTGTCAAAAACTTCAAAAGAAATACCTGCCTTAAAATTTTATCTGGCGAAATAGCCAAGCTTGTTTACAAAGTTTCAATTCTTGACCTTTTATAAGGCTTTTACAATCAAAAATCTAAAGTGATATGAGTAGTACACAAGCCTACGAATCAATAGAAGGAATAGCAATTATTGGCATGGCGGGGCAATTCCCCCAGGCAAAAAATTTAGAGGAATTTTGGCAGAATTTGTGTGATGGAGTAGAGTCAATTTCTTGCTTTACTGATGCAGAATTGGCAACTTCAGGCATAAATTCAGCAGTGCTGAATGACCCGAATTATGTCAAGGCTGGTGCTGTATTAGCAGATATTGAGTTGTTTGATGCGGCATTTTTTGGCTTTAACCCTAGAGAAGCTGAACTAACAGATCCTCAACATCGTTTATTTTTAGAATGTGCTTGGCAAGCTTTAGAAACTGCTGGCTACGACTCGCAAAAGTGTAAAAGTCGCATTGGAGTTTATGGCGGAGCTAGCCTTAATAACTATCATGCCTTTGATTTAAACCGCGATCGCCTGGGTTCAGCACAATGCTACCAAACGCTAATTGGGAATGATAAAGATTTCCTAACTACTCGTGTCTCTTATAAATTAAATCTCACTGGACCGAGTATTACAGTACAAACAGCTTGTTCCACGTCCTTAGTAGCAACAACACTTGCTTGCCAAAGTTTACTTAGTTACCAATGCGATATTGCTTTAGCAGGTGGAGTCTCAATTCATGTTCCCCAAAAAAGCGGCTATTTGTCTGAACAAGGCGGAACTCTATCTCCTGACGGTCACTGCTATGCTTTTGATGCCAGAGCCAAAGGAACAACTATTGGTAACGGTGTAGGAATTGTTGTCCTCAAGCGGCTAGCAGAGGCGATCGCAGACGGTGACTGTATTTATGCAGTAATTAAAGGTTGTGCAATTAACAACGACGGTGCTTTGAAAGTTGGATATACAGCGCCAAGCTTGGATGGTCAAGCAGAGGTAATTGCGGAAGCAATGATGCTAGCGGGGGTTGAGCCTCAGACAGTAAATTATATTGAGGCTCACGGTACTGGCACAAGTTTAGGCGATCCAATTGAAATTGCCGCACTCTCCCAAGTTTTTGGTACTAGTACCGGGCAAAAGAATTGCTGTGCGATTGGTTCAGTAAAAACGAATATCGGTCATTTAGATGCAGCAGCTGGAATAGCGGGACTGCTCAAAACTACCCTCGCCCTTAAACATAAGTTAATTCCGCCTAGCCTGAATTTCGAGCAACCTAATCCCCAGATAGATTTTGCTAATAGTCCCTTTTATGTCAATACCAAGTTAGCTGAATGGACTGGATGTACCCCTCGGCGTGCTGGTGTTAGTTCTTTGGGTATTGGAGGAACTAATGCTCATGTAATTCTCGAAGAAGCACCAACAATACCAGAATCTAGCCCTTCTCGCCCTTGGCAATTGCTGGTACTTTCTGCCAAAACCCAGTCAGCTTTAGAAACTGCTACACAGAATTTAGCTCAACACCTCAAGCAACATCCCCAGCTAAACTTGGCGGATGTAGCGTATACGCTGCAAGTGGGGCGTAGAGAATTCAATCATCGTCGGGTGCTGGTGTGCCAGGGTATTGAGGATGCAATCAAGCAATTGCAGAGAGATGATCACTGGATTTCAACTCAGTTACAAGAACCGGGCGATCGCTCGATTGTCTTCATGTTTCCCGGACAAGGCGCTCAGTATGCAGACATGGGGCGGGAGTTATATCAGACTGAGCCAATTTTTCAGGAGCAAGTTGATCGCTGTTCGCACCTTCTCGAACCTCATCTAGGGCTGGATCTGCGATCGCTAATTTATCCTAGTGAGTCTGAGGCGGAGGCAGCAGCAGAACAACTCAATCAAACGCAATTCGCTCAACCAGCATTGTTTGTAATTGAATATGCTCTAGCTCAGTTGTGGATGTCATGGGGCATTATTCCCCAGGCGGCGATCGGTCACAGTATTGGGGAATATGTCGCTGCAACTCTGGCTGATGTCATGTCGCTTGCTGATGCTTTGGCGTTGGTGGCTACACGCGGGCGACTGATGCAACAACTCCCTAGAGGTGCAATGCTCTCTGTTCCATTGTCAGAGGCGGAAGTTAGAGATTTATTAGAGAAGGCAGAAGGGAAAACCCTAGCCTCTGGATTGTCCCTAGCGGCGATTAATGCCCCAACTTCATGCGTGGTTTCTGGAACTGATGATGCTGTGGAAGTTTTACAAGCCAAGCTATTAGCCCAAGGTATTAACTCTCGCCGTCTGTATACTTCCCATGCCTTTCATTCTCCGATGATGGATGCAATCTTGGAGCCATTCACACAGGAAGTCAATAAAGTCAAACTGCATCCCCCCAAAATTAAGTTTGTTTCTAATATCACAGGAACCTGGATTACACCAACCGAAGCTACAGATCCAAGTTACTGGGCAAGACATCTGCGGCAAACAGTTAATTTTTCATCTGGTATTGCCCAGTTACTGCAACAACCAAATTCTATTCTGCTAGAAGTGGGTCCAGGAAATACCTTATGCACTTTCGTCAACAAGCATTCAGAACAGACGGCATTACCTTCATTACGGCATCCTAAAGAGCAAAAGTCAGATGTAGGATTCTTACTAAGTACCTTGGGTAAGCTCTGGCTATCTGGAGTACAGGTGAATTGGTCGGGATTTTATAGCCACGAACGCCGTTATCGTCTTCCTTTGCCAACTTATCCCTTTGAGCGCCAGCGTTACTGGATTGAAGAGAATGCAGGAGACAGGGAGCAGGGGGTAGGGAGCAGAAGGCAGAAGGTAGAAGGAAAGTTATCTGTAACTCTATCCAGTAAAAAGTCGGATATTGCTAACTGGTTCTACGTGCCATCGTGGAAACGCTGTTTGTTGCTCAATCCTCGGAGATCCCCCCAACCCCCCTTAACAAGGGGGGCTAAGTTCACTCCTTTTCAAGGTGAATACTCTGTATCAACTGAAGCAGAACTCTCCTTGACAAGCGGAGCTAAGTTCCCCTCTTTTCAAGGGGGGCAAGGGGGGATCGATACCAAGAAGTCTGTTGTGTCTTGCACTCTGGTGTTTACTGATGAGTGCGGTTTGGGTGAACAGCTGGTGAAGCAACTCCAAGAGGGACAAAATGTAATTACTGTGAGGGTGGGGGCGGAATTCAGGAAACTGAGCGATCGCCTATACACCCTTAATCCTCGCCAGGGGAATGACTACGATGCTTTACTTAAGCAACTTTTAGCAGAAGACAAGTTTCCCAAGGCGATCGCGCATTTGTGGAATGTCACACCAAAATCAAACCTGGGAGAAGATTTAGGGTTTTACAGTCTACTATTTCTTGCTCAGGCATTAGGCAAACAGCATCTTTCGGAAAGTCTGCAAATAACAGTCATTTCCAATAATATGCAGCAGGTGACTGGAGCCGAGGTGCTGTGTCCAGAAAAAGCGCTGGCGATTGGTGCTGTGAAGGTAATCCCGCAAGAATACCCAAATCTTAGCTGTCGGAGCATTGATATTGATCTGCCCTCGTTAGGAAGTTGGCAAGCAGAGCAACTAATCAATCAACTGCTAGATGAACTCCAAAACGAATCTTCTGACTCTATCGCTTACCGAGGAAATCATCGCTGGGTTGAGGACTTTCAGCCTGTGCAATTGCCTGAAAGCGGCGCACAGACACCAAGATTAAGGGAAAAAGGAGTCTATCTAATTACTGGTGGACTCGGAGGAATTGGACTGGTGCTAGCAGAATATCTGGCGCAGACAGTACGGGCAAAACTACTTTTAACAGGACGTTCAGCATTTCCAGCTAGAGACAAATGGGAAGAGTGGTTGACTACTCATAACCCAGAAGATGAGATTAGCCGCAAAATTCGCCAACTTCAGAAACTGAAACAACTAGGTGCAGAAGTTTTGGTAGTGAGCGCTGATGTTAGCAATTTTGAACAAATGCAGTCGGCGATCGCTAAGGCTGAGAAGCAATTTGGCAAGTTCAATGGTGTAATCCATGCTGCTGGGGTTCCGAGTGGTGGGGTAATTCAGCGCAAAACGCCTCAAATGATAGCAAGGATTTTGGAACCTAAAGTTAAAGGCACATTGGTTCTGAATAATATTTTTCAGGAACAGCTAGATTTCTTTGTTTTGTGTTCCTCACTTACTTCTATCCGGGGGGAATTTGGGCAGGTAGATTATGCTGCTGCTAATGCTTTTCTTGACGCTTTTGCTCACTACAAAACTAACCGAGATAGTACGTTCACTGTAGCTATTAACTGGTCTGCTTGGCAGGAAGTAGGTATGGCAGCTGAGGCGGCGAAGCGCTCGGCTCAAACCCTAAATAGTCCAAATCAAACCAAAGAAGTGACTCATCCTTTGTTTGATCGCTGTATTGTCGAAGGTTCACAAGATATCTATATCTCCAAACTTAGTGTCATCAAACACTGGGTTCTAGACGAACACAGAATAATGGGAAAAGCGACACTTCCAGGAACAGCTTATCTGGAAATGGCTAGGGCAGCTTTTGAACACCACACCCAGCAGGGAATGATTGAAATCCGAGAAGTATATTTCTTGCACCCCTTAGTGGTAGAAGCGGATGCAGAAAAAGAAGTTAGGACGATTCTGAAAAAGCAGGAAGATAGCTTTGAATTTTCGATAATTAGTCAAGCGGGGGAACAATGGCTGGAACACGCTAGAGGTCAAATAGCTTGTGTAGAGTCATCACTAGAAAAATATGACATTAAAGAAATTGCGGCAAGGTGTAACGAGCAGGAAATCATTACGAGTGAGCATACGCAAGCAGGCTATATAGAGTTCGGTTCTAGATGGCATAACCTTCAGCAAGTAAGATTTGGTACGAATCAGGGTTTTGCAATCTTGGAACTAGGGGAAGAATTCGCGGACGACATCAACTTTTATAAGTTGCATCCAGCTTTATTGGATAATGCTACTGGTTTTCTGAGGCTCAAAGCAGCAGGTGCTTACCTACCGTTTGCTTATAAAAGGTTGAGGGTTAGCGCACCTCTACCGCAAAAGATTTACAGCTATATCAGATATGCAGAGAACAATCAACCGCGAACTGAAACCCTGAAATTTGACATCACGATTATGGATCACCAGGGAAGAGGACTGGTTGAGATTGAAGAGTATACCTTGCGGAAAGTAGATGTTGATGCGATCGCTACTAAACAGACTTCTCCCCCAGAAAACCAGAATTTTTGTTTGCAGATAGCCTCCTTCGGCAACTTAGATACGTTGACATTTCAAGCAATTACACGCCAGCAGCCAAGTGTGGGTGAGGTGGAAATCGAGGTCGGCGCGACTGGACTTAACTTCAAGGAAGTGCTGCTAGCACTGGGTATGCTACCAGTCCCCCCTGATGTTGAAGTCAAGTTTGGTTTGGAGTGTGCTGGCAAAATAGTGGCGTTGGGAGAAGGCGTTGAGGGATTTGCAATTGGAGATGAAGTTATTGCCTTTGGCGATGCCTGCTTTAGTCGATTTATCACGACTTCCGCTTTGGCAGTTGCGCCAAAACCAGCACATTTGAGTTTAGAAGCGGCGGCAACAATTCCTGTAGCTTTTACAACAGCCTACTATGCTCTGATCAAGTTGGGCAGGCTTAGTCAAGGCGATCGCGTTCTTATTCATGCTGCTGCTGGCGGAGTTGGCATGGCTGCGGTGCAAATTGCCCAGTGGGTAGATGCAGAAATTTTTGCGACAGCAGGTAACTCAGAAAAACGAGAGTTTTTGCATTCAAAGGGTATTGCTCATGTGATGGATTCTCGATCCGTAGCTTTTGCGGATCAAGTGATGCAACTTACTAATGGCAAGGGTGTGGACGTGGTTTTAAACTCTCTAGCAGGGGAATTCATGACCAAAAGCTTGGATGTTCTTGCACCTTATGGGCGGTTTCTCGAAATTGGCAAGCGGGACATTCTTAACAATAGCCAATTAGGGCTAAGAGTTTTTGAAAAATGCTTATCGTTTTTTGCGATTAACGTTGATCGTAATCTACCTAACTTCAACGATCTGTGGCGTGAAGTGGTGCAACACTTCCAAGAAAGCAATTTTAGTCCCCTTCCTCATCAAGTCTTCCCGATTAGCTCGGTAGCTGGCGCTTTTGCACATATGGCTAGAGCCAAGCATATCGGTAAAATTGTAGTGTCGGTGCAAGATAGAGAATCTTTAAAAATACAGGTTGCTACAGATACTCAAAAATCCCCTAGCAGTGAGCAGTTCAAAATCAAAAATGGTGTAGCTTCTGCCAACTCGTATCAAACGCAGCTACTTAAGCAAGGTTTATTACCTACAGAGGGTGTCGAAGCGTTTAGTCGCATTTTGGGAAGTACATTCTCTCAAGTTCTAGTATCGACGCATGATTTTCGCAATCAAGCTCATAGTCCGCCACACCTAGAAGCTTTAGAGGAGCATCGTCAGCCAACGCAGCCAAGACCAGCACTAAGCAATGGCGAAGTTGCTCCTAGAAATGAGATTGAGCAAAAAATTACTACTATCTGGCAAGAACTGCTGGGGAGACAAGTAGGTGTGCGCGATAACTTTTTTGATCTAGGTGGCGATTCACTTCTTATGGTTCAGGTACGTAGCAAATTGCAAGCAGCTTTAAATTGCAATATCTCAACGGCTGATTTATTTGAATATTCAACTATAAGTGCCTTGGCAGAATATCTCAGCTGCAAACAAGTTGAACCTGCCTTTGAACAAGCACAGGAGCGTGCCAAGAGGCAAGAAGCGGCGATGGCAGCAGAAATGGAATTGATTAAGAGCAAGAGGAGGGTGCATGAATAATCACTTGAAAGGCATAGCCATTATTGGTATGGCTGGTCGGTTTCCGGGAGCTAAGAGTGTTGATCAGTTTTGGCAGAATCTCTGCGAGGGTGTGGAGTCAATTTCTTTATTTAACGATGAGGAATTAGTAGCTTCCGGCGTAGATTCAGCTGTATTGCGCGATCGCAACTATGTCAAAGCTGGGTTCGTGCTAGAAGACATTGAAATGTTTGACGCTTCTTTCTTCGGCTACTCTCCCAGAGAAGCTCAAATCCTCGACCCCCAACAACGCCTATTTTTAGAGTGTGCTTGGTCAGCAATGGAAAATGCTGGCTATGACCCAAAAGCAGATAAAAATTTCACTGGTGTTTATGCAGGGGGAAACCTAAGTACCTACTTGCTAAACAATATTGCGTCCCATCCTCACTTGCTCAAATCGCTGAGTATGCAAATTGCCCTCGGTAATGATAAGGATTCGATCTCTACACGAGTTTCTTATCAGTTGAACTTGAAGGGACCGAGTATCAGCGTTGGTACAGCTTGCTCGACTTCATTAGTAGCGGTGCATCTGGCGTGCCGCGGCTTGCTCAGTTATCAGTGTGATCTAGCACTGGCGGGGGGCGTGGCGATTCAAGTTCCCCAAACAGAGGGTTATTTCTATCAAACGGGTGGGATGGCTTCTCCTGACGGACACACTCGCGCTTTTGATGCTCAAGCACAAGGCGGTCCTTTTGGTAGAGGTGTGGGAGTGGTTGTATTGAAGAGATTAGCAGAAGCTTTAGCCGATGGCGATCGCATTTATGCAGTTATTAAAGGTTCAGCGATTAATAACGACGGTGCAGCAAAAGTAAGTTATACCGCTCCTAGTGTCACAGGTCAAGCAGAAGTAATTGCCCAAGCACAAGCGATCGCCTCATTCGATCCAGAGACAATTACCTACATTGAGACGCATGGAACAGGTACACCCCTAGGAGATCCGATCGAAATTAGGGCGTTAGAAAAGGTATTTCGGGCTGGCACTAACAAGCAGAATTTCTGTGCGATTGGTTCAGTTAAAACTAATGTTAGTCATTTAAATACAGCTGCTGGTGTAACGAGTTTAATCAAAACTGCTCTAGCTTTTAAACATCAACAAATACCGCCCAGTTTGCACTTTGAACAACCTAATCCTGAAATTGACTTTGCCAACAGTCCCTTCTACGTCAATACCAAATTATCTGCATGGCAAACAAACGGCATCCCCCGCCGTGCTGGAGTTAGCTCTTTTGGACTTGGGGGAACTAATGCTCACGTCGTTCTAGAAGAAGCCCCAGTTGTTGAAGCTTCGGGAAAATCTCGCCCCTGGCAATTGCTGATGTTGTCTGCCAAAACTATTTCAGCCTTGGATACGGCGACGGCAAATTTAGTTGATTACCTCCAGCAGCAGCCGGAGCTTAACTTAGCTGATGTTGCATATACATTACAGGTTGGTCGTCATGCTTTTGATCACAGGCGCACAGTTGTTTGTCAAGACATTTCTGATGCGATAGTTGCACTCCAAGATCCCAAACGAGTTCTAACCAGCACTCATGAGATGAATGAACGCCGCGTTGCTTTCATGTTTACGGGACTGGGAACTCACTATGCCAACATGGCTAGGGAACTTTACCAAGTTGAGCCGACATTTCGAGAACATTGCGATCGCTGTTGCGCTTTGTTCCAACCTTTGCTTGGTGTTGATCTTAGAGATGTTATCTATCCAGACTCGCTAGAGGTAACAGCAAAATCTGGGATTGATTTTCGGAAAATGCTGGGGCGTGACGCAGCACAACCGGATGCAGCGACTCAAAAACTAAATCAAACTTATCTTACTCAACCAGCGCTATTTGTCATTGAATACGCTTTAGCTCAATTATGGCGCTCTTGGGGAATTACGCCTGTAGCAATGATTGGCTACAGCATCGGTGAATATGTAGCAGCAACTGAGGCGGGAGTGTTGTCTCTGGATGATGCGATTACTCTCGTCGCCAGAAGAGCGCAAATGATTCAAGATTTGCCCGGAGGAGCAATGTTAGCTGTTCCTCTTTCCCCAGCAGAGGTGCAACCCTTCCTCAGCGAACATCTTTCTTTATCGGCGGTGAATGGCTCATCTTTGTGTGTATTGGCTGGAACAACAGAGGCTGTAGAGCAATTAGCAGAGCAGTTGACGGCTAAGGGTTTAGCCTGTCGGCGATTGCAGAGTTCCCATGCTTTTCATTCTCAAATGATGGAAGCGATCGCTGATTCTTTCACCGCCCTTGTAAAAACAATCAACCTCCAGCCCCCACAGATTCCTTATATATCCAACGTCACGGGAACTTGGATTACAGCAGAACAAGCTACAGATCCTAGCTACTGGACAAAACATCTGTGCGAACCTGTGCTATTTGCTGATGGGGTGCAACAGTTGTGGAAACACTGTCCAATTCTCTTAGAAGTTGGTGCGGGACAAACATTAAGTAGCCTAGCACTACAATGTTTAGATATGCCAGCTGCTGATAAAGTTGTTTTACCATCACTACGCCATGCCTACGAGCCACAGTCAGACTTAGCTTTTATTTTGAATACATTAGGTCAATTGTGGCTCTCAGGAGTCAAGATCAATTGGTCGGGATTTTATGCCCACGAGCGTCGTTATCGTCTTCCTCTACCAACTTATCCCTTTGAGCGTCAGCGTTACTGGATTGAAAAGGCAGAAGGCAGAACCCAGGAGGTAGAAGGCAGAGGGCAGTTAAAAGTACCATTTTGGGAATCTCTGATAGAAGCTGGACAAATTCAGGCGAAGGCTGGAATTGCGGAACTTGACGAGCAACCTTATCAAGAGAAAAGACAATGGTTGGATCGTTTATGTATTGCCTATATCAACCTCACTTTGAGACGTTTAGGTGCATTTAGCGATCGCGCCGTCAAGTATTCTTTTAAGGAGTTGTTTGAGCAGTGTCAGATTATTCCTCGCTATCGAGAATTATTGCAGCGATGGCTGGAAATCCTAGTAGAGCAAGGACAGTTAGATCAAGAGCAAGGGCTATTTTCCAATCTGTCGCCACTATCAGCAGACTCTTTAGATCAGCTTTTAGCAGAAGTAAGAGTCAGATGGATGGACACACCGCAACAGATAGAGCTACTCCAACTCTACGGCGAAAATATGGTAGCTATCTTGACTGGTGAACAAGAACCGTTGGAATTGCACGTTTCTACCTTACTCAATGAAGGAGAATTTGCAATCCAAGACTTGCCGATGAATAACTACTACAACTCCATCATGCAGGCGTGTATGGAACAAGTAGTGAAATCACTATCACCACAGGTGAATCTGAGAATACTGGAAATCGGAGCCGGAACTGGTACTGCTACAGCAGCCTTGTTACCGCTCTTGCCATCCCAGCAAACTAGATACACATTTACTGACGTGGGTGGTTTTTTCCTCAACGCTGCCAAAAAGAAATTTAGTGCTTATCCATTTGTTGAATATCAATTGCTCGATATTGAGCAACCCCCACAAGCGCAAGGCTACGAAAGCCACAGCTTTGATGTAGTGGTAGCTTTCAAAGTGCTGCACGTAGCTCGAAACATTGAGGAAACACTTGATCGCGTTCGCTCTTTACTGGCTCCTGGCGGGTTACTCCTACTGTGGGAGACAACTGAAGCCAAGCTGGAATCTGAAGTAATTGATGCTCTGATTATGCAGCCAATTGAGGATAAAAAAGGCGATCGCAACATGGGTAATCCCTTTTTATCACAGCAGCAGTGGCAAGCAGCACTAAAATCTCATGGTTTTATTGAGATGGCGGCTTTCTCTGAATTTGAACCTTTCAGAGAACACGTAATTTTTGCTCAAGCTGATGCATCAACAAAATCACCGACACCGCCAGCATTTACAGTTTTGCACCAAAAAGCTGCTGAATCTAAAGTATCTTCTCTACACTTTCGACCGAATTTAAAGAATGCCTATGTTGCTCCTACTAATGATATCGAGCGCCGAATTGCGGATATTTATCAAGAATTATTAGGAATCAATGCGGTGGGAATTCATGACAATTTCTTTGCTTTGGGGGGAGATTCTTTAACAGGAACTGTCCTTATTTCTCACCTACGTAAATACTTTCAACTAGAACTCCCAGTTCGTTCTATTTTTGAAGCTCCATCTGTAGCTGAGTTAGCTTTGGTTACTGAAGAATTTCTCATAGAGGAGTTAGAAAAATTATCTGAAGACGAAGCTAATTCAACTTTAAATAAAGCCCAAAGCTTTGAGTTGAAGTCAAGAATATAGCAATTGTAAGTGATTTGTGGGAGCAAGCAAAGTACAAGCTAGAAGCTTGCCCCACAGCATTGAAAATGTATTCACAAGATATCAGTTATGAACATTAAAGTAGTCGGTGTTGTTGGAGCAGGTGTTATGGGTAGAGGGGTAGCACAAAACCTCGCCCAAACCAATCATCAAGTCATACTTTTAGATAACTCAGAAAAGGCTCTAGAGCAGGCTAAACAAGAAATAAAGAATAATATCCGATTTCAAGGATTTTTCAACAAAAAAGATTTAGATATACCTGATGATATTTTACAGCGCATCAAATTTTCTACAAATTATCAAGTATTAAAAGATGCAGAATTTATAGTTGAAAATGTTACAGAAAAATGGGATATTAAAAAAGAGGTTTACGCAAAAATTGACAAGATTTGTCCCCAAGACTCTATCTTTGCTGCCAATACCTCTGCTATTTCTATTACTCGGATTGCTTCAGTAACTAATCGCGCTTCTCAACTGGTTGGGATACATTTCATGAATCCAGTACCAATGAAGCCAATGGTTGAAATGATTCGTGGTTATTATACTGCTGATACAACTATTGAGACAGCAAAACAATTGTTGGCTCAAATGGGTAAAGAATGCATCATAGTTAATGATTCACCAGGTTTTGTCTCTAACCGTGTTTTGATGTTGACTATTAATGAAGCTATTTTTGTACTTCAAGAGCAAGTAGCGACAGCAGCAGAAGTAGATAAAATTTTCAAAACCTGCTTTGGTCACAAAATGGGACCGTTGGAGACAGCCGACTTAATTGGTTTAGATACAATTCTCTTTTCTATTGAAGTTCTGTACGAAAGCTTCAATGACAGTAAATATAGACCATGTTCTTTATTAAGAAAAATGGTAGATGCGGGATTATACGGTCGAAAAAGTGGGCAAGGTTTCTATTCTTACGGGTGATTAGATGAAAAAACGTAAAGTTGTCTGCTTGGCGAAACTCCTCAGTTTTAGCTTCAAAATTTGCAATTCAGAGTAATTTCTAAAAATAGATAAATATGGAAGAAGTTAAAGCAAAAATCAAAAAATTTCTGTCGCGTTTTTTCACTGGTCATGAGTTCCAAGCAGATGAAGATATCTTTGCGCTTGGGTTTGTTAATTCGATGTTTGCTATGCAATTGGTTTTATTTATTGAACAAGAGTTTCAAATAACAATTGAGAATGAAGACCTTGATTTTGACAACTTTAGAACTATCAATGCTATGGCTCTTTTAATTAAACGAAAGATACCTGTAGTTGCAGGTAATTAATTCAAATTACTTGAAGATAAGCAGAGAAAATTATTTTTCTGCCTGCCGTAATCTATCTTATTTGTGATAGGATGAAAATAGAACTGAACCCGCAACAAAAAAATGCTAAGGCTACATTTAGAGCATTTGTAGATGAACAAATAGTTCCTTATGCGGATCAATGCGATCGCGAAGAACGTACGCCACTCAATTTAATTCAAAAGCTCGCTCAAAAAGGCTATTTGAGTGCTGTTATCCCCCAAGAAAGCGGTGGTAGCGGCATGGATATGATTACTTTTGGTCTGCTTAATGAAGAACTTGGGCGGGGATGTTCTTCACTGCGGAGTTTGCTAACAGTTCATAGCATGGTTGCTCATGCTCTTCTGAAATGGGGTAGCCGATTTCAAAAAGAATATTGGATTCCCAAATTAGCATCAGGTGAAGTAATTGCTGCTTTTGCTTTAAGCGAACCTAATGTAGGCAGCGATGCCAAAAGTGTAGAAACTACAGCAACATTTTCTGGTGATTCTTACATATTAAATGGACAAAAAAAATGGATTACCTATGGACAAATTGCCGATATTTTCTTAGTGTTTGCTAATTGTGAAGGTAAACCTTCTACTTTTTTAGTTGAAAAAAATACGCCAGGACTTACAATCGCACCAATTTCTGGAATGTTGGGCGTGAGAGCTTCAATGTTAGCAGAACTGCACCTAGATAATTGCCAAATCCCGCAAGAAAATCTTGTGTGTAGACAAGGTTTTGGTTTCTCTCATGTCGCTGCTTCTGCACTAGATTATGGCAGATACAGTGTTGCTTGGGGTTGTGTAGGTATTGCTCAAGCTTGTCTTGAAGCTTGTATTAAGTATACAAGTCAGCGAAAACAGTTCGGTGTTTATTTAAAAGAACATCAATTAATTAGACAAATGATTTCCGAAGCGATCGCGAATATCAAAGCAGCGAGATTATTGTGTTATCAAGCTGGCTATCTCAAAGAAATTGGCGATCCAAAATCGATTATAGAAACATCAATTGCTAAATATTTTGCCTCCACAATAGTGAATAAAGTAGCTAATGATGCTGTACAAATTCATGGGGGAAATGGTTGCAGTAGTGAGTATCCCGTGCAGAGGTATTTACGAGACGCGAAAATCATGGAGATTATCGAAGGTAGTACCCAAATTCAACAGATTACGATTGCTGAGTATGGTTATCAAGAATATCTATTTTCAGCCGAACTTACGGAGATATCTCAACAATTAGTAGGGACGTGAAATGATTTGTATCAATTCTGAGCAAGTAGAGAACCAGCAAAAACGTAAAGCTATCAAATGTGTAGTTTGGGATTTGGACAACACTTTATGGGATGGTGTTTTGTTGGAAGACGAGCAAGTTTACTTACGAAAATCAGTAGTTGAAATAATTAAAACCTTAGATAAGCGAGGTATTCTCCAATCTCTTGCTAGCAAGAATGAATACACTAAAGCCATGACAAAACTCCAAGAAACTGGCTTGCAAGATTATTTTCTTTACCCCCAAATCAATTGGAACTCAAAAGTTTCCTCGATCAAACAAATTGCTAAATTAATTAACATCAGCATTGATACAATAGCTTTTATTGACGATCAGTTATTTGAACTAGAAGAAGTAAGCTTTTCTTTACCTGAAATACTTTGTATTAACACAGCAGATCTGGAACAGGTACTAGATATGCCAGTAATGAATCCACCTTTTATTACAGAAGATTCAAAAAATAGAAGGCTAATGTATATTAGCGGTATAGAACGCCAGAAGGCTGAAGAAGAATTTATTGGTTCTCAACAAGATTTTTTAGCCACGCTGAAGATGAAATTTACTATTTCTTCTGCCCAAGAGGAAGATTTACAGCGAGCTGAAGAATTAACAGTACGAACGCATCAATTGAATACAACGGGTTATACGTATTCTTATGACGAACTTAATCAATTTCGTCAATCTGAGCAGTATAAACTGCTAATTACTGATTTGGAGGATAAATATGGTAGTTATGGAAAAATCGGATTGGCGCTTGTAGAATGCCAAGCAAACTTCTGGACAGTCAAACTATTACTGATGTCTTGTCGCGTTATGTCGAGAGGTGTAGGTACAATTTTACTGAACTATATTATGAATTTAGCTAAAGATAAAAAGGTGCGGCTACGAGCTGAATTTGTTTCCAATGATCGCAATCGAATGATGTATATCGCTTACAAGTTTGCGGGATTTAAAGAAATTGAAAAGCAGGGCGATTTAGTAATTTTTGAAAACGATTTAACAAGAATTCAACCTTTGCCTGAATATATGCAGGTGGAGATTATTGGTTAGGGTTTAGGATTCGTCACAGCAAGATTGATCCCCCCTAGCCCCCCTTAAAAAGTGGGGGACAACATCACTAATTGAACTGTATTGATTGTTTTGTGTAGATAGTACGACGAATGTACAAAAATAAAGAAGAAATTTTAGCACGGCGATCGCAGCTTTCCCAGGCAAAACAGGAACTCCTCGAAAAACGTTTGCGGGGTAAGGGTGATGATTCTTTATTAAAAATTATTCCTGAACGTTCTAAAACTGAGCCTGCGCCATTATCATTTGCCCAACAACGGCTGTGGTTTCTGCATCAGTTTGCACCAGAGAACTCTTTTTACAACGAAGCTGTAGCTGTAAGCCTTAAGGGTACGCTTAACGTAGCGGCGTTAGAACAGAGTCTCAACGAAATTGTGCTACGTCACGAAATTCTCCGCACAAATTTCAAGACAGTAGATGGACAAACAGTGCAGGTTGTTGCTCCAAGCTTAACTCTGACGCTACCAGTGGTAAACCTATGCGAGTTGTTAGTATCTGAGCAAAAAGCTAGAGTTCAGCAACTGGCGATCACCGAAACTCAACACGCTGTCGACTTAACCAAAGATATATTGCTGCGAGGCAGACTACTAAAGCTGAACGAAGCAGAACACATTTTGCTGTTGAGTATGCACCATATTATCTTTGATGGTTGGTCACTGGGGGTGATCGTCCGCGAATTAGCCCAGTTTTACAAAGCGATCGCCAGTAAACAAACCGCGTCACTACCGGAATTGCCCATCCAGTATGCAGATTTCGCTATCTGGCAACGGACATGGTTGCAGGGGGAGGTGTTAGAGAATCAATTAAGCTACTGGAAACAGCGACTTAGTAACCTCCCCGTTCTGGAACTACCCACCGATAAGCCTCGTTCAGCAGTGCAAACCTTCAAAGGTGCAAAGCAGTTCTTCACCTTGTCTAAGGAATTGTCTGAAGCACTCAAAGCTTTGAGCCAGCAGGAAGATGTAACGCTTTTTATGACTTTATTAGCGGCATTTAAGGCAATGCTGCATCGGTATACAAATCAAGATGATATCGTTGTCGGTTCCGTAATTGCTAACCGTAATAGACCAGAAATTGAGCCGTTAATTGGGTTCTTTGTCAACAGTCTAGTGTTGCGTACTGACCATTCTGGCAATCCTACCTTTCGAGAGTTACTAGCACGAGTGCGCGAAGTCACATTAGGAGCTTATGCTCATCAAGATTTGCCATTTGAAAAACTGGTGGAAGTTCTTAACCCAGAGCGAACCTTGAGCCGATCACCACTGTTTGAGGTCATGTTTACTCTTAACAATGCCCCAATCCCACTTTTGGAACTTGGGGACTTAACTATAACACCGCTAGAAATCGATAGCGGCATAGCCAAGTTTGATTTGGATCTGAGTCTGACAGATACAGAGCAAGGACTGACAGGATATGTGGAGTATGACACTAACCTGTTTGAAGCAGCGACGATCGCTCGGATGTTAGGTCATTGGCAAATTATCTTAACAGGTATCGTCGCAAATCCAGATCAACATCTTGCAGACTTGCCGTTGTTAACAAATGCAGAACAAGGTCTGTTGATGGAGTGGAATGAAACAGGCAGCAGGCGGCAGACAGCAGGAAGAACAGAACGAGAACTATGTATCCATCAGTTGTTTGAAGCCCAAGCAGCGCGCACTCCTGATGCAGTTGCAGTTGTGTTTGGCGACCAAAAGCTGACATACCGAGAGCTAAACCAACGAGCAAATCAGCTAGCTGATTATTTACAGCAGCTAGGAGTGAAACCGGAAATCCTAGTAGGCATTTGCGTTGAGCGTTCTCTAGAAATGGTCGTAGGGATACTAGGCATTCTCAAAGCAGGTGGCGCTTATGTACCTTTAGATCCTACCTATCCTCAAGAGCGCAAGGCATTCATGTTGTCAGATGCCCAAGTGTCAGTGCTGCTAACACAACAATCTCTGCTGCCAAAGTTACCCCAGCAGGTAGCACAAGTGATTTGCCTCGATACCAAGTGGGAATTGCTAGCGCACCAAAAGCAGGAAAATCCCCACAGCAGTGTGACACCCCAAAACCTCGCTTATGTAATATACACTTCTGGTTCTACTGGTAAGTCTAAAGGAGTGATGATCGCTCATCAAAGCTTGGTGAATGCTTATTGCAGTTGGGAGCAAGCTTATCAACTGCGATCGCTCACCTGTCACTTGCAAATGGCTAGCTTTTCCTTCGATGTGTTTTCCGGGGACGTTGTGCGATCGCTTTGCTCTGGTGGCAAGTTAGTTTTGTGTCCCCGCGAGCTATTGCTAGCTCCCGAAGAACTTTACGAATTCATGTGTCAAGAACAAGTTGACTGTGCAGAATTTGTGCCAGTCGTGCTGCGGAACTTAATTCAGTACCTAGAAGAAAGTAACCAGCGTCTTGACTTTATGCGGCTGCTGATTTGTGGTTCTGATAGCTGGTACGTCGAGGAGTACAAAAGATTCCGGCAGTTGTGTGGTTTAAAGACACGCTTAATCAATTCTTTTGGTTTGACTGAAGCTACTATAGATAGTTCGTATTTTGAAACTGCTTCTGTGCATCTGCCAGTTGAGCAGTTAGTCCCGATTGGACGACCATTTGTCAATACCCAAATTTATATTTTAGATTCCCACTTACAACAAGTGCCAATTGGAGTTTTTGGGGAATTATACATCGGTGGTGTGGGGTTGGCGAGAGGATATTGCGATCGCCCCCAGTTGACTGCTGCCAAATTTGTCCCGCATCCGTTTAGTGTTGAACCAGGAGCAAGGCTTTATCAAACTGGTGATTTAGCGCGTTGGCTTCCTGATGGCAATATTGACTTTCGCGGACGCATTGACTATCAGGAGAAAATCCGGGGTTATCGGATTGAAGTCGGAGAAATTGAAGCTACGCTGAGTCAACATCCAGCCGTTAGCGAGACAGTAGTGAGCGCTTGCCAAGACTCACATGGAGAGAAGCGGTTAGTAGCTTATGTAGTCCAGAATCTTCACTATCAAAGCGAGGCGGAATTACCAACTCAATTAGAGCAAGAGCAAGTTTCTCAGTGGCAGACAATTTATGATAGCGAGAACTTCGAGCAAATCCCAGACCCAACCTTTAATATTCGTGGTTGGGATAGTAGTTACACCGGATTACCGCTAGCAGAACCTCAAATGCGCGAGTGGCGCGATCGCACGGCAGAAAGAATTTTATCCTTAAACCCAACCCGTGTATTAGAAATTGGTTGTGGTACTGGGTTACTTTTGTTCCCCATCGCTCCTCACTGTACCCAATACTGCGGCACAGATTTTTCAACAGCAGCACTGCGCTACACCCAAAACGTATTAGAACGGCTGGAATCAATACCGCAGGTACAGCTACTCCCAAGGATGGCTGACAACTTTGCTGGGTTAGAAGTAGCAACCTTCGATACTGTCATTATCAATTCTGTGGTGCAGTATTTCCCTAGCATTAGTTATTTGCTGCGCGTTTTAGAAGGCGTGGTTAATCTGGTGCAGCCTGGGGGTTTTATTTTTCTAGGAGATATCCGCAGCTTACCGCTTTTAGAGGCTTTTCATGCCTCAGTTCAGCTGCATCAAGCCCCCACATCTTTATCCTTAGAACAGTTACAGCAGCGTATCAAAAGACGCATTGCGATTGAGCAAGAATTAGTAATTGACCCAGCTTTCTTTAGCGCCTTCAAACAGCATCTTCCCCAGATCGAGCGCGTCCAGATTCAGCCGAAGCGGGGTTGCTACTCTAATGAACTAACTAAGTTCCGCTATGACGTAATTCTCCATGTAGGTGTAGGGGAGCAGAGGGAGCAGATCAATTCTTCTCCACTTCCTAGCTTAGACTGGCAGGAGCAGCAATTAACCCTGGACTCTGTTCGCCAATTGTTGACAGCCGAGCCAGAGATACTCAGACTGCGGCGAGTACCGAATGCACGAATTTTACCAGATGTCAAGACTGTAGAACTGTTGGCGGCAGATGATGTTCAGACAGTGGGCGACCTCCAGATGCTGCTACCAAGCGTTGTCGGGGAGGGAGTAGATCCGGAAAATTTATGGGCTTTGAGCTGTGACTTCCCCTATTTCATTGATATTAACTGGTCGAACTCCAGAACCGATGGTAACTATGATGTCCTCTTGCAGCGCACAAATACGGATAAAGCCGAATTCCCAGAGGAAATTGAGCTTAAACCTTGGAGTGCTTATGCCAATAATCCTTTACAGCAGCAGTTGACTCGCCAGTTGCTCCCCCAGTTTCGCAGCTACCTAAAAGAGCGGCTACCAGACTACATGATTCCCTCAGTGTTTATGATGCTGGATACTTTACCTTTGCTGCCCAACGGTAAAGTAGATCGGCGATCACTTCCGGTTCCCGACATAGCTAGACCAGAACTAGAAGCAACCTTTGTTCCTCCTCGTAACTCCACTGAAGAAAAATTGACCCAAATCTGGATTGAAGTTCTTGGTGTGGAGCAAGTGGGTATCCACGATAACTTCTTTGAATTAGGTGGAGATTCGATTCTCAGTATTCAGATTATCGCCAAAGCGAATCAAGCAGGTCTAAAGATTACACCCAAGCAAATTTTTGAGTACCAAGCGATCGCTGAGTTAGCTGCTGTGGCTAGCATAACTGGTTCTATTCAAGTTGAGCAGCAATCAGTCAGCGAATACACACCTTCAGACTTTTCCCTCGTGCAGCTTAATGAAGAAGAACTTGAAGAGGCTCTAAGCAAGATTCAGTTTTGATTAATTACAACTACTTTTCTCTTCAATTTAAAACTATTTTTTACTCTTAACTATGAACAGAAAAAATATTGAAGATGCTTATCCTTTATCTCCGATGCAAGAGGGGATGCTATTCCATAGTTTGTTAGCACCAACATCCGGCGTATATATCGATCAACTTAGGTTTGACTTGCATGGAAACTTAGATGTATCAGCATTCGCTCAAGCTTGGCAACAGGTAATAGCTAGACATCCAGTATTACGCACTGCTTTCGTATGGGAAGGACTGGAGAAGCCAATTCAGGTAGTAGTTCGGGAGGTAAATATCCCTTGGGAATATCAAGACTGGCAGCAGTTCTCCGCAATTGAGCAACAAGAACAACTAGAAACTTTACTACAGGAAGACCAACGCGGCTTTGAACTATCCAAAGCACCGTTAATGCGCTTTACTTTGATTCAGATAGCTGAAGCTACCTATCACTTCATTTGGAGTCATCACCATTTACTGCTTGATGGCTGGTCTTTGCCCTTAATCTTTCAGGAAGTTATTTCCTACTACAAAGCCTTTTGCCAAAGTGAAAGTCTGTTTTTAGCACAACCTCGTCCTTATCGAGACTACATCGCTTGGCTACAGCAGCAGAACTTGTCTCAAGCCGAGGCGTTCTGGCGGGAGAAGCTTAAAAATTTCACCGCTCCGACGCAGCTGTGGGTAGACCAAAATCCGGGTCAGTTACCTAACCAAGAAGCAAGTTATGAGCAGCAAAAAACTAAGCTATCAGTAGCTACAACAACAGCACTGAAGTCCCTAGCACAGCAGCAACATCTGACCCCAAATATCTTAATCCAGGGAGCATGGGCTTTGCTTCTGAGTTGTTATAGCAGTGAATTAGACATTGTTTTTGGAGCAGCTGTTTCCGGCCGCCCGTATAGCTTGATCAATGTCGAGTCTATGGTAGGAAACTTTATCAACACCTTACCAGTGCGAGTTCAGGTGAATTCTGAAGAGTTCTTGCTACCTTGGCTAAAGCAAATTCAAGCTCAACAACTTGAGTCGCAGCAGTACGAATACAGTCCACTCGTAGAGGTTCAGGGGTGGAGTGAAGTTCCAAGGGGTGTACCGTTGTTTGAGACTCTTTTGGTATTTGAGAACTACCCTCTAGATCTTTCCTTACAAGGACAAATTGAAAATCTGCAAATTCGCAGCGTTGATGGTTTTCAAAAAACAAATTATCCCTTGGAGTTAACTGTAGAGGTAGGAGCAGAATTTTCTTTTAGCATGGCGTACTCTTGCCACCGCTTCGACACGGCTACCGTTACTAGGATGCTGGGGCATTTGCAGAATGTATTGGAAAGCATCGTTGCCAATCCTCACCAGCGTCTGGAGGAATTGTCACTGTTAACAGTAGATCAACGATATCAGCTGTTGATGGAGTGGAGTGAAGGCAGGGAGCAGGGGGCAGGGGGAAATGAAGAATTTATCAGGACTCATGACTTGCGGCTTGATTTGTCTATCCACGAGCTATTTGAGGCACAGGTGGAACGGACACCTGATGCAGTTGCAGTGGTTTTTGAAGATCAGCAACTGACCTACCACGAACTCAATGCTAGGGCAAACCAGCTGGCGCACTATCTTCAGTCGGTGGGAGTGAAACCAGAGGTACTGGTGGGACTCTGTGTGGAGCGTTCTTTAGAAATGGTGGTAGGACTTTTAGGCATCCTGAAAGCAGGTGGAGCTTATTTGCCATTAGACCCCACGTATCCGTCGCAGCGATTGGCTTTTATGGTGGAGGATGCCCAAATTTCCGTGCTGCTGACTCAAGAAAAGTTAGTCGCAGGACTACCTGAACAGGGGACGCGGATATGCTTGGATGCAGAATGGGGGCTAATCTCACGAGAAAGTCGGGAGAATCGCGTTGGTGGTGTTACACCAGAAAATTTAGCTTATGTAATCTACACATCCGGTTCCACAGGCAGACCTAAAGGAGTGATGATTCAACATCATTCTTTGGTGAATTTTACCAAGACAGCGATCGCTACCTATGCTTTAACTCAGCGTGATCGCATTCTCCAGTTTGCCTCTATCAGTTTCGATGCTGCGGCTGAAGAAATCTACCCTTGTTTGAGTTGTGGAGCGACGCTGGTACTACGTACTGATGAAATGTTAAGTTCCGGGTCTAGATTTGAGCAAAAATGCCGCGATCTAGCTTTGACAGTGCTGGATTTGCCAACAGCATACTGGCATGAATTAACTGAGGATTTAGCTACAGCAGACTTGGTATTACCCCAATCATTGCGTTTGGTAATTATTGGCGGTGAACAAGCGCTGGGGGAACGAGTCATAACTTGGCAAAAGTACGCAGGTAACAGCACTTTAGTCAACACCTACGGTCCTACGGAAACCACTGTAGTAGCAACAACGTACAAATTGGCAGCAGATATATTCTCAAAACTACCGATTGGACGCGCCATTTCTAATGTCCAAACTTATGTACTAGATCGATGCCTAAAACCAGTACCAATCGGAGTTGCTGGCGAACTTTATATCAGTGGTGTTAACCTCGCTAGGGGCTACCTTAACCGCCCAGAACTGACTGCACAGAAGTTTATTCCCCACCCTTTCAGCACTCAATTAGGGGCGCGATTGTACAAAACAGGGGATTTAGTACGCTATCTGCCAGATGGGAACATCGAATTTCTGGGGCGCACTGACGAGCAAGTGAAGAGTCGCGGCTTCCGCATAGAAATTGGCGAGATTGAAACTGTACTGAGCCAACACCCAGAGGTAAAAGAAACCGCGATCGCCGCTAGGGAAGATGTACCAAGTGACAAGCGCCTTGTTGCTTATGTAGTTGCTAGGCAACAGTTAGCACCTACTACCAGTGACTTACGCCGTTTCCTCAGCGAGAAGTTACCTCCATACATGATTCCTGCTGTTTTCGTGCAGATTGCCGCCTTACCACTAACGCCTAGTGGCAAAGTTGACAGGCGATCGCTACCTGTACCGTCAGTTCGCTCAGAGGTAGAAGTTGCCCATGCTATGCCCCAAACTGAGGTCGAACAAGCGATCGCTACTGTTTGGCAACAGGTTCTCAATATCGCAAAAGTAGGCATCCACGATAATTTCTTTGAAATTGGTGGTCATTCGTTGCTCATGCTAAAGGTTAATAGCCAATTGCGGGAGATATTTAAAACCGACTTATCTATAGTTGAAATGTTTAGATATCCAACTATTAATTCTTTAGCAAATTACTTTGGTCAAGCTAACATCAAAACATCATTCGCTGAAGTTGATATTAATTTAGAGAAAATCAAATACGACAAGAATAAACAAAAAAAACGTCTACAAAAAATGCATTCAATTAGAAATAATTGAGGAGAGCAATAAAAATGAATGGATTATCACTAAATGGTTCAGAGATAGCAATTATTGGTATGGATGGACGCTTTCCTGGAGCGAAAAATATTGATGAATTTTGGCTGAATTTGCAAAATGGTGTCGAGTCAATTTCTTTTTTTACTGATGAAGAACTATTAGCTTCAAGGATAGACGCAAATGTCATAAATGACCCAAATTATGTAAAAGCAGGGGCTGTATTAGAAGATGTAGAATTATTTGATGCTGGGTTTTTTGGCTTCAATCCTAGAGAAGCAGAAATTACCGATCCGCAACACCGCATTTTTTTAGAGTGTGCTTGGTCAGCTTTAGAAAATGCTGGCTACAATTCTGAAACTTACTCTGGGGCAATTGGTGTTTACGCTGGAGCTAGCCTAAGCAGTTATTTACTCAATATTTATTTAAATCCAAAAATCAGAGATAGTGTCGATCTTAACCAACTTGAAATTGGCGGTGATAAAGATTTCCTTACTACTCGGGTCTCTTACAAACTTAACTTAGAAGGACCGAGTTACACAGTGCAAACCGCCTGTTCAACTTCATTAGTTGCTGTTCACTTAGCTTGTCAAAGCTTGCTGAATGGCGAATGCGATCTAGCTTTGGCTGGTGGTGTTTCTATTAGTGCATTCCGCAAAACTGGCTATCTTTACCAAGACGGCGGAATTGCTTCTCCTGACGGGCATTGCCGCGCCTTTGATGCTCAAGCACGGGGTACTGTGGGCGGTGAAGGTGTGGGCATTGTAGTTTTGAAAAGATTAGAAGATGCCTTAGCAGATAAAGATACTATTTCTGCTGTAATTAAAGGTTCTGCTATTAATAACGATGGATCAAACAAAGTTAGCTACACTTCACCCCGGATAGACAGCCAAGCTAAGGTGATTAGAACAGCGCAAGCGATTGCTGAGGTTGAACCAGAGACAATTACTTACATTGAGGCTCACGGAACAGGAACACCGCTAGGAGATCCGATTGAAATCGCCGCCCTCACACAAGCTTTTCGTGCTAGTACCCAGAAAAATAACTTTTGTGCGATCGGTTCAGTAAAAACAAATATCGGACATTTGGATGCAGCTGCGGGAGTGACGAGCTTGATCAAAACTGTCCTAGCACTCAAGCACAAGCAGATACCACCGAGTTTGCACTTTAAGCAACCCAATCCTCAAATAGATTTCGCCAACAGTCCTTTTTACGTTAATAGTTCCCTTGCCGAGTGGAAGGTAAACGATATGCCTCGCCGTGCGGGAGTTAGTTCTTTCGGCATTGGGGGGACTAATGCCCATGTGATTCTTGAAGAAGCCCCTAATGTAGAAAAGCAGAGCAGCAGAGCAGCAGAGCAGCAAAGGAGATATCAACTGCTGGTACTCTCTGCTAAGACTAATTCTGCCCTAGAAACTGCCACAACGAATTTAGCTGATTATCTCCAACACCATCCTGATGTGAATCTAGCTGATGTTGCTCATACTCTGCAAGTCGGTCGTAGAGCTTTTGATTATCGCCGAATGCTAGTATGTCAAGACCTTAACGATGCTGTACAGGCGCTATCTTCAGAAGGATTCACCCACTTTCAAGAACCAGGCGTTAGCGAAGCTGTCGCGTCAGCGAATCACCCGATTGTATTTATGTTTTCCCCCCAAGGGGCGCAGTACGTGAATATGGCGTGGGAACTCTATGAAAGTGAACCTACCTTTAGCGAACAAATTGATTATTGTTGCGAACAGCTAAAACCGCACTTGGGAATAGATCTGCGTACAGTGTTGTATCCAAGTGAGGCAGAGGCTGAAAAAGCTGCACAGCAACTACAACAAACTGCTATTACCCAGCCAGCACTATTTGTAATTGAGTACGCACTAGCTAAGTTGTGGATGGCGTGGGGGGTACGTCCAGCAGCAATGATTGGTCACAGCATTGGGGAATATGTAGCGGCAACTTTGGCGGGAGTTTTCTCTCTAGAGGATGCCTTAGTGCTAGTAGCTACTAGGGGACGGCTAATGCAGCAACTCCCCAGTGGCGCTATGCTCTCCGTCCAACTTTCTGAGTCAGAGATTCTACCTTTGTTAGGGAAGGAACTTGCTCTAGCTGCCAGCAATAGTCCTTCTTTATGTGTGGTTTCAGGTTCCTGTGAGGCAATGAATGAATTGCAACAGCAGCTAATAGCAAAAGATATAGGCTGTCGGCGGTTGCATACGTCTCATGCTTTTCATTCCCAGATGATGGAACCGATTATGGAGCGATTCACTGAGTCGTTACGCCAACTTAAGCTGAACCCCCCGCAAATTCCTTTCGTGTCTAATGTCAGTGGGACTTGGATTACAGCGACGGAAGCGACAGATCCTAACTATTGGGCAAGGCATCTACGGCAACCAGTACGCTTTAGTGCCGGAATCGCTGAGTTGCTCAAACAGCCACGAATTCTATTGGAGGTTGGATCTGGGCGGACTTTAAGTACCTTTGCTAAACAGCATCACGCTCAACTGGTGGCGCTGACTTCGCTGCGTCATCCGCAGGAGCAACAGTCGGATGTAGCATTTTTACTCAATACTTTGGGACGGCTTTGGCTGTTGGGAGTGTCAATTAACTGGGCTGGTTATGCTAATGAACGGCGTTATCGCCTGCCTTTGCCAACGTATCCTTTTGAGCGGCAACGTTACTGGATTGAAGGGAAGTTAGAAGGAAGGCAGGAGGTAGAAGGATTACCTGCAACTTCATTAAGGAAAAAGCCGGATATTGCTGACTGGTTTTATGTCCTAGTTTGGCAAGAATCTGTACCGTTAGGAGTGTCTCAAGGCGGAGAACTGGCACAAAAATCTAACTGGTTGGTTTTTGAGGATGCCTATGGAGTCGGTTCAGAAGTAGCGAAACGACTGCGACAACAGGGTGAGGATGTAATTACGGCGATCGCAGGTGAGCAGTTTACTCAAGTCAGCGATCGCCTGTATACAATTAATCCCCAACGACGCGAAGACTATGATGCCTTAATTCAAGCACTGCGCGATCGCAATTTCACTTTCTCAGCGATCGCCCATTTTTGGAGTGTTACACCGAATGAAAAGGCAGAAAGCAGGGACTGTTTTGATGAGCAATATCTAGGCTTTTACAGTTTGCTTTTCTTAGCACAAGCATTGGGAAAACAGAATATTACTGCGCCTGTAAAGTTGATGGTTGTCACTAGCAATGTCCACGACGTAACAGGTGACGAGATATTATGTCCCCAGAAGGCAACAGTTTTAGGCGCGTGTAAGGTAATTCCCCAGGAATATCCCAACATTACTTGTTGTAGCTTCGATCTTGTAATTCCTACCGGAACGCTATCAAAGAAACTGATAACTTGTTTAATCAGGGAATTTACAGCACCATCAACAACTGAGAATGTAGTTGCCTATCGGGGGAATCGTCGCTGGGTGCAAATTTTTCAGCCTGTCCGTTTAGAGCGCTCCTATGCTGGGTTGAGAGAACAAGGAGTTTATCTCATTACTGGTGGACTAGGAGGTATTGGCTTGGTGCTGGCGGAATACCTGGCACAGAAGGTAAAGGCTAAACTAATTTTGATTGGGCGATCACGTCTACCTGAAAGAAGTCAGTGGTTACAATGGCTAACGACTCATGACGAGCAAGATAAAGTCAGCCGTCAGCTGAGGAAAATCCAGGCACTAGAAGACTTGGGGGCGGAGGTTTTAGCTATTAGTGCAGATGTCACTAACGAGCAACAAATACTTCAGGCGATCGCCCAAAGTTTAGAACGATTTGGTCAGATTCATGGTGTCATCCACACAGCTGGGATTGCTGGTGGCGGTGTGATTCAACTCAAAACGCCGGAAATTGCCTCCAGTGTGTTGAATCCAAAAGTAGCGGGAACACTGGTATTAGAAAAAGTTTTCCAGAATATCAATCTAGATTTTTTGGTGCTGTGTTCATCTCTAAGTTCCATACTAGGTGGAGTTGGACAGATAGACTATTGCGCGGCTAATGCCTTTCTAGATGCGATCGCGCTGCGTGCTTCACGATCTGAAAGATTGACCGTATCAATTAACTGGGATACCTGGCAAGAAGTAGGAATGGCTGTAGAGACTGCTATCCCCGATCAGTTCAAACAAAAGCATGAAGAAAGTCTCAAAACAGGAATATTACCTCAAGAGGGTGCAGATGCCTTTAGTCGCATTCTCCAAAGTGGATTGCCTCAGATTATTGTGTCAACCCAAGAACTCCAAACTGCGATCGCGCAAAACCATTCTTTCAATTCGCTAGAAGAACTAGTATTTCTGGCAGACACATTAGCGCCAACAGATTTCTCTCAACCAAGCCATCCGCGCCCTAATCTTAGGAATGCTTACGTTGCTCCTCGTAATCAGGTTGAACAAACAGTTGCCAACATCTGGCAACAACTCCTTGGTATTCAGCAGATAGGCATAGAGGACGACTTTTTTGAATTAGGTGGAGACTCACTGTTAGCAACTCAGGTCATTTCTCGGTTGCGTAAAGTTTTCGATATAGAGATGTCAATCCGCCGCCTCTTTGAAACTCCTACTGTAGCTGACCAAGCTTTAGCAGTACAACAGAGCCAAACTGAGGCAGAAAACAACAGTATCAATACTATTGCCAGAATTGAGCCGGAAAATGCCCAACAGAAGTTAACAAAACTGAATTCCCTTTCCGATCAAGAGGTCGATGCACTACTCAACCAAATGTTAGCTGAAAAGGACTTAGTTCAATGAGCAATACTCATAAAGATATCACCGTTCTTTCAGCAGAACAAAAACGGGCATTACTGGCAGAGTTATTACAAAAAAAGGCTAGCCAGCCCCGCTTGTTTCCTCTGTCTTTTGCCCAGCAGCGACTATGGTTTCTTGACCAATTAGAGCCAAACACTCCCTCCTACAACATTCCTACTGCTGTAAGTCTTACTGGTACGCTCAATATAGCGGCGCTACAGCAAACTCTCAACGAAATCGTGCGCCGTCATGAAGCCTTACGCACTAGCTTTGGGGTAGTAGAAGGTCAGCCAGTCCAGCTAATTACCCCAACCTTGACTTTGGCTTTGCCGCTAGTAAATTTGCAGAAATTTCCGGAATTTGAGCGGGATGAGGAGGTACTACGACTAGCCAAGCAGGAAGCGCAGCAACCGTTTGATTTGACTCAATGCCCAATGCTACGAGCTACTCTGTTGCAGTTAAGTGATACCGAGTACGTGCTGCTATTTACGATGCACCACATCATCTCTGATGGTTGGTCAATCACACTTTTGATTCAGGAAGTAGCAACGCTTTACACAGCCTTCTCGACGGGAAAACTATCACCGCTACCAGAACTACCTATCCAGTATGCCGACTTCGCTGTTTGGCAACGGCAGTGGCTACAGGGAGAAAGACTAGATGCACAACTAGCCTACTGGCAGCAGCAGATCGGTAGCAACCCCCCCGTACTCCAGTTGCCTACAGACCGTCCCCGACCTGTAATTCAAACCTTCCGAGGTGCTACGCAATCCTTTTCCCTACCCACCGATCTAACTACAGCGCTCAAGGCACTAAGCAAAAAAGCAGGGGTGACTCTGTTCATGACTTTGCTAGCAGCGTTCAAAATATTGCTGCACCGCTACACCTCCCAGGACGATATTTTGGTAGGCTCCCCTATTGCCAATCGTAACCGCGCTGAGACTGAAGGGTTAATTGGCTATTTTGTCAATACCCTAGTGCTACGTACTAGCCTGGAAGGCAACCCTAGCTTTTGGGATCTGCTAGAGCGAGTGCGCGAGTGTACTTTATCAGCCTATGCCCATCAAGATTTGCCCTTTGAGTACCTGGTGGAAAAACTGCAACCTGAGCGAGATTTAAGCCATAACCCGCTATTCCAGGTGTCGTTTGTTTTCCAGAATACACCGATGGACGAATTGCAGCTACCAGGTTTGGCTATCAGTTTCCTAAAGTCAGAAAACCAGACAGCGAAGTTTGATTTGAGCCTAGATATCTCTGAAAATCAGTTAGGACTAGCAGGGTTATTTGAGTACAACACAGATTTGTTCGATGCCACGACGGTTAGCCGGATGGTGGAGCATTTCTGTAACTTGTTGTCAGGAATTGTGGCAAATCCGCAACAGTCTATTTCGGACTTACCGTTGCTGAGTGCTTTAGAGCAACGCCAATTGTTAGGGGAGTGGAATGGAGAAGGCAGGGAGCAGGGAGCAGGGGGGAATGAAGAAGTTATCATAACTCATGACCCAGGGCTTGATTTGTGTATCCATCAGTTGTTTGCGGCGCAAGTAGAACGGACACCGGATGCTGTTGCCGTAGTATTTGAAAACCAACAACTTACCTACCGAGAACTAAATCAACGAGCAAATCAACTAGCACATCACTTGCAAACACTCGGTGTAGCACCAGAGGTATTAGTTGGCATCTGTGTGGAACGCTCCCTAGATATGGTAGTAGGGATACTGGGCATTCTCAAAGCGGGCGGGGCTTATGTACCTTTAGATCCAGCCTATCCCCAAGAGCGCTTGGCATTTATGTTGTCAGATTCCCAAGTGTCAGTGCTGCTAATGCAGTCAAAGTTACTCACAGTTTTGCCAGAACATCAAGCTAAGGTAGTGTGTCTAGATGGCGATTGGGAAGATAAGAAAGCATCTCACCCTGCTCCAAAAGTTTCTCCTGCTAACTTGGCTTATGTAATCTACACCTCCGGCTCTACTGGCAAACCCAAGGGCGTATTAATCAGCCATGCCAATGTTGTGCGTCTCTTGGCAGCGACGCAATCCTGGTTTCACTTCAGTGAACAGGATGTGTGGACACTCTTCCACTCCTATGCGTTCGACTTCTCCGTCTGGGAACTTTGGGGTGCGTTGCTCTATGGTGGGCGGCTGGTGGTAGTACCTTACTGGATCAGCCGTTCACCCGAAGCTTTCTACAATTTGCTTTGCCAAGAGCGGGTGACAGTTCTCAACCAGACTCCCTCCGCGTTTCGCCAGCTTATCCAAACAGAGGAATCTTTGGGCAGTCAGCAAAACTTGAGCTTGCGCCTAGTAATCTTTGGTGGGGAAGCTTTGGAACTCCAAAGTTTAAGACCTTGGTTTGAGAGACACGGCGATCAGGTTCCCCAATTAGTCAATATGTATGGGATCACAGAAACGACTGTTCATGTCACCTATCGTCCCCTAGCGATCGCAGACCTTAGCAGTACGGGCAGTGCGATCGGTCGTCCGATTCCTGATCTGCAAGTCTATGTGCTGGATCGCTACTTGCAACCTGTGCCGATTGGGGTTCCTGGCGAGATGTATGTCGGTGGTGCTGGTTTAGCTCGCGGCTATCTCAACCGCCCTGATCTAACTCTAGAACGGTTCATCCCTAATCCCTATAGCAACAAACCAGGGGCGCGTCTGTATAAGTCCGGCGACTTAGTTCGCTATTTGCTTAATGGAGACATTGAGTATCTTGGGCGGAGCGATCAACAGGTGAAGATTCGAGGGTTCCGGATCGAACTCGCAGAGATTGAGGCGGTTCTCAGTCAATACCCAGCAGTACAAGCGAGTGTGGTTGTGCTGCGGGAGGATGAACCAGAAAATAAGCGTTTGGTAGCCTATACAGTTCCTCAACCGAAGCAGTTACTCACGATTAATGAACTGCGCCACTTCCTGAAGGAGAAGTTACCAAACTATATGATGCCTTCTGCCTTTGTAATTTTAGAGGCACTACCGCTAACGCCTAATGGGAAAATTGACTATCGGGCATTGCCAGCACCTGACACCGCTAGAGGCGACTTGGCAAGCTTTGTTGCTCCGCGCGCTCCGGTTGAGGAAATTATGACACGCCTCTGGGAGCAGGTTCTAAGTCTTCAGCAAGTAGGCATTCATGATAACTTCTTTGAATTGGGGGGACACTCCCTGCTAGGAACTCAGATGATTTCCCGCCTCCGCGAAGCCTTCCAGGTTGAATTGCCCTTGCACTGTTTATTTGAGTCGCCTACTGTAGCTGGCTTGGCTGAACGCATAGAAACAGCTTGTCGTGCCAAACAAGGGCTCGAGATTCCGCCCCTAGTACTAATTTCACGGGATAGAGAACTGCCTCTGTCTTTTGCTCAACAGCGATTGTGGTTCCTTGACCAATTAGAGCCGGAAAATGCCTATAATATCCCGGAAGGAGTGCGTCTCCAAGGTAAGCTCGATGTGGAAGCGCTAACCCGCAGCTTTAATGAAGTGGTTGAGCGTCACGAAGCCTTGCGGACGAGCTTTATCGCCGTAGATGGTCAACCGATGCAGGCGATCGCACCTTCCTTAATCACATTACCATTAATAGATTTGTCTCATTTGCATTCCGCACAGCGCGAGGCTGAGGTGCAAAGGCTGGCTACAAAAGATGCTCTACAACCTTTTGATTTAACCTGCTGTCCGTTGCTGCGAGTGACTCTACTGCGATTGCAAGCAGAAGAACACATCGTTCTGCTGACAATGCACCACATTATCTCCGATGCTTGGTCAATGGGGGTGTTACTTCAAGAAGTAGCAGCACTCTATGCAGCTTTCTCTACTCAACAGCCTTCGCCACTCCCTAAACTGAGTATCCAGTATGCAGATTTCGCTGTTTGGCAGCGCCAATGGCTGCAAGGGGAGGTACTCCAAACTCAACTGAATTACTGGAAACAGCAATTGAGTAACAAATGTCCTCGACTAACATTTCCTACACCAAGTAGACGCTTAACCGTTCCCACTCATCAAGGTGCAACTCAATCTTTCTTACTCTCACTTGAACTAACCGCCGCAATTACTCAGATGTGTCGCCAGCAAGGAGTTACTTTATTCATGGCACTCTTAGCGGCATTCCAAGCATCCCTCTATTACTTCACTGGTACAGAAGACATCCGAGTTGGTTCACCCATTGCTAATCGCACTCAAGTTGAAATTGAACGACTGATGGGGTTCTTTATTAATACTTTAGTGCTACGCATCGACTTGTCTGGTAATCCCAGTTTTCAGGAATTATTGATGCGATCACGTCAAGTTACTTTAGCAGCCTACGCTCACCAAGACTTGCCCTTTGAGAAGCTAGTAGAGGAACTACAACCAGAGAGAAACCTGAGCCATAATCCATTGTACCAAGCGTGGTTTGTCCTACAAAATGCTCCTATGCCTCCTTTGGAATTGCCAGGGCTAACTCTTAGCTTAGTTGAGATTGATACTGATACGGTACGACACGATTTGCTACTTAATATCTGGGAAAGTCCAGAGGGAATCGAAGGCACGTTTGAGTATAAAACACAGCTGTTAGACAAGGCTGCTATTACCCGATTAATCAGATATTTTGAAACCCTCCTGCACCATGTTACAAAGCAGCCCAACATGAGGCTGAACGAGCTAGCAGAAATTCTCTCCCACATTGATAAAGAACAACAACTTATCCAAAAAAGAGAAATTCAAACATCTAATCTTCAGAAATTAAAGAAGATCGAGCGCAAACCAATTAAAAATTTATAAGGTAGGTCTAAATATGGCAAATACAGAAGCCAAACCGCCAAAGAGCTTTACTTCTATGCGTCGTAAAGCTATCAGTGTCTCCGCCGAGGAATTGATTAACACATCATATTTACAACCTGAGACACTACCCCTAGTTATTCAACCTAGTTTAGCTCAATTAAATTTTATTAATTGGGCTAAAAATAATCGAGCTTTGATTGAAACTCAGTTATTGAAGTATGGAGGCATACTTTTTCGAGGATTTCAGGTAAATGATGTTAGTGAATTTGAGCAATTCATCAAAGCAATTTCTGAGGAGTTACTGGAATATTCTTATCGTTCAACGCCGCGTAGTCGCGTAAGTGGTAACATCTATACTTCAACGGAATATCCTGCTAATCAATTTATTCCATTACATAACGAGATGTCCTACTCTCGTACTTGGTCAATGAAAATTGCTTTTTTTTGTATTAAGAAAGCTCAACAGGGAGGAGAAACACCAATTGCTGATAGTCGTAAAGTGTTTGAATCTCTTGACGCAGAAATTAAAGAAAAGTTTATCCAAAAGGGAGTAATGTATACGCGCAATTCTGGTGGAGGAATAGATTTATCTTGGCAAAATGTATTTAATACAAACAATAAATCTGATGTAGAATATTATTGCAATAAAAACAAAATTGAGTTTGAATGGCATGGTGATCGCTTAAAAACTAGCCAAGTTTGTCAAGCTGTTGCTACCCATCCTAAAACATCAGAAAAAGTCTGGTTTAATCAAGCTCATTTATTCCACATTTCCAATTTAGAACCAACTGTTCGTCAGCAGCTTTTAGCTGAATTTCAAGAATCAGATTTACCCCGCAATGCTTATTACGGTGATGGTTCTCCAATCGAAGCTGCTGTTTTAGACAAGATTCGTCAAATCTATCAGCAAGAAACAATTATCTTTCCTTGGCAAGAAGGAGATGTTTTATTACTAGACAATATGTTAGCTGCACATGGACGTACACCGTTTAAAGGTTCGCGCAAAGTTGTAGTGGGAATGGCTGAACAGTATGAAGGAGACAGAAGGTAGGAGGCAAGAGGCAGAAGGAGGAATTATCGATGATAAATTTAGGGATTTCAATAAGGATGCTTTACGCTTCATTCCAAGCAATCTCGGCATGGATTTTTCGATCTTCTCCACCAATGAATTCACTTTCTTATGTTCGTCTTCACAAAAGGCATTGATATACATTTCTTTCCTGCTGTTTTTCTTAGTTAAAACATTTAATAAAAAAAGGTTCTATAGATATGCAACAACACATTGAGGGGTTTCGGCTATCACCCCAACAAAAGCATCTCTGGCTATTACAACAAGGCGAAAGTATATCTTTCTATCGCGTTCAGTGTGCGGTTTTAATTGCCGGAAATCTGAATATAAATGTTTTTAAAAAAGCATTACAAAATGTTGTTGAGCGGCACGAGATTCTTCGCACTAGCTTTCATTGTCTACCTGGAATGACAATACCGCTACAAGTGATAGCTGATACCTACGAAATTTCTATCGATGAACATAATTTAAATGATTTTTCTCTTCAAGAACAAGAAGCTAAGATTGAGTTAATTTTTGATGCAATAAAACAACAGCCATTTTACCTAGAAAATAACTCAAGTTTAATTATTAACATTATTAAATTATCACATAAAAAATATGTATTATTACTTGGTTTATCTGCACTGCTCGCAGATAGTATAACCCTTAAGCAATTAGTGAAAGAGATAAGTATTTCGTACTCAGCTAGCTTACAGGGTAAAGAAATATCTGAGCGATCGCTACAATATGCAGATATTGCTGAGTGGCAAAATGAACTGTTTGAAGATTCAGAAATAGGACGAGAATACTGGCAACAGCAGAATTTAACTGCCATACCCAATTTACATCTGTGGTGTGAAGCTAAAAACTTTGATTTAGAATTTCAGCCTCAGTTATTACCCCTAGAAATTTCTAACGATTTAGTCAAAGAGATTAACTTGTTAGGGCAAGAATATGATGTAGAAAATTGCGACATCTTACTAGCCTGTTGGCAGATTTTGCTCTGGAAACTGACGCAACAACAAGATATTATAATCGCCGTGGCTGATGATGGTAGGAAATATGAAGAATTAAACCAAGCTTTAGGGTTGTTGACAAAATACTTACCACTACACTGTTATCTAAAAAAATATTTTTCATTCAAAGAACTAATCAAAAGAGTCAGTAAATCAAGAAAAGATGCTAGAGAATGGCAAGAATTCTTTAGCTGTGAGGAAAGTATTAAAATAGATGACTCCTGGCATCAATTTTGTTTTGAATTTGAGGAATTGCCAGAATATTGTGAAGAGGGGCTAGCTTTTGAAATTTACAAACACTACTCTTGTATTGAACGATTCAAATTAAAATTAACTTGCTGGCAGCAGAAGAATGCTTTAATTGCCGAGATTTACTATAATTCCGCGCTATATAAAACCGAAGATATCAAAGACTTATCTAGCCAGTTTCAGACACTGTTAGCAAGTGCGATCGCTAATCCAGAAACTGCCATTAGTCAATTAGAAATACTCAAGTCTAGCGATCGCAATCAACTGTTATTTGAATTCAATCAGACGCAAGCCGATTATCCATCAGATAAGTGCATTCACCAACTATTTGCAGAACAAGCAGCTGATACGCCGGACAATATTGCTGTTGTGTTTGAAAATCAGCAACTAACCTACCAGGAACTTAACACCCGTGCTAATCAACTAGCTCACTACCTGCAAACATCGGGAGTCGAACCAGAAACAATTGTAGGTATTTGTGTTGAACGCTCTCTGGACATGGTGGTGGGAATGCTGGGCATTCTCAAAGCTGGTGGTGCTTACCTACCACTAGATCCGGCAATGCCAACAGAACGCCTGACTTTGATGTTACAGGATGCCCAGGCAAAAATTTTGTTGACGCAACAGGATTTGCGCGATCGCTTTGACGCAGACATAGCTCAAATAGCGTGTCTAGACGACTGGGATACAATCATTGCCCAAAATAGCCAGCAAAAGCCTATTCAGGTAACATCAAAAAACCTAGCCTATGTAATTTATACCTCTGGCTCTACTGGTGTCCCCAAAGGAGTTGCTGTTGAACATCAACAACTTTGTAATTATCTGTACGGTATCCAAGCAAAATTGAATCTACGTTCTGGTTCCAGTTTCGCTACAGTTTCCAGTTTCGCCGCCGACTTGGGTAATACAGCGATCTTCTCTTCTTTATGTACAGGTGGCTGTCTCCATATAATATCGGCAGAACGAGCTACTGATGCAGACGCATTAGCAGAATATTGTCGCTACCACCCCATAGATTATCTGAAGATTGTGCCTTCTCACCTAGCGGCTTTACTAGCATCTGTCAACTGGGAGTCAATTTTGCCGCGTCAAAGGCTGATATTGGGCGGCGAGTCTGCACCTGGGAATTTAGTCGAGAAGGTACAAAAATCTGCTGCTAACTGCCAAATCCTCAATCATTACGGACCAACAGAAGCAACTGTCGGTGTACTTACATATCAGGTGGAGCCTGGGTGTACTGCTGAGACAATACCACTAGGTCGGGCGATCGCTAACACTCAGATTTATATCCTAAATGCCCATCTACAGCCCGTACCAATTGGTGTACCTGGCGAATTGTACATTGGTGGTGATAATCTAGCGCGAGGCTATCTGCATCAGCCAGAACTGACAGCAGCAAAATTTATTCCCAACCCCTTCACTCAGGAGGCGGGGGCGCGTCTTTACAAAACTGGAGATTTAGCCCGGTATCAGCGCGATGGTTGCATTGAATTTCTCGGGCGAATTGATGATCAGGTAAAAATTCGTGGTTTCCGCATCGAGCTAGGGGAAATTGAGGCGGTGCTAAGGCAACATTCAGATGTAGAACAAGCTGTAGTTGTGGCTCGTGAGGATGTGCCTGGTGACAAGCGCTTAGTTGCTTATTTAGTGCTGAGTCGCGTTGCAACACCAGATATTAATTCTATCCGGAGTTTTTTGCAAAGGAAATTGCCGGAGTACATGATCCCTTCAGTCGTGACCCTCAAGACTTTACCTTTAAATCCCAATGGCAAAGTGGATCGGTGGCAATTGCCAGCACCAGATCAAGTACAGCCATTAGCAGGTTTTTTTGCTCCGCGCACCAACGTCGAGCAGGTAATAGCCGGAATTTGGGCTGAAGTCCTGAGTTTAGAGCGAGTGGGTATTTACGACAACTTTTTTGAGTTAGGAGGACATTCACTACTAGCAACTCAGGTAATTTCCCGACTGCGCCAAGCATTCCAGGTAGAGTTACCACTACGCTACTTGTTTGATTCTCCCACCGTAGCTGATCTGGCTGTGGCGATCGCCCAAAAGCTAGCTGAACAGACAGATAACGAACTACTAGAACAAATGTTAGCAGAGTTGGAGCAAGGAGCAGAGCAGGAAACCAGGGAAGAATTACCTAATTTAAACTCCAAAAAGGTGTAAGTTCTATGAGTAATTTGAGCGATCGCATTGCCGCCCTTTCACCAGAAAAACGCGAACTACTGGTGCAACAGTTGTATCAGCAGCAGAATGTCGCACCAACAAAAATCCAACCGCGTGGCGATAATGCTTTAACCTTGTCCTTTGCCCAGCAACGGTTGTGGTTTCTGGAGCGACTGGAACCGGGTAATCCTTTTTATAACATTCCTGCGGCTGTGCGGCTCAAAGGTGACTTGAATGTAGCAGCGCTGCAACAGAGCCTCAACGAAATTATCAGGCGACACGAAGTCTTGCGGACTGCTTTTGACACCGTAGATGGACAACCAGTTCTAGCGATCGCTCCTAGTTTGTCATTAACCTTACCGATACTGGATCTGCGCCAACTTCCCGAAACCAAGCGTGAACAAGAAGTGCTGCGGTTAGCGAAGGAATTAGCTCAAACTCCCTTTGACTTGCAACAGCCGCCGTTGCTGCGAGTTAGCTTACTGCATCTGTGTCAATCAGAGTATGCGGTACTGTTTGCGATGCACCATATTGTCTCTGATGGTTGGTCAATGGGAGTGCTGATTAGGGAGGTAGGGACACTCTACGAAGCTTTTGCCACTGGCAAGCCTTCCCCATTACCGAAACTACCAATTCAGTACGCAGACTTTGCTTTCTGGCAGCGACAGTGGCTACAAAGAGAATTGGATACTCAGATGACTTACTGGAAAAAGCAGCTGGGCGGTAGTATTCCGGTGTTAGATTTACCGACAGATCGCCCACGTCCAGCAGTCCAAATTTTCTCAGGTGCAGTGCAAACTTTTATCCTGCCCAAAACCTTAACTGAGGCAGTGACTAAGTTCAGTCTCCAAGAGGAAACCACTCTTTTTATTACTCTGCTAGCCGCCTTCAAAACATTACTTTACCGCTACACAGGGCAAACAGATATCCTTGTAGGTTCGCCGATTGCCAACCGCGATCGCATTGAAATTGAAGGATTAATTGGGTTATTTATCAATACTCTAGTTCTGCGTACTGATCTAACTGGTAATCCCAGCTTTCAAGAGGTATTGCGTCGGGTTAGAGAAGTAGCTTTAGGGGCTTATGCTCACCAAAATTTACCCTTTGAGAAGTTGGTAGAGGAGTTGCAGCCGGAGCGTAACTTGAGTCACGCACCACTATTTCAAGTAATGTTTGTCCTCCAGAACGCCCCCAGCGAGACTTTAGAGCTTTCAGGACTAACCCTCCAACCTATAGAAGTAGACACCAGCAGTGCCAAGTTTGACTTAACACTAGTGATGAGTCACACAGAGCAGGGATTAACTGGAGCCTTAGAGTACAACACGCATTTGTTTGAGGCTACTACTATCAGCAGGATGTTGGGTCATTTTCAAACTCTACTATCAGGAATTGTGGCAAATCCCCAACAGTCTATCTCGGACTTACCGTTGCTGAGTAAGTTAGAGCAACAGCAGCTACTAGTGGAGTGGAATGAAGAAGGCGCAAGGCAGAGCGCAGAAGGCACAGGAGCAGGTCTTGATTTGTGTATCCACGAGCTGTTTGAGGCGCAAGTAGAGAGGACACCAGACGCGATCGCCGTAGTATTTGAAAACCAACAATTTACCTACCGAGAACTAAATCAACGAGCTAATCAACTAGCACGTCACTTGCAAAAACTAGGTGTGCAGCTAGAGGTATTAGTCGGCATCTGTGTTGAGCGCTCCCTAGAAATGGTAATTGGGCTTTTAGGCATCCTCAAAGCTGGCGGCGCTTATGTGCCACTAGACCCCGCGTATCCCCAAGAGCGCTTGGCATTCATGTTGTCAGATGCCCAGGTGTCCGTTCTAATCGCTCAGTCGCAGTTGCTAGCAGGACTACCAGAACATCAAGCTCAGGTAGTGTGTCTCGATACCGACTGGCAAGAGATTGCTCAACAAAGTGACGAAAATCTCGTCAGTGTGGCGGTTGCCGATAACTTAGCTTATGTGATCTACACCTCTGGCTCTACTGGTAAACCCAAAGGAGTGCAAATTCCCCACAGTGCTTTGACGAACTTCTTAAATGCCATGCGCTTGACTCTAGGCTTGACTGGGGGAGATACGTTTTTATCAGTCACTACATTATCTTTTGATATTGCTGCACTCGAACTGTACCTACCGTTAGTTATAGGCGATCGCTTAGTGATAGTCAGCCGTGAAGTCGCCACTGACGGCACTCAGTTGTTAGCACAGTTAGTATCCTCCGGCGCAACGGTGATGCAAGCCACTCCTGCCACTTGGCGGCTACTTTTAGCAGCTGGATGGCAGGGTAGATGGAAATTGAAAATTCTTTGTGGTGGTGAAGCCCTCGATCGCTTGCTTGCCAATCAGTTAGTCGCACGCGGTACTGAGGTGTGGAACTTATATGGACCAACAGAAACTACGATCTGGTCATCTGCCCATAAAGTAGAGCCTCAAAATAGTAGCGAACCACACAGCATTGTCGCCATCGGTCGCCCGATTGCTAATACTCAATTTTATGTCCTGGACAATCACCTGCAACCAGTTCCGATCTCAGCTAGAGGCGAACTACACATCGGTGGTGCTGGGTTAGCTCGTGGTTATCTCAACCAGCCACAACTCACAGCCGAGAAATTTATTTCTAACCCCTTTAACAGCGATCCAACTTCCCGACTGTACAAAACTGGAGACTTAGTGCGTTATCGCCCAGATGGCACTCTGGAGTATCAAGAAAGGTGCGATCGCCAAGTGAAGGTGCGCGGCTTCCGCATTGAACTGAGAGAAATTGAGGCGGTGCTGAGTCAATATCCAGGAGTGCGAACAACTGTAGTTGTCGTGCGAGAGGATAAACTTGGTTCTCATCTAGTCGCTTATTTAGTACCAGAGCCAGACGCAGAGCTAGAAAACAGTGCGATCCGTCGCTTTCTGGAGCAGCAGTTGCCTCAGTATATGGTTCCCACAGCGTTTGTCATCTTAGAGGCTTTACCACTAACACCCAACGGCAAAGTAGACCGTCGCGCTTTACCAGCACCCGCTACCACTGAGTTAGAGAAAATTTTTGCCGCACCTCGTACCCCTATTCAAGAGGTACTGGCTGGTATCTGGGTCGATATCTTGGGATTGGCACAAGCACCATCTATCCATGACAACTTCTTTCACTTGGGTGGACATTCACTGCTAGCCACTCAGTTGATTTCCCGTATCCGCTCAGTTTTTCAGGTGGAACTACCGTTGCGCTGGTTGTTTGAGTCGCCGACAGTAGCTCAATTGAGCGATCGCCTTAATCAAGCGATTTCAGCTACACAAAAACTGACAACACCGCCCATTGAGCGAATTTCACAGCAGCAGCTACCTCTTTCCTTTGCTCAACAACGCTTGTGGTTCCTAGATCAATTACAGCCAAATAACGCCGCCTACAACATTGCTGCTGCTGTGCGTCTAGTTGGTTCGCTGAATATTTTTGCCCTAGAACAGAGTCTCAACGAAATTATCCGCCGTCACGCAGTCTTACGCACTACTTTTACAGTCGTAGATGGGCAACCTGTCCAAGTTATTGCCCCAACCTTGACTATAAAGCTGCCTTTAGTAGACCTGCAATTAATGCCAACACAGGAAGCTGAAGTTCTGCGGCTAGCTGCTGCGGAAGCCCAGTTGCCTTTTAACCTAGAACAAGATGCTTTGCTCCGAGGAACGCTACTAAAGCTAGGCGAAGCAGAACATATAGTGTTGTTTACGATGCACCACATCGTCTCTGATGGTTGGTCTACCAGCATCATCACTAAAGAAATATCGGCACTCTACACAGCATTTGCGACCGGAAACCCGTCACCATTGCCAGAACTTGCTATCCAATACGGTGACTTTGCTTACTGGCAGCGTCAGTGGCTACAAGGAGAAGTATTAGAAAATTTACTTTCCTACTGGCAACAACAGCTAGCAGGCGCTTCCACAACATTAGACTTACCCAAAATAGCGAGTAGCCTTTCCTCATCTAATGCCCCAGAGGAAGATCCAGACCAATCCTTTCTCCTGTCTCCTCATCTGTCCCAACAACTCAGAACCCTGAGTAACCAGGAGGGTGTCACCTTATTTATGACCCTACTGGCAATCTTGCAGACATTGCTCTACCGCTATACAAATCAGGATGACATTGTAGTTGGGACTGATGTTGCTAATCGCGATCGCTCGGAAATAGAGCCATTAATCGGTTTTTTTGTCAACCTACTTGTCTTACGCACTCATTTATCTGGCAACCCCAGTTTTCGGGAATTGCTAGCGCGGGTGCGGGAGGTTGCTTTAGGAGCTTATGCTCACCAAGATTTGCCTTTTGCCAAGTTAGTAGAGGTTCTCCAACCAAATCGAACTACGAGCCACACTCCACTATTTCAAGTGTTATTTGTCTTCCAAAATACCCCAACTTCGACTTTGGAATTAACGAACTTAACTCTTAGTCCCGTAGATATAAACACTAGCAAGACAAAGTTTGATTTAGTTCTATTTATTGAAGAAACTCAACAAGGAATTGTTGGCACTTGGCAATACAACACTGACATTTTTCATCCGGCAATTATCAAGCGTATGTCAAATAACTTTGAAACTTTAGCTAACAATGCTGCTGCTCAACCAGACACCAAAATCAACGCTTTAGAGATCCTAACTGAAACTGAAAAAACCAAACAAATTACTCAACAAGAAGCACGAAAACAAGTTAGTTTCCAGCAATTTAAATCTGTTAAACCCAAAACTATCAGCCTACCCCAAGGGCAATTAGTTAAGACAGATTCTTTACAGCAAGGGAAATATTTTCCCTTGTTAATTCAACCTAATTTTGCTCAAATTGACTTAGCTGACTGGGCAAAAAATCATCGCGAATTTATAGAAGCAAACCTACTCAAATACGGAGCAATTCTGTTTCGAGGATTTAATCTCACTACAGTACCTGAGTTTGAAAACTTTGCTCAAGCTATTTGCCCAGAATTATTTGGTGAGTACGGTGACTTACCCAGAGAAGGAATTAGCGGCAAAGTTTATAGTTCTACTCCCTACCCGCCTGACAAAGCGATCTTATTTCATAACGAAAGTTCTCATTTACACCAGTTTCCCCAAAAAATCTGGTTTTTCTGTGTGCAACCAGCACAAAAAGGCGGCGAAACTCCAATTATTGACTGTCGCCAAGTATATCAACGCCTAAATCCTAAGTTACGGGAAAAATTTGAGCAAAAACAATTAATGTATGTCCGCAACTACATTGCAGGTTTAGATGTGAGTTGGCAAGATTTCTTTCATACTACTGATAAAGCAGTAGTTGAAGAATATTGTCGTCAAGCAAAAATAGATTTTGAGTGGCTCGCAGATAATAATCTGAGAACCCGCCAAATTAGACCAGCAGTGTCTAAACATCCGAAAACAGGAGAGCTTGTTTTTTTCAATCAACTGCAATTGCATCACGTATCATGCTTAGAGTCAAATGTGCGGCAATCTCTATTGTCAATGTTTGGGGAAAAGAAATTACCACGTAATGTTTATTACGGCGATGGTTCGGCAATTGAAGACTCAGTAATTGCGGAAATAGAGGCAGTTTATCAAGAATTAACTAGCAGTTTTCTTTGGCAACAAGGTGATATTTTGATGCTGGATAATATGCTGGCTGCTCATGGACGTAACCCTTATGAAGGTTCGCGCAAAATTGTCGTGGCAATGGGCGAAATAATCGCTACTTAAGGGTAGTGGTTAGTCACTACTGTAGGCAACGACTTGTAGACAGGAGATTTATATGATCGATTCGCAGCGTTTCACTAAAATACTGGGCTTCCTCGAAACAATTGACCAGCTAAAGCTGATATATCGATCTGCATATCTTTCAGACCATAGTCGGCACGAGAGCGATGCTGAACATACCTGGCATACGAGCCTGTTTGCTCTCCTTCTTTATCAGGAAATGGAAATTGATGTTGACATTGAGCGTGTGCTGAAATTGATTCTCATCCATGATCTAGTCGAAATCTACGCTGGCGATACGTTTGCATATGACACTGTGGGCAACTATAACCAGAATGCTCGTGAGGAGACTGCTGCAAATCAGCTGTTCGCCTTGCTGCCGGAGGATGTGCAAAAGTTAGTCTATGGTTGGTGGAAAGAATTTGAGATCGCTCCGACACCAGAAGCTCAGTTTGCTAGAGCGATGGATAAGCTACAAGCCTTTGCCCAAAACGTTTTTAGTTCTGGACGGGTATGGCAAGAACACTTTGTGACGGAGGAGATGAGCCGGAGCCGTAATAAGAAGGCTATGGCTTTTGCTCCCGCTTTGGCTGAGGTTTTCGAGGCTTTGTATCAAAGAGCAATCCGTGAGAACTTGTGGGACTCTAAGGGATCTGTTCTCGTAACAGACGAATAATACAAATACACTTCCAGAATTTCAATATCTATGCGAAATCAAACTATTGAAGGGTTTAGGCTCTCCCCACAGCAAAAGCATCTTTGGTTATTACAACAAGATAATTTTGCTTACTATACTCAATGTGCCATTCGTCTTGAAGGTCAAATCAATGCTGAATTATTAAAAGCAGCTTTGGAGAAAGTTGTTGCTCGTCATGAAATTCTGCGGACATCTTTTCAACGGCGACCTGGGATAAAATTTCCTATTCAAGTAATAGGCGAAAGTAGTACGATATTTTGGCAAGATATTAATTTGATCGGTCTATCTACCGAAGAACAATTAGATAAAATTGAGGCACTTTTTGAAGCAGAAAGGCATTTTATTTTTAATTTTCAAGCTTCTCAATTGCGCTTATCTCTACTTAAGCTTTCAGATAAACAGCATATTTTGCTAATTAACCTACCATCGTTATATGCAGATAGTTGGTCACTTAAAAACCTAGTTCAAGAAATTAGTAATGCCTATACTGCTTGCTTAGAAGGCAAGGAATTAACTGATGAACCAGTACAGTATATTCAATTTTCGGAATGGCAGAACGAACTACTAGAAGTAGAAGATGCAGAAGTAGGAAAAGATTTCTGGCAACAAAGCTGGGAGCTACGATCGCTGACTCTGCCTTTTGAGCGTCAACAACGTGAAAAAACAAAGTTTGAACCCGATGTTTATGTAGTAAAAATTGAGCCAGATGTACAGAAACTGGAGGAGATCGCTACTCTACATTCCACTACAATTGATAAATTTTTATTCGCCTGCTGGCAGCTACTAATTGGGCGAATCACAGGGAAATCAGACGTTACCATTACCACTGTTTTCAATGGCAGAAAATATCAGGAATTGCATCAATCACTAGGTCTATTAGCCAAATCCTTGCCTGTCCGTTGTTCCTGGCAAGAGAGCTTGAAATTTACTGAAGTGTTAGCTCAGATTGATGAGAATTGGCACAATATTGACCAATGGCAGGAGTATTTCATTTGGGAAGATCCTGCATTAACAACCAATGTAGATTTCCCGATTAGTTTTGAGTTTGATGAATGGCTAGATAAATATTCTGCTGGCGGGGTTTCTTTTTCCCTTGACAAGCATTACGTTTGCTTTGATCGCTTCAAAGTTAAACTCACTTGCTTGCATCAACCAGAATCGCTCACAACTCAATTACACTACGATCGCGAACTAATTGACAGACAAAGTATTCAGCGATTAGGGGAGCAATTTCAAACCTTAGTAGCAAGTGCGGCTAAAAACCCCGAAGCTACAGTTAATGAATTAGAAATTATTAGCGATCGCCAACGCCAACAAATATTAGCCATCAACAACACTCAAATTGATTATCCGCAAAAGTGTATCCACCATTTATTTGAAGCACAGGTAGAGCAAACACCGCACAATATTGCTGTTGTATTTGAAGACCAACATTTAACCTACCGCGAACTCAACACAAGGGCGAATCAACTAGCTCACTACCTGCAAGATTTGGGAGTTGGTGCAGAAGAACTGGTAGGGATTGATTTAGAGCGATCGCTAGAAATAATCATTGCTATGCTTGGTATTCTTAAAGCTGGCGGAGCATATCTCCCCATAGATCCAGCCTTACCAACAGAGGGTTTAAGCTTCCGGCTACAAGATACTCAAGCACGAGTCCTCTTAACACAACAATCGCTGGTTGAGACAGTCCCCAACTCAGCAACACAAGTAGTGTGCTTGGATCACTCGGAAGTCATTGCTCAGAAAAGTAAGGCGAATCCAACTAGCCAAGTCACAAGTGAGAATTTAGTTTATGTGCTGTTTACTTCCGGTTCTACAGGTGAACCCAAGGGAGTCGCCGTTGAGCATCGACAACTGCTGAATTACCTGTACGGAATTTTAGAGAAACTGAATTTACCAGCAGGTGCTAGCTATGCGACAGTTTCCACCTTTGCCGCAGACTTAGGCAATACTGCGATCTTTCCCGCCTTGTGTACAGGGGGATGCCTCCATATTATCTCCTCAGAACGGGCATCAGATCCAGCAGCACTAGCGGATTACTGCGATCGCCATCCGATCGACTGTCTCAAAATTGTTCCTTCCCACCTCGCCACTTTGCTAGCAAGTTCATCAGCTATTCTCCCCCGCCAGCGCCTAGTTCTTGGTGGTGAAGCCGCTAGTTGGGAGTTGATCCACCAGATCCAACAGCAGTCTCCATGCCAAATTCTCAATCATTACGGACCCACTGAAACCACCGTAGGCGTACTAACTTACTGCGTTGATCAGCTTAGTCATGCAGCAACAGTCCCCCTCGGTCGTCCCCTAGCCAATACCCAAGTCTATGTGCTAGATCAGCAGCTACGCCTCGTACCCATTGGCGTACCAGGTGAATTGTACATCAGTGGCGCTGGATTGGCTCGTGCGTATCTGCATCGACCTGAGCTAACAGCAGAGCGATTCATCAACAACCCTTTTGAAGATGGACCGCGGTTATACAAAACTGGGGACATCGCCCGCTATCTACCGGATGGGAACATTGAGTTTTTGGGACGAGTTGACGATCAGGTAAAAATTCGCGGCTTCCGGGTTGAACTAGGAGAAATTGCAGCATTACTGAATCAACACCCAGGTATACGACAAGCCTCCGCGATCGTGCGAGAGGATGTACCTGGCGACCAACGCCTAGTGGCTTATTTAGTGTTAAATCGGCAGTCAGCACTTGATGTTGGTGCTATACGTAGCTTTCTGCAAACGAAACTGCCTGAGTACATGATTCCCTCAGCCTTTGTGATCCTACAAGCTCTACCACTAACGCCAAACGGTAAGGTAGATCGTAGCTCATTGCCAGCACCTGATCGCACTCATTCTGGACTAGAAGCAGGTTATATAGCACCTCGTACCGCAGCAGAGAAACAACTAACTGAGATTTGGGCAAAAGTCCTTGGACTGAAACAGGTAGGTATTTACGATAACTTCTTTGAATTAGGAGGACATTCTTTACTGCTAACTCAGTTGCTTGTCCAAGTAAGAGACGCTTTTCAGGTGGACTTGTCTTTAAGCAGTTTATTTGCATCGTCTACTGTAGCAGAGCTAGCTGAGAAAATAGAGCTAGCTGGACGGAAAGACACTCAATTTGACAGAGAAACCTCCCTAGATTTGGGTGCTGAAGTTGTCTTAGATCCCACAATTCGCCCCGATACCTTCAGCCTTCAGCCTTCAGCCTCCTGCCTTGATAATGCAATCTTACTGACTGGAGCAACAGGTTTTCTAGGAGCTTTTTTACTCTCCGAACTCCTCCAACAAACTACTGCTGATATTTACTGCTTAGTGCGCTCTCTCAATATCGAATCAGCTAAAAACAAGCTTCAAAGCAGCCTAGAATCTTATCTAGTTTGGCAAGAATCTTTCAGCCACCGGATTATTCCAGTTGTGGGCGATTTATCTCAGCCGCTTTTAGGCCTGTCCCAGGAGCAATTTCACTTCCTAGCCAGTAAAATTGAGGCCATTTATCACAATGGTGCTTGGGTTCATCATACTTCCAGCTACTCTACACTCAAGGCAGCTAATGTGCTGGGAACGCAGGAAATCCTCAGATTAGCCAGTCAAATTAAACTCAAACCAGTGCATTTCATCTCTACTACTAGCGTTTTCTCTAGCTCTAATAGTGCTGAAGGTAAGCTACGAGAACAAGACAGTCTTGAGCATAGTCCGATAGATGCTAATGGCTACGTGCAGAGTAAATGGGTAGCTGAGAAGTTAATTACAATTGCTGGCGATCGCGGACTTCCAGTATCTATTTATAGACCAGGACGCATATCAGGTCATAGTCAAACTGGTGTCTTTAATCAAAATGACTTTTTGTACAGACTAATCATCGGCTGTATCCAACTAGGAGCAGCCCCCGCAGGAAATACCAACTTCGATCTCGTTCCTGTAGACTATGTTAGCCAAGCGATTATCCATTTATCAAAGCAGCAAGAATCTTTAGGAAAAGCCTTTCATTTAGTTAATCCTCGCCCTCTCAATGCCAACGTGCTGATTGACGCGATTCGCTCATTAGGTTATCCAATTGAACGCATTTCCTACGAACAGTGGCGAACAGAACTACTGAATATAGCGAGGAATTTTCCAGAACACCCTTTATATCCACTTGTACCGTTTTTTGCAGCAAGTGACTCTCAACAATCAAACACCAGTGCGAGCCGTAAGCGGCAAGCCAGCGAAGCTGGCATCGCGTTCGACTGTCAAAATACACTTACTGGACTAGCAAATACTGGCATCACTTGTCCGCAAATAAGCGATCGCCTACTGCATACCTATCTTTCCTACCTCATCAACAAAAACTTTCTCAATCCCCCACAGCCACAGCAAATACCTTGCTGATCATCAGGCTTGCGTACATATCCCCCTTTTTAATGGGGGTTGGGGGGATTTCCAAAACCTAAACTCCATCAAATTAATCGAGAGCCAAATTTTATGAACATCAATAAATCTAACTACCAACAACCTACTCAAACTACTGTACTACCCGACACACAATCTCTTCAGCAACAGTATCTAGAAAAATTGATTACACGCCACAACCAGCGCACAAAAACATCAAAACAAATTGCCCAAACCTATCGTCCATTTCTAGCTGATAACAAGAGCTTAGTAGACTTCAATTTTCTCCTCAAAGAAATGTTTTATCCGATTGTTGCTCAACGCTCTTTAGGTTCCAAGATTTGGGATGTTGATGGCAACGAATATATAGATGTCAGCATGGGATTTGGCGTAAATCTCTTTGGTCACAATCCAGCTTTTGTCAAACAAGCTTTAGCAGAGCAACTAGAAAAAGGTATCCAAATCGGTACTCAATCAGAGTTTGTTGGTGAAGTCGCTGAGTTAATTTGTGAACTAACAAAAATGGAGCGGGTAGCCTTTAGCAATACAGGTACAGAAGCAGTAATGACCGCTATCCGCTTGGCGCGAACAGCAACAGGTCGTAATAAAATTGTGATGTTTTCAGGTTCTTATCATGGTCATTTTGATGGAACGTTAGCTAAAGGAAAAATAGCAGATGAAAATTTTAATTCAGTGCCAATTGCTCCCGGAGTGCCACCGAATTTTGTGGCAGATGTTTTAGTATTAGATTATGGTGATGTTAAATCATTAGAGGCGATCGCATATCATAAAAATGAATTAGCTGCTGTTTTGGTCGAACCTGTCCAAAGCCGCAGAATTGAGTTACAACCCAAAGCATTTCTTCAGCAGCTAAGGCAATTAACAAAAGAATTAAAAATAGCATTAATCTTTGATGAAATGGTGAGCGGCTTCCGCATTCATCCAGGCGGAGCGCAGGCATGGTTTGACATTGAAGCCGACATCGCAACTTATGGAAAGATTATTGGTGGTGGAATGCCAATTGGGATTATCGCTGGTAAGGCTATCTACATGGATAGAATTGACGGCGGTATATGGAATTATGGAGATTCATCTTCTCCTCAAGCAGAAAAGACTTTTTTTGCAGGTACTTTCTGCAAACATCCACTAGCTATTGCTGCTGCACGGGCTGTACTTAAGCATTTAAAAACTCAGGGCGCTGCCCTTCAAGAACAGTTGAATCAACATACCTCACAGTTTGTTGAAACTTTAAATACTTACTTTCAAAAAGAAAAATTACCTATTGAAATGGTGAATTTTGGTTCACTTTTTGGCTCTGCATCTTCAGGAACTGCATCAGTAGAAAATTCTCCATCTGTTGGTGGTTTGGACTTGTTATACTATCACCTACTTGATAGAGGAATTATCCTGCGAGGAGATGGAGGATTTTTATCTACAGCTCATACAGAGGAAGATATTGATTATATGGTTTGGGCTGTTAAAGATAGCATAGAGGAACTGCGAGAAGGAGGTTTTCTTGCTTAGTTATTTTGCAACTTAGCTACTTATAAAAATAGTTGCACTTGATAATGAACTAAATCGTTTTCTTTAAATACGCAGACAACTAAAGGCGAAAAATAACTTTAATTTAAGCAGCACAACAGAGCAAATTTCTTTTATTCATTTTGCCTCAGATACTTAATTATAGAACTTCACCTAAATTTACAGGAAACGTTTTATGCCAGTAGAAAATTGCTATTCAGGATATGATACTTTTGCTCGGATAGTTAACGAGTCTTGGGGACCACAAGTTAGTGAATCTGTGTTGCCAGATATAGAACAACTAATACTACAATATCTTCCAGAAAAAGCCCATATTCTTGCTCTTTGTTGTGGAGCAGGGCATTTAGCACAAAAACTTCAAAAAAAAGGGTATCAAGTAACTGGAATTGATAACTCAGCAGAGATGCTACGTTATGCCCGCGAAAACGCAACTGATAGTGAATTTATTTTTGATGACGCACGGTTTTTTAAATTGCTATCTACTTTTCATGCAGTTGTTTCAACAAATTATGGTCTCAACCATGTTATAAAACTTGAAGAATTGCTTTGTGTATTTCAAAATGTATATGAGTCATTGTTAGCAAATGGCTTATTTATGTTTGACTTAAGTTTGGAACAACGGTATCAGTCAAGTTGGAATAATTCTATGCTTGGCGATATCAAAGATGACTATGCTTGGGCATTAAAACGGAGTTATGATTTAGAAGAGAAAATAGGTGAAATTAATATTACTATATTTCAATTAATGAATAAAAACTGGCAGCGTTTAGACAACACTTGGCTGGTAAGAGGCTATTCCAACGAAGAAGTTTTATTAGCTCTAAAAAAGGTAGGTTTTGGAGAAATTAATGTTTACAATACAGAACATGATTTTGCAGAAACTGGAGAAGCTGGTACAGTTTAATTTGTCTGTCATAAATAGCAAAATATGTAACTATAAATGAAGATGTTTTTGGAGAAATGTATTAGGAGTTGAAATTTTAGTATTATGAATTTATAGAAGTTACAGCAAATACTTAGAGAAAGGAAAACATAGTTATGGGATAAAAAACTATAAATTTTATTAGAAAGAAAGCCGAGAGCAGCGAAGGATATAGCCAGATGTTTGCTTTATTCAACATGGCTTATAAAGTATTAATGCAAGACAACCAGTGTTTTTATTTAGGTTTGCTTGATGTTTTCAGATGTAATTTTTTAAAGGATAAATATGTCTGATTTCCTTGAATTGTGCCAATCAAAACTAATGAATTAAAAGGAGCTAAAAATGAATCAAGATGATAAAGAAGACACGACAATTTACAAAGTTGTAGTGAATCATGAAGAGCAATATTCTATCTGGTCAGCCCATCAAGAGAACCCCTTGGGTTGGAAGGACGTAGGCAAAAGCGGTCCCAAATCAGAATGCCTAGCCTATATCAAAGAAGTATGGACTGACATGAGACCTCTCAGTCTGCGGCAGCAAATGGAGGCATCTGCTCGGATTTAGGGATCTTGGTATTGCTACAACAAATGACAACCACACAAACTTACTCCTGGGTTGTATGCCCCAAACCTAATCCTCAGGCGAATTTGCGTCTGTTCTGCTTTCCTTATGCAGGTGGTGGGGCGGCGAGCTTTCGCAGGTGGTCAGATGACCTACCGACAACTATCGAGGTTTGTCCCGTCGAACTCCCAGGACGCGGATGGGGAATCAGATTAACTCCATTTACTAGAGTTTTGCCTCTTGTCCAGGCGATCGCTCAAGCCCTGCTGCCATACTTGGACAAACCGTTTGCCTTTTTCGGTCACAGCATGGGAGCCTTAGTCAGCTTTGAGCTTACCCGTCTCCTCCGGAGAAAGTATGGTCTACTACCATTGCACCTTTTTGTATCCGGTCGCCGTGCGCCTCAGATTCCTAATTTAGAACCACCTATCCACACCCTGCCAGAACCTGCGTTTCTGGAGGAACTGCGCCGTCTCAACGGTACGCCTCAGGCGGTACTAGAAAACGCAGAACTCATGCAACTGCTCATTCCTATTCTCAAAGCGGATTTTGCAGTTAATGAGACCTACGTTTATACTAACGAGCCTGCACTTGAGTGTCCGATGACAACATTTGGTGGCTTGCAGGATGTAGAGGTGAGCTATGATCACCTGGAAGCTTGGGCTAACCAGACGAGTGCTTCCTTTTCATTACAGCTGCTTCCTGGCAACCATTTCTTTTTGCACTCCGCCCAGTCGCTGCTGCTGCAAAGTCTTGCCCAAGAGCTACATCAGCTAGCGCAGGCACAATCACTGGCAAACAGCATCTATGACTGCTACTGATGTGTGGTCTTCCCCTCCTAAAACTCTCAAATTGCACAGGGATGAGGTTCATGTTTGGCGTGCTTCTCTAGACCTACAGGCATCTAGTATCCAGAGTTTACTGCGGACTCTCTGTGTAGAAGAACAGCAAAGGGCTGAACGTTATCACTTTCCGAAAGACCGCGATCGCTTCATTGTTGCTCGTGGTCTACTCAGAGCGATTCTCAGCTTTTACTTATGCAAGAAACCCAGTTCTTTGCAATTTGTTTACAACCAGTATGGCAAGCCAGCACTGAGCGAAGCCTATAACAGAGAGCCACTTTGCTTTAACTTGTCTCACTCGCATGAACTTGCTCTCTACGCAGTAACTCAAAATCGCAATCTTGGTGTTGACCTTGAATACATCCGCACTGGTTTTCCCTGTGAAGAAATTGCTGAACGATTCTTTTCGCCCCAAGAGAATGCTGTATTGCGTACACTTCCCCTAGATATGAAGCACAAGGCATTTTTCACTTGCTGGACTCGCAAGGAAGCATATATCAAGGCAACGGGTAAGGGTCTTTCACTCCCCTTAAACCAATTTGATGTTTCTGTGATCCCAAAAGAACCAGCAATGCTGTTGAGTATCGGCGGAAATCACCAAGCAGCTTGCCGTTGGTCGCTACAGGAGTTAATCCCTGACCCTGACTATGTAGCGGCTCTTGCTGTAGAAGGCGGTGGTTGGCAGCTCAAATGTTGGCAGTGGGTCACTGAGTAAATAACAAGCTTCACTACAAATCTGCTGAAAACGTAATGTTCTCTACTGAATTACCTTTAGCTCGTCTGAAAAGGCGATCGCTCCTACTTTTTGGGTTGCTACTAAGTTTTACCTTTGCTTTGCTCGTCGGCATCTCTAGCCCTGCTGCTGTCAAAAGCACGGAAATTCTCTGGGATACCTATGGTGTTCCTCACGTCTACGCCAAAGACTCTAAAAGTTTGTTTCAAGCTTTTGGTTGGGCGCAGATGCAAAGTCATGGCAATTTGCTATTACGTCTCTATGGTCAGGCACGCGGACAGGCAGCAGAATATTGGGGTAAAGATTACCTAGAATCTGATCGCTGGGTGCGAACAATGGGCATTCCGACACGCGCTCAGGAATGGTACAAAGCTCAGAGTCCAAGCTTTCGTAGCTATCTAGATGCGTTTGCGGCGGGAATTAATCGCTATGCCCAAGAACATCCAGATTTAATTGATGATCAAGTGAAGGTAGTTCTACCAATTACAGCAGTAGATGTTTTAGCACACGGGCAGCGCGTACTGAATTTCACGTTTATCGTTGACCCCCAGCAAGTGGCGGGAGTGAGTAAGGAAGCGCACTCTCCAGGTTCAAATGGTTGGGCGATCGCACCTACTCGTTCTGCTAGTGGCAAAACCTTACTATTAGCAAATCCCCACCTCTACTGGTCGGATCTGTTTCTCTGGTATGAAGCGCAATTAACTGCACCCGGAATTGATGCCTATGGCGCTACCCTGGTTGGTACTCCGGTTCTAGAAATAGCCTTTAATGACTTTCTCGGTTGGACTCACACTGTTAATACCCATGATGGCTGGGATGCTTACGAACTCAAACTGGCAAAAGGCGGCTATCGCTGGGATGGTCAAATTAAAGCTTTTGAAACTCAAAAGCAAATTCTGAAGGTCAAGCAGGCGGATGGTACACTGCGGGAAGAACCTCTAGTGGTGCGGCGCTCGATTCACGGTCCCATAGTATCGCAGCAAGATAATACAGCGATCGCGATTCGGGTAGTGGGGCTTGACCAGCCAAGGGGGTTAGAACAGTGGTGGGATATGGCACGGGCAACTGCATTCAACCAGTTTGAAACTGCACTCAAGCGCTTGCAAATCCCCATGTTCACGGTTATCTATGCCGATCGCCAAGGGCATATTATGCACTTGTTTAACGGTCAAGTTCCCGTTCGCTCCCAGGGGAACTTTGAAGACTGGACAGACACAATTCCGGGTGATACTTCTAAAACATTGTGGACAAAGACCCATCCTTATCAGGATCTGCCGCGTGTCCTTGACCCTCCTAGCGGCTGGTTACAGAACGCCAACGACCCACCTTGGACAACAACTGTACCGTTAGCTCTCAATCCCTCAGATTACCCTACTTATATGGCTCCGCGTGACTCAATGAATTTCCGCGCCCAACGAGCCGCGCAGATGCTAAGTAAAGACGCAAAAATCTCTTTTGACGAGCTGGTCAAGTACAAATATTCCACGCGCATGGAACTGGCAGATCGGCTTTTGGATGATTTAATTCCCCTAGCACGCAAGGGAAGCCCCTTGACTCGTAGATCTGCCGATGTGTTAGCAAAGTGGGATCGGCAGACTAACCCCGATAGCCGAGGGGCAGTGCTGTTTGCTGCTTGGGCGGAAGCTGTAGATTTAACCCACATTTTTGCGACTGATTGGAATCCCGCAGCACCGCTAACAACACCGGATGGTATCGCTGATCCGGCAAAAGCGATCGCCGCCTTGGAAACCGCCGCTACCAAAGTTGAAGCAGCCTACGGTGATTTGGATGTTGAGTGGGGCAAGGTTTTTCGCATTCATTACGGAGATGTAGATTTGCCTGCCAATGGAGCTGAAGACCCGCTCGGTGTTTTTCGTTCTCTCTGGTTTGCACCAACCGCAGAGGGACGTTTTCAAACCATCGGTGGCGATTCTTTCGTTGCCGCAGTTGAGTTCTCTAATCCTGTGAAGGCAAAGGTGCTTACTAGCTACGGTAATTCAACTCAGCCAAACTCACCTCATCAAACCGATCAATTGAAACTGTTTGCCAATCAAAAGTTGAGAGATGTCTGGCGATCGCGCCAGGAAATCTCCGCCCATCTAGCTGCACGCCAGAAATTCTAATTTTGGTAGTCATCGCTGCGTTTCTACTTGCTTTAATTGGCTCTTTTTACGACCGACGGGAATACACATTGGTGTGCCTGCTACGGGATCTTTGACAATCCGACATTCCAACATAAACAATTGGCGGATCATTTCTTCAGTCATCACCTCGTCAGGCTTACCAGAAGCAACAATGCGACCAGCAGCGATCGCTACTAGATAATCGGCATAGCGGCAAGCCTGATTTAAATCATGCAACACCATGATTATTGTTCGCCCCTGACTCTGGTTCAAGTCGTAGAGAAGATCTAGCACTTCTATCTGGTGCGCCAAATCCAAAAAGGTAGTGGGTTCATCAAGGAGCAAAATTTGGGTGTCTTGAGCCAGTGCCATAGCAATCCAGGCTCGCTGCCGTTGTCCTCCAGAAAGGTTTTCTAGAGGACGATTTGCTAGATCTATCATGTCTGTTGTTATCAATGCCTGGTTCGTGAGCCGCTCATCCTCCGGCGACCACTGCTGTAACCAGCCTTGATGGGGATAGCGACCTTGAGCTACCAGTTCACGCACAGTTAATCCTTCCGGAGCCACAGGACCTTGGGGAAGAATACCCAAATGCTTTGCCACTTCTTTAGTGGATAACTTAAAAATAGATTTACCATCTAGGTAAACCGTACCTGAATGAGGCTTTAATAATCGAGCTAACCCTCGTAGCAGCGTTGATTTACCGCAACCGTTCGCTCCTACCAAGACTGTGATCTGCCCTGCTGGGATCGCAAGATTTAGTTCCGAAATCACACAAGCTCCGTCATAAGCCAGCGTCAGCTTGCGGGTAGTCAAGTTGCTTGGAGTTTTATCTGCATTCATTGGTTACGGTTTTGGTAAAGCAGGTAAAGAAAATAAGGAGCGCCAATAATCGCGGTCACAATACCACAGGGAAGTTCAATCGGTGCAAACAGCATCTTTGCCAACAAATCTGCCGACACTACTATCATGCCTCCGGTCAAAGCAGCTGTGGGTAGCAGTCCTTCGTGGGTAGGACCGACTAATTGTCGCGCTAAGTGCGGGGCAATTAACCCCACAAAGCCAATACTGCCTGCGGTAGCGACAGAGGCTGCTGCTAAGGCGACGCTGATTAATAGTAGTAAAGTCCGCTTTTGCTCCACGTGGCTACCTAGCCCTTGTGCCACGTCATCTCCCAGGTTAAGTGCATTCAAATCGCGGCATAACACGAAAGCTAGGGGTAGGAAAACTGCGAGCCAAGGCAATAAAGACCAAACATGATGCCAACTGCGTCCATAAACACTACCTGTCAACCAGATCAAAGCTTGAGAGACGTTATTAATCTCCCCAAACGTCACAAGCACAGTAGTTAGAGCAGTGGCAATCGAGGTAATACCAATCCCTATTAAAATCAGACGCATTGGTGAACTTCCCTGATTCCAAGCTAACCAATAAATCAGAACTGTGACTACCAAAGCTCCCCCAAAAGCAGCAAAGGGAAGTGTGAATAGAGCGATCGCTGGAAACAGCACAATCAACGTCACAGCAGCAAGACTTGCCCCGGCGGTCACACCAATAATGCCTGGATCAGCCAGGGGATTGCGAGTCAATCCTTGGAGAATGGCTCCCGAGGTCGCCAACCCCATACCAACTAACAAAGCGACTAAAACGCGGGGTAGACGTAGCGTATTAACTACTAGAGAGTAGCCTTGATCAGTTTCAATCCCTCCTAAAGTTTTCAGCACGTCTAACGGCGGAATAGTGTACTCGCCATACCCAACGTTCATCAGCATGGCAGCGAAGGTGAGCAGTGCCAAAATCAATAAAATCGGTGGTACGCGGCGGTCAAGCCGAAAGGAGATGGTATCTCGGGGACGAATCACAACCCAGGGTTTCATTTGTGTACCCGCCGCCGAGCTAGATAAATAAAGAAAGGTGCGCCGACTAGGGCAGTCATAATCCCTACAGGTAATTCTTGCGGCTGAATAATTAAACGCGCACTGATATCAGCCAACAGTAATAAAATAGCTCCGGCTAGAGCCGCATAGGGAAGAATCCAGCGATAATCTACACCTACTAAAAAGCGAACCACGTGGGGAACAACTAGACCAATAAAGCCAATTGGACCTGCCACAGCTACGGAACTACCCGACAGCAAAACGATACTCACCGCCGCTAGCACTTTAACTAATGCCGTTTGCTGTCCCAAGCCTTTTGCCACATCTTCTCCCAAAGCTAAGGTTGTTAGTTGTTTACTAAGGATAAGTGCTAGAAGCAATCCAACGGCGATGTAAGGCAAGACCTGTAACAATAGGTTGAAGTCTCGACCAGCAACCGAACCAGCTAGCCAGAACCGAACTTCCTCCAGAGTGCGCTGATTAAGCACTAAAATTCCCAAGGTTAGTGAAAATAAAAACTCTGTTAGTGCTGCACCAGCAACGGTGAGTTTCAAAGGCGTTAAGCCATTGCGACCCAAAGAACCCAACAGATAAACGATCAAAGCAGCTATCCCGGCTCCCATAAAAGCACCAGCGTAGACTGATAAGGAAGTGTCATTGAAGAAACATACCACCATAACTACTGCCAAAGCTGCGCCAGCATCAATACCCAGAATTTCAGGAGCCGCTAGCGGATTATGGGTAAGTCCCTGCATAATTGCCCCTGCAACTGCCAAAGCAGCGCCCACCGTCAGACAGACCAGAGTACGGGGTAGGCGCACTGTGCGGACAATCAGGTGTTCGCTAGAACCATTAAAATGAGTAAATGCTGCGTAGATGGTCTGTAAAGGTATCTCGATCGCACCCAAAGCGATGCTGGCGAGTGAGCAAACTAAGAGCAAGAGTAGCCCTAAGACTAAGCCTACTAGCAGTCTAGAGCGGGACCCAAACCAATTGATTTTTCGTGGCACAGATCTGAGTGACAAAGGTAGCCATTCCTACATAATTTGCTGTTAGCTATTTTTGAGCAGATTTTGAGCCTGATTAATGATGAGTTTAGCGGCGATCAGTCCACAAATATTGCTCCAAAGATTATAATCCACGAAATACATCCGCTGTTTTCAACTGCTTGCATTGTCTAGGCAAGTAGACAAAAATGCGGCTTATTCTCAAGCTATTGAGTAACTTAAAGCTGAAGAAGAGTTGCACTAAAACGTAGAACTACGCCAGAAAAAGTATCTCAATAATATTATTGAGCTTTCTGCATCGGGGAATAAAACAATTAGTCAAACCTGGCATGGGATGCGGCTCATTCAATTCTGCAAGGCGAACGTTGAAGGGATATGAAATAATAGACCTCTTGCGTGAATCATGAAGGGAGGGAAAGTTCACAGTTAAGAATCGCTGCAATTCCTTTTAAACGTAAGCAGAAACGCTTACGGCGGTTACGATAGCGTTCAGCAAAAATGCGAAAAATCTTTAAACGGCGATTGACGTTTTCAGCTACTACCCGCAATTGGGCTAACAAACGGTTATGTTGACGTTCAAATTAATCAACTTTTGCCTGACGCGGCTGTTGGTGTGCAACTGCTAGAATGCAATTTGGCAATGCCCTGATATCCTTTGTGCGTTAAACATAATTGCTCCAGCAAAACATCGGTATTCGATGTTGTTTAAACAAGCGATACATGATGTACTCGCCGTTCTATTTACGCCTATTATTTTTGTAAATTAAAACATTTTATTTTATAAAAATGAATTTAAGTTAGCCTGCTCAAGCACTAATATACATTATTTCAAAAAGAGCCAAAAAAAGAAATAGATGGATAATTTTAACGATTAGTAGTAATCAATTAGCGGAATTTTAGCTTAAATGTAGAATAAGATAATTGCATAATTTGAGTTAAATTTATTTAAAATTGATTCATAGCTTTATAACAAGCAACTATCTCAATAATTTAGCTTAATCGTATAATTAAATACGGTTGCCCTACTTCTTAAATACTAATAGGAGAATTATCAATGAGCGTAACAAAAAAAATAGCGGTTGTAACTGGTGGTAATCGCGGCATAGGATTTGAAACTTGTCGGCAATTAGCAAAACAAGAAATTCAGGTCATTCTTACTAGCCGCGAGTCAGCAAAGGGAAAAGCGGCGGCTGAAAAATTGCAAGCTGAAGGATTAGATGTCAGCTATTACTCGCTTGATGTTACTGATGCTGATAGTGTCCAGCGTCTTGCTCAATTTATCAAAAATGAGTATGGACAACTAGATATTTTGATAAACAATGCTGGAGTATTACTAGATTCTTCAGATAGCGTTTTAAATACTAAAATTGACACCTTGCATCAAACAATAGACACAAATTTATATGGCCCTTTCCTACTTTGTCAGGCTTTAATTCCATTGATGGAAAATCATAAATATGGACGAATTGTCAATGTATCTTCCGGTGCAGGGCAATTATCTGATATGAATAGCGGTTATCCTAGCTATCGGATTTCTAAAACAGCCCTGAATGCCCTAACCCGAATTCTTGGTAATGAGTTAAAAGGTACAAATATATTAATAAATTCTGTCTGCCCTGGCTGGGTGAAAACTGATATGGGTGGTGCTAATGCGTCTAGAACTCCAGCGCAAGGAGCAGATACAATTGTGTGGTTAGCGACATTGCCTGATAACGGGCCTACAAGCGGTTTCTTCCGCGATCGCCAGCCAATTCCTTGGTAACTGTTAATTTTTATATCTCCTTATCAACCGCAGTAGCTTGACTATTGCGGTTTTTGCGCTCAATTTAGTATTTTTAAACTTATTGCAACTCATAATCATATTGACTATGATTTAGGAGTGGGGGAACTCCTGATAACGCACCCCATAAGGAATAAAACATGAACAGATTAAAAGGCAAGTATGCATTGATTACAGGGGCTTCCCTGGGATTAGGGCGGCAACTTGCGATCGCGTTTGCAAGTGAAGGAGTGGCGGGGATAGCGATCGTTGCGCGTGGTGTTGAGGCTCTTAATGAGGTACGCGAGAGACTATATGAAGTTGCACCAAATACTCAAGTTCTGGTAGTTAGCGCTGATTTAACCCGACAAGAAGATCTCGAGCGCGTAGTGGCTACAACACTAAATGAATTTAATGGTCATCTCGACGTATTGGTAAATAATGCATCAGCGATTGGCCCTTCTCCAATGCCATTTCTACTTGACTACCCGCTTGAAGATTTCCGCAATGTGATCAACACAAATTTAGTAGCGCCATTTCTGCTAATTAAGAAAGCACTGCCAGCAATGATTGAGAATGGCGGCTCGATTATCAATGTTACAAGTGATGCTGGGATAAATGGTTATCCTGGCTGGGGAGCATATGGTATCTCCAAGTTTGGGATTGAGGGGATGTCGCAGACATGGGCAGCAGAACTAAATGATAGTGGTGTGCGAGTTAACTGGGTTGATCCAGGCGACATGAATACCGCGATGCACCGTGCAGCCGAACCTGATGAAGATCCCAACCAGTGGGCTAATCCAGCAGATGTCACAGAAGTTTTCATTTATCTTGCTGCGGATGAATCCCAAAATGTGCATGGGCAAAGATTTCAGGCTCAAGAAGAAAACTGGGGACAAGAAACACTGCGATCGCTTGCTGTAACTCAATAAAGCTACCAGATGAGAAAATTGAGTTCATCTTGACACTGTACGCCAAAATCAGATGATTGTAATTGAAACACCGCGCCTCATCCTGCGCCACATAACAAATGACGATGTAAATGACTTAGCGACAATTTTTGCTGATCCTGTCGTGATGAAGTTTTGGCCCAGCACCCGCACATATCAAGAAACAAAACAAACTTGCGATCGGATACTCAGCTGCTATGAAGAGTATGGTTTCGGCTTGTGGGCAACAATTTACAAGGCTGATAATAACTTAATTGGTCGCTGTGGGCTAATACCTCAATTGGTGGATGGACAGAAAGAAGTCGAAGTTGGCTACTTACTCGCCAAGGAATATTGGGGGCGTGGTTTGGCAACAGAAGCTGCGATCGCAATCAAAAATTATGGCTTTCAGCAACTTAATTTCAATCGCCTGATATCGCTCATAGTCCCTGAAAACATAGCATCTCAGAAAGTAGCGATGAAAAATGGCATGAAATACGAAAAAGATACAACTCATGCTGGTATCCAACATCGCGTCTATGCGATTCATAAAAACAAAATAGTGTAATATGTCTACTCCTTTTTCCTTCACACTCCCTGTTGAACTTTCAGCTAAAGAGCCAGCTGAACGCAGAGGCATTGCCCGTGACAAGGTGCGGTTAATGGCTATCAACCGTGATACTTATCGAGTTGAGCATTCACGTTTTGATAACTTAGGTGATTTTCTCCGCCCTGGTGACTTGCTGGTTTTTAATACAAGTCGCACGCTTCCGGCTGTATTGAGTGGCTGCGAGTTGAGGCAAGGACAATGTATAGAAATTCGCCTAGCGCAGCATCTAGGTGATGATTCTTGGCTAGCACTGCTTTTGTGTCAGCAAGGTAATCCTTTCGCCTGTGGGCTACAAAGCGGTATGCAGCTAGATTTTGGTCAGGGGCTGATGGGTACAGTTGGCGATCGCGATTCCAATATTCCCCGACTTTGGCAGATCCGCTTTTCAAAATCGGGAACTGATTTGATGGACTTGCTCTACCGTTTGGGAAAACCAATCCGCTATGAGTATGTATCAGCACCTTGGGACTTAGACTACTACCAGACTGTCTATGCGAGAGAACCAGGATCAGCAGAAATGCCCTCAGCAGGTCGCGCATTCACCTGGAAACTACTTTTTGACTTGAAACGGCGTGGCGTTGAGACGGCTTACATAGTGCTGCATACGGGTCTTTCCTCGTATATGGATGATGAATTAGATCAGCAACACCCCGCTTCAGAGGAGGAATACTTTATCAGTGAGACAGCCGCCGAGAAGATTAACTCCATACATGAGCAAGGGGGACGAGTTATTGCTGTGGGAACTACGGTAGTACGGGCATTAGAATCAGTTGCGGATAATTCTGGCAAGGTTCAGCCAGGGCATGGTTACACGCGATTACACATTACTTCTGGGCATACGCTTAGAAGCGTGGATGGTTTGCTGACAGGTTTACATGAACCGGAGGCTAGCCACCTTGATTTACTTACCGCCTTTTTACCAGCCGCAGAGATTAAATCAGCTTATCAAAAAGCTGTACAGCAACGTTATTTGTGGCACGAATTTGGAGATTTGAACTTTATTTTGTAAGTAAAATGCGTAGACGCGCAGCTTACTCTACACTCAAAAACTCTAGGTAGTTATTGCTTAGTTCCTTGACTGCCAAATCATAAAACTGCTTCCCGTGTTCAGGCGTAGCCAAAGCAGGGTTAGATCCCATCCGCCCATCTGGGTAGCGCTGTCGGAAATCAACCGCCCCATAAATTCTATGTCCAGATGCAACTTCAGGCGATAGCGGTGCTTGTTTAATTGCTTGTGGATAGACGTACTGAGTTACAGCTACTTCACTAGGAGTCGCGTGAGAGCCTTCTTGATTGCCGTATAACTCTTTTGCTAATTGGTAAACAGAACCACACATAAACCAGTTACCCACTACACATTGTACTTGTTGGGCATGGGGAATGTTGAGGTCGCCAATATGGGCGTATGTTTCGGCAAAAGCTGCCTTGAGGGTGGCTATGTTGCCGCCGTGACCATTAATAAAGAAAAACTTGGTAAATCCTGCCCTAGTTAAACAAGTAACGTAGTCTTTGATTAGCAGAATCATTGTGCTAGGCCGCAGACTAATCGTACCAGGAAAGGCGGTGTGGTGCAGCGCCATACCAACATTAATTGTAGGCGCAACGATCGCCCCTGTTGCTTCTCCTACACCATGCGCGATCGCTCCAGCACAAATCGCATCTGTGCCAATCAACCCAGTTGGTCCATGTTGCTCTGTTGAACCAATTGGCAGAATAATCCCCTGAGATTTCTCTAAATAAGCTTCTACTTCAGGCCAGGTACTTAAGTACAATAACATTTTCAATTATTTTTTGTCTAAATAGGAAATAATTTACCAGCTGAATTTTAGCGAAATAGATCTACTCCTGTGATTTTATCTCACTTATAAACAATAAACATGATTATGACATAAATTTTGTTCTTTATATCATTTAATGAATTAACTATAACCTGCTTAAGTTACAAGTAGTTAATTTGAAAAAATTTAATTTTAAAAACGAATTAATTAGGTAAAAATAAGATAAAATACAAAATTAGAATTACCCCCTTTAGCGCTCGATGAAACTTGATATTGTTGCTCTTTTCTCAGGTTGCGGAGGACTTGATTTAGGTTTTACCCAAGCAGGTTTCAATGTTATATGGGCAAATGAATTTGATAAAGATATATGGGAAACTTATGAAAACAATCATCCTCATACTTTTTTAGATAAAAGAGATATTAGAAAAATTTATTCTACAGAAATACCAGATTGTATTGGCATTATTGGTGGCCCTCCTTGCCAAAGCTGGAGTGAAGCTGGTAAACAAAAGGGTATGAACGATGAACGCGGTCAACTTTTTTTAGACTACATTCGACTTCTTAAAGATAAACAGCCTCTATTTTTTTTAGCTGAAAATGTTTCTGGAATGTTTCATACAAAGCATAAAAGAGCAATAGATAATATAATTAGTGCTTTTGAGGAAGCTGGCTACAACGTTTCTTATAAATTGCTTAATGCCAAGTATTACAATGTGCCACAAGATAGGAAACGGGTTATTTTTGTTGGTTATCGTTTTGACTTAAAAAACAAATTTAATTTTGATTGCCTTACTCTTACGCTTCCCGTTCTTACTTTGAAGCAAGCAATAGGAAATTTACAAGATTCAGCTTTACCAGCTATTCAAAAAAATAAAATAAATCTAGTTTGTTCTGTTCCTAATCATGAATATATCCAAGGAGGTTTTTCTAGTATTTATATGTCTAGAAATCGAGTTCGGCTTTGGGATGAACCATCTTTTACAATCCAAGCAGGAGGACGACACGCTCCTATCCATCCACAAGCAAATAAAATGATTCACATTGGCAAGGATAAATGGATTTTCGATCCAAACTCACTGCATCCTTACAGAAGGTTATCTGTACGAGAATGTGCTAGAATTCAAACTTTTCCTGACAATTTTATTTTCTACTATAAAGAATTATCTTCCGCTTACAAAATGATTGGTAATGCTGTACCTGTCAATCTTGCCTATGCTGTAGCACAAGCTATCAAGGTAGATATACTCAAACTTCAATGTAAAGAGGTAAAAGATTTACCATTGCAACTAAGTTTTAATTTTAATCAAGTTTAACTAAATGCTTTTAATGTAAAATATATGGCAAATCTTCTGCAAGCAATTCATGTAGCTATTAATAACCACGTTGTAGATGTAGCAAGCTTTTATCGTAGTAGAAATAGAATTAATGCTGTTGGCGATGCTTTAGAACTTTTTGTTAAAGATATTTTTGCTAATGCGTTAAATGAAACTAACGAAATAAAAAAGAATGATATTTATGAACAAGCATTTTCGTATCTTGGTAATGCAAATAACCCTCCTGACTTAATGTTAATTAACGGAGGAGATGCAATAGAAGTAAAAAAAATTGAGTCAGAGAACAGTCAAATTGCCCTAAATAGTTCTTATCCTTCAGCAAAACTGTTTTCTGATAGTCCTATGATTACATCTACCTGTCGTGAATGTGAAAGTTGGGAAGAGAGAGATATAATTTACACAATTGGTTCTATTAATAATAGAAGTAATAAGTTAACTTTGTTGTGGTTTGTCTATGGCGATTGTTATGCTGCTAGTAGAGAAGTTTATGAAAAGATTAGAACTACAATAGCTAATGGAATTATTGCAATACCAGGAGTTGATTTTAGTCAAACAAATGAACTAGGTCGAGTCAATAAAATAGATCCTCTAGGTATAACTAATTTAAGAATTAGAGGTATATGGAATATAGAGCATCCAAATAAAGTTTATAATTATCTTAATATTAATTATCAGCCGCATAAAACAATGAGGTTATTTGCTCTTATGCGAGAAAGTAAATATCAATCTTTTTCGCTAGAAGATAGACAAAGACTAGAAGCTTCAGTTAACTCTAATTTTAAGATTGAAAACATAAAAATTAAATCACCTGATAATCCTGTTAAACAAGTTCCTGCAAAACTGCTTAGTTATCAAATCTGAAATTTAAAGATTATTTAGGTTATCTGCTAATGTACTATGTCATGAATACTTATAACAAAATTATCGCTGCTCCAAGAGAGTCATTCATAATTTATTATGAATTGGAGCAGCTCATAAAAACTAATTAAAGAAGTGTGATTGCTGCTCCTAAATACAATCTAGCAGTTGGGTCTTGATTTATTATATTAACTAGTTAGAGTGATCCAAGCATGATCTCTTCTAAACTTAAACAAGTATTGGTTCTGGTAGTGCGCCTTGCATTTTCCCTAAAGCATCAATTAGCGTTTCCAGTTGTTGATTAGCACTTAGCACACCTAAGCCTCGGACTATTACCTTACCAGGCGCAAAGACATAACGCGATCGCATATGTTCTGGTAAATTCGCCACCAATAAACTCCAGGCGGGTTCTTCCATTGGAGTTTCTAAAGCAATGTGCTGTTTAGCTTCTACTTTGATGCGACTAAATCCTAGTTTTTTAGCTAGCTGTTTGAGATTCATCACTCGTAGGAGTTGATTCGCTGCAACAGGAATCGGGCCATAGCGATCGCTCCATTCTGCGGCAATTTGAGCTAATTCGTCCTTCGATTTAGCAGCGACAACAGCGCGATAAGCACTCATTTTTTGATCTAAATCTTGAATATAATCAGCCGGAATAAAAGCAGTAAGATTAAGGTCAATTTGAGTATCATCAACAGTAGGAATTTCCTGACCCCGAATTTCTCTTATTGCTTCTTCCAACATTTCCATGTACAGATCAAAGCCAATTACATCCATCTGACCAGATTGTTCTGCCCCTAGCAAGTTGCCCACACCCCTGATTTCCATATCCCGCATTGCTAGTTGATATCCAGATCCCAGTTGAGTAAATTCTTGAATTGCTCGTAAACGCTGCCGCGCCGCATCTGATAAAGCTCTCTGCTTGGGATAAAATAGCCATGCGTGAGCTTGAATTCCTGCCCTACCGACTCGACCACGCAACTGATACAGCTGAGATAAACCGAATTTGTGCGAGTCCTCAATCAAAATGGTATTGACGCGGGGAATATCCAGACCAGATTCAATAATCGTAGTACAGACAAGGATATCGGCATCGCCGTTACTGAAGGTGAGCATCGTTGATTCTAACTCTCCTTCATTCATTTGACCGTGTGCGATCGCAAGTCTTCCTGCTGGGATCATTTCCCGCAATTTTGTTGCCGTTTCTTCAATTCCTTCTACTCTTGGTACAACATAAAACACCTGACCGCCGCGATCAATTTCCTGGCGAATTGCACTGCGGATCGTTTCTGAATCATAAGGAGATAAATGAGTTTTAATTGGTCGTCGTGATGGAGGTGGAGTAGTAATTAAACTCATTTCTCGAATCCCCGACAGTGACATATACAAAGTGCGCGGAATCGGAGTTGCGCTGAGGGTTAAGACATCTACTTGAGTTCTGAGAGATTTAATTTTCTCTTTCTGGTTAACACCAAATCGCTGTTCTTCGTCTACTACCAGCATTCCCAAATCGCGGAAAGTAACACCCTTGCCTAATAACTGATGTGTACCGACAACGATATCTAGTTCGCCAGTTGCTAGTCGGCGTTGGATATCGCGGCGTTCTTCAGCGCTACGGAAGCGGTTAAGTAACCCTACCTGAATTGGATAAGGAGCAAAGCGTTCTTGCAGAGTGTGGTAGTGCTGCTGGGTCAGGATTGTAGTAGGAGCAAGTAGGGCGACTTGTTTACCAGCAGTAACGGCTTTAAATATTGCTCGAATTGCGACTTCGGTTTTACCGAAACCGACATCACCACATACCAGCCGATCCATCGCGCGATCGCTTTCCATATCCCGCTTGACATCTTGCACTGCCTTTAGCTGATCAGTTGTCGGTTGGTAGGGGAAAGAGTCTTCGAGTTCTTCTTGCCAAGGCATATCTGGTGGGTAAGCAAAGCCTTTTTGTTGCGATCGCGCTGCATACAAATTCAGCAAATCAACCGCCAATTTTTTGATTGCTTTGCGGACTTTATTCTTAGTATTAGCCCAAGCCTTACCCGACATTTTATTAAGTTGTGGGGCAGCATCGGCGGTAGAGCGAAACCGCGACAAAGACCCCAGCTGATCAGCTGCTACGCGCAATAAACCATCGGCATACTGGACTACCAAATACTCGCGGGTTTCTTGATTTATCGTCAAGCTTTCCAACTTCAAAAATTTGCCTACACCGTGATTTCGATGAACCACATAATCGCCTGGACGCAGCTTATTCGGATCAACTTGCTTCGAGGCGGCGCGGCGGCGCTTGCGGATATAGCTAGAAGTTGCGAGGGAGTGCTGCCCAAAGAACTCGCGATCAGTCACGACCACAATGCGGTACGTAGGCAGAATAAACCCTTCGAGTTCAGCAAGCCCAGAATATTTTAGTGCTACGGGAACGTGCTGAATTTGCAGCTTGTCAATTGCCCCATAATCGCGGGGATTAGGAATAAACTGAGCCGGACAGTCGTGTTCTTGCAATAAAGATACAGAACGACTCGGTTGAGCGGAAGCAAGCCAGATTGAAAGACCGCGATCGCGTTCATACCGCAGTGTTTCCGCAATTTTCGCAAACTGGTGTGGCGTTACTGGTACTGGACGACTAGCTAGATTTAGCCCAGTGTTTTCTTCTACCAGTTCTGATAAATACAACTTCTCAAACTCAACCGCCGTCGCCAGAGAATCATCAAAAGACCGATGAATTTTCGGCAAGGATCTAAAACTCTCCCCTGCTCCTCCGCTCCCCAACTGCCACTGTTCTTCAGCGTGTTCTAGCCAGCGATCGCTATGGCCTATACACTGATCGGGTTCATCAATTGCAATCAGCGTATTTTGCGGTAAATAATCCAGCAGGTTCGCTGTTTGCTCAAACGCTAAACCCAAAAAGCGACGACTACCTTCTGGGGGTTGACCTGAATCAAATTGTTCTTGTTCTGCTGGCGACAGATAGGATTTCACCGCCAGCGCCTGACTACCAGCGATCGCTGCTCTAATGATCGGACCGAAATTAGTGGGAGTAAGAATTAAATCGTCAATCTTATCAAGTGCTGTCCCACCAACACGCCCATTTTTTAAACTGCTAGTCGTAGCGCTGCGTTGAGTAGCTGGATCAAATTCCCGTATTTGTTCCAATTCATCCCCAAACCATTCCAAGCGCACTGGTAATTCAGACGAGACAGGAAACACATCAACAATATCGCCGCGCCGACTCCACTGGCCTTCTGTTTCCACTAAAGGAACCCGCTCATATCCTAATTGCGCTAATTTATTGCTGAAGGTATCTAAGTCTAATTCCATTCCTCGTTTAAGCGTGAGGCAATAAGGCTTAAATGCTTCAACGGGTGGTAGATGTGGTTGTAGCGCTCTCTCTGTCGCCACAATGGCCGTATTCGTCAGTCGTCTGTTGTTAGTTATTTCTCCCTGATCCCTGCCCTCTGACCTCTGAACCCTCACAAGATCTGCCAATACCTGCATTTGCCCCCACGTCATCTCAGTTTCGGGGTCAAATGGTTCGTAAGGTGAAGCTTCAGAGGTGGGGTAAAAATGTAGCGTCTGCCAATTCATTGCTTCTAATTGAGCGGCCCAGCGCCCAGCTTCCTCTAAGGTGGCACATACCACAAATAAATTGCGCTGTTGAGCTTGCGCTAGGGCAGAAGCTACTAAGCCTTTGGGCAAGCGGGGAATGCCGTTTAGACGGTATACTTGCTGCTGCTGAAGTTTAGCTAAAATTTCTGTTGTGAGCGGCGATCGCCCCAAGGCACGGACAATGGCAGAAAAGGGCATAGATTATAGAAACTTGGCTGTTCGCCTTGGCAGGTGCAAAAAAAGATTATATTTACTATTTTAAAAGTCAAGATAAATTAATGCTTTAAAAACGCTCTTCAAGGAGGTGTAGTTTAAGTTGTAAGGTGTCAAAATCATATTGTCAATTGCAATCCACAAGGGCTGGATGCTTAAACTTCTCACTTCGATTATGACCACTGACCGCTCAACTGCTGCTACTGTCTTTACAATTGGAGCCTTTTATTGAAACACATGAGGATACTAGATACTAAGACCATTAGCGCAGTTAGCCAGGACTACTGGCAATTTTAGGAATGTCCCCAACTAGCGAAATTCTGATTGTTCTCCTATTGATCGTCGCCAACGGGCTTTTTGTGATGTCAGAGCTGGCGATCGTCTCGTCACGGAAGGTGCGTCTGCAAAATATTGCTAACCAGGGGAATGCCAAGGCTCGCGTTGCCTGGGAACTAGCCAATTCTCCTAATCAATTCCTCGCCACTGTTCAGATTGGCATAACACTTCTGGCGATTTTGTCTGGTGCTTTCGGTGAAGCAGCGATATCTAAAAGGCTAATACCCATTTTAGGACTGATTCCAAGCCTTGCACCGTATAGAGACGCGATCGCTACAGTAATAGCAGTTTTGATCATTACGTATCTGACGCTGATTATTGGCGAGCTGGTTCCAAAACGCTTGGCGTTAAACAATCCAGAACCGATTGCTTTGATCGTTGCCATCCCAATGCGGATGTTGGCTACAATTGCCGCTCCCGTTGTCCATCTATTAAGCGCTTCCACTGATGTGATGGTGCGGCTATTAGGCATGACACCTTCTACAGATCCCCAAGTCACAGAAGAAGAAATCAGAGTCTTGATCGAGCAAGGCACTGAAGCGGGAACTTTTGAGGAAGCAGAACAAGATATGGTCGAGCGCGTGTTTCGTCTAGGCGATCGCCCTGTTAGTGCGCTGATGACACCCCGACCGGATATTGTCTGGCTTGACCTGGAAGACTCAGCAGAAGAGAACCGTACTAAGATGACCGATAGCGCTCATTCTCGGTTTCCGGTCTGTCAAAGTGGTCTTGACAATGTATTAGGACTGATATTTGTCACTGACTTGTTAGGTCGCTGTTTGTCTGGTCAGCAGCTTGACCTAACAGGATCATTGCGGCAACCTGTATTTGTCCCAGAAAGCACAAGAGGGTTGAAAGTCCTAGAATTATTCAAGCAAACCGGGATTCATATGGCACTCGTGGTAGATGAATACGGCGTAATTCAGGGATTAGTCACCCTCAACGACATTATGGTCGAAATTGTTGGGGATGTTCCCTCAATTGATGAACTAGAAGAACCCCAAGCAGTACAACGAGACGATGGTTCGTGGTTATTGGACGGGATGTTGCCTGTAGATGAGTTTTTAGAAATTTTCGCTCTCACTCAGTTATCAGGAGATCATCGAGGCAACTATCAAACCTTAGGTGGCTTCGTAATCACGCATTTAGGTCGTATCCCAGCAGCAGCCGATCATTTTGAATGGGAGGGTATGCGCTTTGAAGTGATGGATATGGACGGCAACCGCGTTGATAAGGTGCTGGTAGTGCCAAGCGAGCAAAAAATAGATTCAACTAACTGAACGTAGGTCTGGTATTTGATAGCAGTCCTCAGCCATAGGCAAAGTCTCTAGTTTTTGTACATCTACTAAGTTAAAAATAGTTCCCGAATTCCAGCACTACCGATTTCTACTGCCAGTGCTGCCAACAGAAAACCTAGTAATTGGGTAACGATCACCGCTCCTTCTGCACCAATTAGGTGATCAACGCGGCTTGCCTGACGTACAATAAACCACGTTACAACCATTGCCGCGACAATTCCGCCCGCCACGCTTAAATGAGCATCAGGAGATTCAGACATCAATAGCATCACTGTAGTTAGTGTTCCTGGCCCAGCCAACAAAGGTAAGGCAAGTGGAGTAATTGCCACATCACGTCCCTGTTCAATAATTGGCGTGTCCAGTTCTCCTTGAAGCATCTGTAAGGCAATTAACAGCAGCAGCAGGCCGCCAGCTACTCGTAACGACCCCATGCTAATGTGCAAGTAATCTAGAACCACTTGCCCACTAAAGGCAAATGCCAGTAGTACAAAGGTTGCTACAATACTAGCTCGGTCTACCACGTTGTTTCTTTGTTCTGGTTCCATGCCCTTGGTCAGAACCAAAAAGATCGGTGCATTCCCCAAAGCGTCAGCCAAGACAAACACAGCAACAAAGGTTTTAACTAGGATAGAGAGATTCACAGTTAGAGGTTAAAAAGGATCTCACTTAACATTAACGTGAATATTACATTTCTACGCAATGGGCTGGCAGATTAGTAAACCATTATGATGATCAGAGCGACTTATAAAAGCTTGTCACCTGCAACTCCGCTAACGTTAACTAGATGTACTGCTAATTCAATGGTTTTACTATTTTAATTTTAATAGGTTAATAGTTAGTAGCAGAAAAAGTCTTATCTAACGAGAACTAAACTAACTTTCCATATATCGGGTGGCTTTGAATAATATTTCACTTCAAATACTTAATATTTATTAGCATAAATTGTTATGGAATATCCTATTTTTATATTTTATTGACTAAATATGTTTTACCTTAAGCCGTCACTATCAAGTTAAAAAGTAAAACCTTCCCATTTTTTATATTGTATATTTATGATTTACAATCATATTGTTTGCTAGAAAAATAAACTAATAATTAGCTTCGGTTAATTTAAACATTTTAGAATAGAACCTAATAATGTTAAATAAATCATAATTTTTTTAGTTTATCTAAAATATACTAAGTCACAAATTTAATAGATATTTATTAATAGAAATAAAGTAGCAATGCCCTCAACAATATACTGAGAGACATTGCATGTGAATAGTTGTCCAATATTTTAGTTAGTAGGTGAAGATTTATCGCTGAGTAACCAAGTACCGAGTATTGCTACAGCCAAGATAGAAAAAAAGCTGAAGGCGAAAAAAGGTTCAAATGGTGACATAGTGTTATCTCACTTTTTAAATAACCCGCCAGTCTTCCAACTGGCGGTGTAAATAGAAGCAGGAGAGGAATCGCGATTAACTGCGTTCATTCTAGTCATCAACACCTTGAGGAATCGCCAGTATAATTACGGTTTTTAATAAAGTAACTAAATTCTAGTTTAGGGGTTTTCTTGGAGGTACTGGCTGATAACAAAACTGCGATTGCGATATTTTAGGTCGTAAGCTTTTGATATTATCGAGAGCAGCTCTTAGTAATAAAATTTACGATGGCACGAAAACACAGGCATTGGACGAGCTAAGAAAACTGAAACTGCACATGAAAAAACAGAAAATATAAAGACAGTCACGGTTTCTTTGAATGCTGTGATCGCTTGGGGTAATGTCCAGCACTATTACTCACTCGCCAAGCTGTGTCTTGATCCTCAAAGCACAAAGCCTTATCCAAACACAGTATTAATAATCCGCTCAATATCTTTACCGAATATTCAGCTATGTATCAGGAGTAATGTCCAGATTGCTTGAAACTAAAGGCAAAAATGAAAACCCGACAAAAAAAGTCGGGTATGTTTGACTCGGTATATAGCCCGTGTTAGTATCAGGCGATTGACGGACATCAAGAGACGAACTTATGACCCAGGCGATCGCAAACGAAACAACATCAGCTACCTTTAAAGCCTTGAAGTGTAAAGAATGTGGCGAAGAGTACGAACTCAAAGCTAGCCATGTTTGTGAATTCTGCTTTGGGCCATTAGAAGTAACCTATGACTACAACGCCTTGCGCCGTACAGTAACAAGAGAGACGATTCAAGCAGGGCCAAATTCAATTTGGCGTTATCGTCCCTTTTTACCTGTTGCCACTGATAATCCAATTGATGTGGGAACTGGCATGACTCCCCTAGTGCGTTCAAATCGGTTAGCACGTCGCTTAGGTCTGAAAAAGCTTTATATCAAGAATGATGCCGTCAATATGCCCACCATGAGCTTTAAAGATCGGGTGGTGTCCGTCGCCCTTACTCGTGCGCGTGAGTTGGGGTTTACAACAGTGTCTTGTGCTAGCACGGGTAACTTGGCAAATTCTACAGCTGCGATCGCTGCTCATGCTGGTTTAGATTGTTGTGTCTTTATTCCGGCTGACTTAGAAGCTGGTAAAATCCTCGGTACGCTGATCTACAACCCTACCTTGATGGCTGTTCAAGGTAACTACGATCAAGTTAATCGCCTCTGCTCAGAAGTTGCTAACACACACGGATGGGGTTTTGTCAATATAAATCTACGCCCCTATTATTCTGAAGGCTCAAAAACCCTTGGTTATGAAGTTGCAGAACAGCTAGGCTGGGAATTACCCGATCATATTGTTGCTCCCTTAGCTTCTGGCTCTTTGTTCACCAAAATTTATAAAGGTTTCCGTGAATTTGTTGATGTTGGCTTAGTGCCAGACAAAGATGTGCGTTTTAGTGGCGCTCAGGCAGAAGGTTGTTCACCAATTGCCCAAGCATATCAAGAAGAACGCGACTTCATCAAACCAGTCAAACCGAACACGATCGCCAAGTCGCTGGCAATTGGTAATCCAGCAGATGGCGTTTATGCGATTGATATAGCACGCAAAACCAATGGCAGCATCCAATCAGTGAATGATGCTGAAATTATTGACGGAATTAAGCTGCTGGCGGAAACCGAAGGCATCTTTACAGAAACAGCAGGCGGCACAACGATCGCGGTGCTGAAAAAATTAGTGGAAGCAGGCAAAATTGACCCGGATGAAACAACAGTAGTTTATATTACTGGCAATGGTCTGAAAACCCAGGAAGCCGTGCAAGGTTACGTTGGCGAACCACTGACAATTGAAGCGAAGCTAGATTCTTTTGAAAGAGCGCTAGAGCGATCGCGTACATTAGATCGTCTTGACTGGCAGCAAGTCCTAGTTTAACAGTGGACAATTGACAATTGACAATTGACAATTGTCCACTGTCCACTGTCCCGACCTCACGAATAAATGTCAACTGTCAACTGTCAACTATCAACTTTTTAATTTTAGATTTTGGATTTGGGACTAAGGTTGCTTTCGTCCTTAGTCTCTCACCCCCAACCCCTAACCCCTAATTCCCAAGATGTCTGTCAAAGTTTTAATTCCTACTCCCCTGCAAAAATTCACTAACAATCAAGCTACGCTAGAGTGTGGCGGTAACAATGTTGCTGAATTACTAGAATCTTTAGAACAAAACTGCCCTGGAATCAAATCTCGTCTTTGTGATGAACAAGGACAACCGCGTAGATTCTTGAATTTATACGTTAACAGCGAAGATATCCGATTTTTGGAAGGTACAGAAACACCGCTCAAAGAAGGTGATGAAGTCAGTATCGTTCCAGCTGTTGCTGGTGGTTGACAAGCTTTACAGCGAATAATATCGCCACTTCTTGAGACACTAAGCAACAGTTTGTTGAGTAAGTGTTTGCTGCCAAAACTGATTATCATCAATATTAAGGATGATTCTTTGATAAGATTCATCCTTTAACTCAATTACTAGATAATTTATATCTTTAGTCACATACCAAAACTCTTTTCCTCGGTTTGTGTAAAAAGTACCTGCGCTAATAACTCCTGGAATAGAAGTTCCAGGCGATCGCAAGTCTTTCCAACTACTTTGAGGTTTGGTTGTTGTTACTTGTTTAATATGTGCTAAAGGAATTTCTAAATTTTTTCTAAATCTAAATGCCAAAAACTGTTCTAAAAAAGTTAGCTTTATCTGCAAATTTTCGTTATTAATAGTGAGATTCATAGTCTGCCTACTTAGTAAGCATCTCAAAATTTATTTACTATGTGTTGTAATGCCGCGAACTAAAAACGGATTGTAGCGCTGTAAGCTAACTATTGGCTCTAGGTCTCTACTCCTGTGTCAAAATAATCTTAACAAATACCTCAAAGCGATCGCGTATTTAAGCTAGAAAAAGGATTAACCTGAGCAATGGCAGAAGAAACGACTCCAAATACTGCTGAAAACGAGGCTCCTCTAAATAATGAATCAACTGATAAGCCAGTTGATCAAGCTCCTGCTGGCAAGACTGCTGGTGATAATGCTCCTCCTAGTACAGTTGAGGAACAAGCTCCTAGCGTAGTCTCAGAGCATCTTCATAGTACGAGTGAAGCTGAAGCAACAGATATTCCAACGGCAAACGCACCAGATCCCACAGTTGCGAATCCAGAGGTGAATCCTAATGCTGCTAGCGAGAAGCCATCTACAGCAGCATCAAGTCCAGACGATAACGCTTGGGCACAGCCAGAGGCTAAAAAAACAGCTAAAGCAGCCAAGGCAGATAAGCCAGCCGCTTCAACAGGTGATAAACCCGCAGCTAAGGCAGATAAGCCAGCAGACAAAGCCGCAGGTGATAAGCCTGCTGCTAAGGGAGCAAAAAAAGAAAAAGCACCAGCAGTTGAAGACAAGCCTTTTGCTGAGTTTATCCAACAAGATTACTTGCCAGCTTTGCAGAAAGCACTTTCATCTGAAGGTGTACAGGATTTAGATTTAACTTTTGCCAAGCAGAAGGTTCCCATTGCTAACTACAATCAAAATGAATGCTGGCAAGTGATAGGACGTTGGCAAAAAGGTGTTCAACATCAATTCAATATCTATTTTCCTCAAGAAGATATCCAAGGACAAAGAGCTTTTTCTTGCAATGAAGGTTCTAAGCCTAGTACACTTGAGCCGTTTTTAATTGATGAGCGCAAAGTAAATCTTGATCTAATGGTATTTGGTGTGACGCAGCGATTAAACGGTCAAAAGTGGCTGACAAGGAATTAATAACAGGCAGTTAAAGTTCTAGAAAGTCGTAAATCACTGTTCCTGTTCTGGGGTGGTTGTCAACTCTAACGTAACCCGTCTTGACCATCTGCTTCAAAACGGCTTCTACCTCAGCAAAACTAGCTCCCGTATCCAACACTGCTTGTGTGACAGAGATTTTGCCACCTTTGTCACCAGCAGCTTTTAGGAGTTTGACCATTAACTTGTCGTAGGCTGGGTGGCTGACTGTTGCTGTGATTGTAGGTCTGCTTAAAGGCACACCATGGGGCGATAAACCGTGTTTTGCTCTAAGCTTAAGATCATGTTCCTCGACCATACTGGGAATCATGAATAGATCCACAAATTGACCAATACCAAATAAACCAAAGGTACACAGCCATAACAGACCTGTACCAATTTTGCCGTTATATAAACGTTGAAACCCTCCTAAACCTAAGAACCAAGCTGCACAGAGAATGTAGGAGTTAGCAAGACGATTACTATTCATATTGTTGATAACTAATTAAGTAAGATTGTTAGCCTTTTATATATAGTTTTCCCATTTTGTTCTGCTTCGTAACAGCACAAGCAGCTAAAGTTCTAAAAAGTAATAAATAACTACACCAGTGTCGGGGTGATTATCAACTCCGACATATCCTTTTTTAAGCATTTCTTTTAATATTGCTTCTACTTCGGCAAAGCTAATTTCTGTATCCATTACTGCTTGAGTGACAGACAGTTTACCTCCTCGCGCTTCAGCTGCTTTGAGGAGTTTAACCATCAATTGCTCACGAGTGGGTTTGATAATAGTGCTGGCGATCGCAGGTTGCCATAAAGGTACGCCAGCACCAGATATACCCATTCTGGCTTTTAGCTTTGTGTTGTAGTCATCTACCATATTGGGGAGCATAAATAGATCCACAAACTGTCCCACACCAAATAAACCAAAGGTACATAAGTATAAAATTCCTGTGCGAATTTTGCCATTGTATATACGATGCAGTCCATATAACTGAAAAAAGCAAGCTAGCCAAAGAAGATAAGAACTGCTAACTTTGTTCAGCGATTTTTCTGTTACTTCAGGTATATTGTCCATAATATATTGGGTTATTTCGTATTGTTGGAAACCGCTAATAAATCAGATTGTTATTACTAAATTTTTAGCTACTATTTTGATAATTACAACTTGCTATACCATTTTATTGATTCACTTAATTAAGTGTTTTTATCAGTCTAAAATAAAGTTTCATTACAAAATCTGAAACTGTGTTGCAACTCTTAACGTTCTCAGTGCCTTTTAGTAGGTTATAGATTGGTAAACTGAATTTCATCTATCTTAAACAAAGAATTAGCACGCCTGCTCGTTACAGAGATAAGACAAACATGGTAGATTCCCTCAAAAAACCGGAATTTCAACAGTTACGCCCAGGGGTGAAAGTCCCAGCGAAAGAAAGCCTACTTACGCCTCGGTTCTACACCACAGACTTTGATGAGATGGCGCAGATGGACATCTCAGTCAACGAAGCCGAACTGCAAGCGATCCTAGAAGAGTTCCGCGCCGACTACAATCGCCATCACTTTGTCCGAGATGCGGAGTTTGAGCAATCCTGGGATCATATTGACGGGGAAACTCGTCAATTGTTCGTTGAGTTTCTTGAGCGTTCCTGCACGGCGGAGTTTTCTGGCTTCCTGCTTTACAAGGAATTAAGCCGCCGCTTGAAAGACAAAAGCCCTTTATTGGCAGAGTGCTTTAACTTGATGTCACGAGATGAAGCGCGTCATGCTGGCTTTTTAAATAAAGCGCTGTCAGACTTCAATCTGTCGCTGGATCTAGGGTTTTTAACCAAGAGTCGCAAGTACACTTTCTTTAAGCCGAAGTTTATTTTTTACGCGACTTACCTTTCTGAAAAGATTGGTTACTGGCGGTATATCTTGATTTATCGGCATTTAGCAGCGCATCCTGAAGATCGGGTTTATCCAATTTTCCGCTTTTTTGAAAACTGGTGTCAGGACGAAAATCGGCATGGAGATTTCTTCGACGCAATCATGAAGTCTCAGCCGCAGATGTTGAATGATTGGAAAGCGCGTCTGTGGTGTCGGTTCTTCCTGCTGTCTGTGTTTGCAACGATGTATCTTAACGACATCCAGCGATCAGGGTTTTATCGAGTGATTGGTTTGGATGCGCGGGATTACGACATTCAGGTAATTAAAAAGACGAATGAAACAGCAGGGCGAGTGTTTCCGCTAATTCTGGATGTGGAGAATCCAGAGTTTTATGAGCGGTTAGAGATTTGTACTAAGAATAATCAGAAATTGAGTGCGATCGCTAATTCCAACTCTCCGAAGTTTCTGCAATTCTTCCAGAAGCTGCCCCTTTATGTCTCTATTGGTTGGCAGTTTATCCGGCTGTACCTGATGAAGCCAATTGACACGGCTGCGACTCAAGGCATGGTACGTTAAGTTTCAAAGTTTTGCTCCGCTCTGGTGGTTCTGCACAGTGCAGAGCCATTTTTTTTTGTGAATCCCCAAGACGTAGGAAGTGGTAAAAATCCCCCCTAGCCCCCCTTAAAAAAGGGGGAACAGTTTAGAGTTTTTAATGTTGAAGTGAAATATTTATTAGTTTTCAGTCACCTAAGTATTTGCTTACTACTAACATCTGTCCCTGCTTGGAGTGCGCCACAGCCTCAAAAAACTTCCGATGCAGAGGAGTTAGATTTAAGCCCAGAAATTATTGAAGGTAGCCCAGTTTTACAACGCTGGTTGCGTCAAGTGCCGAATGTTTTAGAAGAAATTACCAATGATCCCAGTTTTCGTACCCGCTTACGGCTAGGCTATTCTCAGTTTCCCTCGGCGGGGCAAGCAGGAGGGGTGAATGTTGGTTTTGAAGATGTGTTTATTGGGCGTACTGGCGTCACAGTTAGTGGTGAATATCAAGCTGCTTTTAATGAGCAGCGTAACGCTTATGGTGGAGACTTGCGTTACTATGTGCGTCCTTTGGGCAGCTATATCAATTTTGCGCCAGTCGTGGGCTATCGGCATCTGGAAACTGACGAATATTCCAGAGATGGCGTTAATGTCGGTGTTAGGCTGCTGTTAGTGTTATCTCGCAGTGGTGCGGCAGATATTTCCTTAACTCAGAGTTGGGTTTCTCCTGGTACAGATGAGGAAGTGGGTTTGACAACGCTTTCTGTTGGTTATGCCTTTACTCGTGATTTGCGGTTGTCTACAGATCTTCAGAAGCAGAATTCGCGGGAAAGTAAAGATAGTCGAGTAGGGATTGTGTTGGAGTGGATGCCTTAACTCAAATCTTTTCTTAGCACTATCAGCTAGGAAATCAATTTCCACAGCTTTTAGCTGACTAGATATAAATTGCAGCCCGTTTTAACGAACTTGAGCTTTGAGCCTGAACTTTAGTTTAAGGCGATCGCAAAACAATTGAATTGAAGGAGGAATTTCAATAGTATTAGTTAGGTAACGTTTCCAGTTAAATTTGATAAAAACAATATTTTGTAAATTGAGTAGAGTACAACTTTAGAAACTTAATAATTAGAAAATTTAAAACCTTACATTAGGAAACGAATAGAGCAACATGAACGCACACCATGTAGAAACTATTTTGACTGAGAATGGAATGACGCTACGAGATTTACCTTTTCAAGCGGGGGATGCAGTTGAAGTTATTATTTTAGAACGTCACAAATTACAGCCAAGTGAAGCGCCTACAAGCCCCTCAGACTCGAATCCTTATCCTTTGCGCGGCACAGTAATCCGCTATGATGATCCAACTGAGCCTGTTGCTCTGGAGGATTGGGAAGCTCTGCAATGATTCTACTTGATACTCACATTTGGGTTTGGTGGGTTGACGACAACCAGCGACTTACCCAAAAACATCGAGAGTGGCTAAATCAATACCAGTCTTAGGGTTTAGGAGTCAGCATTTTTTCTTGTTGGGAAGTAGCTAAATTAGTAGAAAATGATAAGCTCATTCTGTCCTATTCAGTTAGTGAATGGCTTGAAGTTGCTTTGGCTTCTCCAGGAGTGCAACTAATAAATTTGACACTTCCAATAGTAGTTGAGTCAACCCAATTAATCGGATTTCATCGTGATCCGGCAGATCAGATTATTGTTGCTACAGCAAGAATTTATGGGTGTCAGTTGTTAACAGCTGATACGAAAATTATTAACTATCCTGATGTGGAAACTTTCACGTAACCAACATCTAAATCTATAGTTACTTGAGATGAGGTACTTAGACTTCTAGTGGTTTAGACGGGATAATATACATCAATTCTGCTCCATCGGGTTTAGTTTCTTCAGGAGATAGTTTGAGCCAATCATGAAAGCTCATTCCTAATTGGGCGATCGCTTGTACTTCTGCTTGATAAGCTTCAAAATGGCGGATTGATTTCAATCACTCATTGCTATTATCAAGTTTGTTAACTACAACCTGTATTCATCTATAAATATGCAGGCTATTAAACGAAACAAAAAAATTAAGGAGGCATTCATTATATTATGGATACCTTGATTTAGCTGATTTTCAAACCTTTAGTTCATCTATTTTGTTTAGTGCTTGGCAGCTTCTTTTTCATAACACCTAAGAATGAGTGGTGCAAGCTTATCTAAATTACTTACAGAGGAAATGTTCACTTTTGATACAGCATCTCCTAATGCAGATGGTACTTCCTGTACTTCAAAATCAGGGGTAAGGGACTGTGCCTCATCTACAGATATACGAGCAATAAAACTCTTTTTCTGTGCAGACAGATACAGCCGTAAAAACCACCAATTATTTTTGCCAAGATTTACTCCAAAGTAGTTAACAGTATCCTTATACTTAACTTCTAAACCGTCTATAGTAGAGTTTTCTACAATTGCTTTAATTTTTTCAAAAGCTTCAATTTCTTCATCTGTCGTTACTAACTTTGCTTCTTCCGGTTCCGGTTCTTGTAGCTCCTCTTCAATTTCTTCTACTTCAGCAGATTTAAAAGTATTACCAGTTTCAACAGTTTGAGCCATTTCTTGGCTAAGTGAGCGAGTCATCAACTCTAACAAACTGCTCTGAACAGACTTCTTAACTATCGGCTCAAACTTCTCAATAACTTTATTTGTAATCCAACCTTGAACTTCATAGCTGAGAGCAACTTTACCCAATTCAGTTACTAAAAAGCGTACAAACTCCTCAGAAGGAGAGCGTAAAAGATTACCAATAAGCTGAGTCATGCCTTTGACATATACCATTTCCTCAGCCTGTCTACTAATGGCTGCCGCATCAAAATTGTCGCGGTGAAAAAACTTTAGATTTTCGATATCTTTTAAATCATATTGAAGGACGTTGAAGCTGAAAAATGGCTCCTTGTCCATAAAGTTTTTGTCACGGAGGTCAGTAAAAAAGCGGTACTCAGTACCATTAGTAACGATAGCAACTTTCGTTTTAAGAAGCCCATTGAAATAGCGACTTAATTGCCCATCATGTGCTTCGGCTTTCTGTCCACGTGCTTTTGCCTCTACCAGCATAACAATAGTGCCCCATTAATAGCTAAGGCATAATCTACCTTCTCAAACTGCCCTGCTTTTTTAGTAGCAAAATCTGCTACGTATTCAGGCATAACTTCGGTTGGATCATAAATGTCATAGCCAAGAGCGTTCAAGAAGGGAACAATAAGAGCCATTTTAGTAGCCTCTTCGCCAACAACCTGGTCAACTCGCTTACGAACTTGCTCTGAAAGCTTTGTAATATCCTCAGTAAATCCCATCTTGCTTCCTCGTATTACAACTAGAACATATATATAAGTGTTCCCATTAAGCCCAGACTTACAGCGGTTTGCGTTCGTATAAAACACAGTAAAATGTCAGATAAATGGGATAGCAATGAAGCCATATTCGGGAGACTTACGAGAGAAGATAGTCAGCGCCATTGAAAAAGGCGAAAGCTCTTT
>JAESFL010000088.1_pt1 | contig 99084 bp, 90 predicted proteins | sample 9269401 | NCBI WGS metagenome assembly JAESFL01 (sample SAMN14506025, study PRJNA617098) | algae metagenome | isolation source: Gloeocapsa sp. UFS-A4-WI-NPMV-4B04 and co-occurring heterotrophs from desert... | place: USA: Utah | collected 2006-10-01 | reverse complement strand
AGCCGACGACGGCCTCAAGCCGCTCCCGATCTCCCAAGTCAAGGCGAACTTCGACGCCGCTCCTCATCCCGGCAGCTTCGCACAGGCGGGGTCCACACGGAATCTTTTGTTAGCGCCGACCCACTAGAAGCTCACCCTGACTGGGGCTGTCGAGATCAAGTAGAGTGAAGTGCCCGGACAAACTAACATTCGGCGTCAGCACAGCCAGAGCGCCACTGTATCTTGTGTGCAATGTGTGTGTTCATCTCCCCTGTGAAGACCTAAGAGCGCATCCGGAAAGAAGTTGAGTCAGAGGAGTCGGTTGTGATTCCCTGCCGGGCGGCACCTGATGTGGAGCAAGGTGCCTCATGTGGAAGCCGGAGCATCGCAAGGCAGCGGATCGCCAAGGTCTGCGCTACGAGAGCGACCTCACGGATGCGGAATGGGCGTTGGTTGAGCCGCTGATCCGGCCTGCCAAGCGCGGGGGACGACCACGGACGGTGAACGTCCGGGAGGTGCTGAACGCCATCTTCTACGTGCTCTGGACAGGCTGCCAGTGGAAGGCACTCCCGAAAGACCTGCCGCCCCGCAGCACGGTCTGGGCGGATCTGGACCTGTGGCAGTGGGACGGCACGCTCAGCCGCATTCATCATGCCTTGTACGTTGAGACGCGGGAGAAGGCAGGCCGGGAGGTGAGCCCGACCACCGCCATCATCGACAGCCAGACCGCTAAGGGAGCCCTCAAAGGGGGGCCTCGCTCGATCCGTCCGGGTATGATGCGGGCAAGAAGGTCACAGGCCGCAAGCGTCACATCCTGACCGACACGCGGGGCCTGCTGTTGGCCGTCACCGTCCATCCGGCCAGCGTGCAGGATCGAGACGGAGCCGAGGCGCTGCTGCGGGGGGCGCGCCGAACCTTTCCCTTCATCGAGCGCGTCATCGGGGATGCGAGGTACCAGGGCCGCAAGATGGGGGCCGCCATAGCCCACACCGGCACATGGGCGCTCCAGATCGTGCGCCGCTGTGATCGCCACCGCTTCGTCGTGCTGCCAAAGCGTTGGATCGTCGAGAGGACACTTGCATGGATCAGCCGGAACAGGAGGCTTGCTCGTGACTACGAACGTCACACCCGCAAAGCGGCAGCCTTCGTGCGCCTTGCCATGATCCGTCTCATGCTCAGGCGGCTCGCGCCAAATCGCTGATCAGCAGTCCAAACTTCCCGGATGGGCTCTAAGCCGAATAGGCGTCATCGTGATCAACCGCCACCAGCACCGCCACCGCCACCGCGCGGGGGTCCAATACCCTCAACACTCCGCTCCACACACACGACACGGGCGATGACTTCCTCGCGGTCCGGCAGAGCCAGATAGCAATTCTCATACCGCTCTACGGCCCGCGCCGCCCTCTCGCCACTACTCAAGATCGCGGTATCCTTCGCATGTGCTGGCCACGGATCGATGGTGTGCATCACCTGATTGTGGGCCACCGCGCTTCCCGCCGAGTAGGCAACCGTTTCTTTCCGGTCAAGATACTCCGTACAGGCGCCAAGCAGGGCTGGCGCTGCAACAAACGCGAGCACTCGTGTCCCGCCCCTCAAGAACCGCCGCATTATTCAGTCACTCCTCAGTTACCTTGACCTTACATGCCATGCTGGCCTTGATCAAAGCGCTAACTGGCAGAACTGGACAGCCACGGCTCCCCTGTCGCCAAACTGCCACAGGCTAATCTGGACGTTGGCTTGGAAGCACAAGGGCACCCAACAACGGGATTCACGCTTGTTGAGAGGATGATATGTTAGGTCGCTCCTGTGAACGGACTCTAGACAGTAGGTACATCTCCACCCCCAGCAGTCGCGCTGCCGAGCCGGTTGAGGGCAAACTATCTACCGATTTGACGGAGCCCCCGCCCCCGGTGAAGCGCCCGCCCCTTGCCCCGGAGCATTCGCCTGATTTGCGTTCATACCGCGAGCAAGTTGAGCTTCTTCCTTTTCCGCTGGAGTGCAAAGAGGCGCGCAAACAAAGGCCATTCCAGTAGCCGTTCCATCAAAGATGCGGACAGGCTTCTGCTCGGCGCCGACACGGAGAGCGCGTCGCACAATCTCCGTACCCCCACGATCGAGCAAGACAAACCCTGTTGTTCCGATTTTCTTTCCAGTAATGAGAACAGCCTTCTCATTCACCAGCGAGACATCCGCGATAGAGGGATCGCCCACTGCAATTGTGAAGACGGGCTGATCCGTCCTCACGATCTCCGTCCCCGCTAGAGCAATCTCCATTCGTTGGACTGTCTGAGCAGACGCAGCATTAATTGCAAGAGCCAGCAGCATCCCAACGGTAAACAGGCCCTTCATGGTCCCTCCTAAAGGCATCTCTCTATTCCAGTTATCACAACGAAGGAGATTGGCAGAGTACCCTCAACTATGATTAATCTTCCCGTACACTGCGCCACCTGGCCCCTGGCGTTCGGTTAAGGCCTACGTGTCGTTCAGCAGTATTCTGAACAGCCTTGCCTCAAGTCATTCGTCAAGGTTCCTATTACGTTACAGCTGCTGCTCGCGTCAGCCTGTTTTGTTGATCATCCAATTAATCACAACCATCGCAAGCCCAATAACGCCAAGCGCAGTTCCCCCCCAAAAAATCAGGGCCTCTACAGCGGGTATCGACCGACAGCTGCCGTAGCCAAAAAGGCGGCACCACCACTCAATCCAGTAAGGAGCCATTGCTAACCTTTGTAGAGCCACGCCTGTCGGCTCAATGATATTTCCATTCTAGTGGACCAGCAATCTATCGAAGGATTTAGGTGTGCAAGCCCTACTTGAATCCCGTGCAATCCTGGTCAGGAGCCAGCAACCTGCGCGAAGATCCGCGAGATGTTCTGCGAACCTCGCTCCTCATCATACCAGTCTGGCGTCGCCTCACCCGCTGCATCGCGTATGAGTCCCATTGCTATAAATCCCTCGGCATGACCTGGACTGACCGGACTATCGCATCCGTGCTCATCACCAAAGCCGCCTTGGAGCGACCGGCTGAAGAATAAAGATTGATACCAAGTGCCGTGAGGTTGAACTTACCGGCTTCCGTTCTGCGCGTTGAACTGGTTCCCTCCATCGGCCTCAGCGACTGGGCTCACACGGGTCAAACAAGATGGCCATTGGTATGAACCACAGACTGATTGCGCTTTCCTCTGGCGCAACATAGTTTCTGAGCTCCGCGAAGGCAACGGGAGCCTAAAGATATGGCGATCGAAGAGGTCGACGCTCTGAAAAAGGCCAGAAAACTGTTTGTTCAGGTGCGGCGTAGATTGGCAGCTAGCATGAATTCGGCCGCTGTAACTGGACCAGGCCCAGAAGACTCCATCTCGTACGTGACCCAGTCTAAACAGATCCAAGCGGCAATTGAGGCTCTTGATCGTGCTATCAAAGACGAAGGCGGCCTTCCACCCGGAGCGTATTTAGGTATACGGACGTCGATCAGTCCCGTGAGCACACCCCACGCCCTCTGGTGCCATGCTCTCAGAGGCTTGGTATCAGTCATGGCCTTAAGGTCAGTAGGAAGGGAGGGGCTTGCTTCTACACCCCCTAACTTACCAACCCCCCGTTCTGTTGAATGCTCTCAAGGGCGCTTGGCCACATGCTACGACCGCTGCGCTACACCTATGCCTTGGCCGGCTGCATCAAGGCCGCCGGCTCCTTCTACCCCAATCAATAAAGTCTGGGCCTAGGCTACAGCTGGTGAAGTATAACGATCCTGAACGGGCACACCGAAATTCAGTCGAGCGCGTGATAGATAGTAGCATACCCATATAGTTATTCCAGCGATTACAGCCCCAGCAATCACATCCACAAAATAATGTCCACCGTCAATTGGCGTGGCTGCTATCATTGCAATGTTTAGGATTGCACCGGGCCAGCGGACGTGTTCAAGGACCCAGAATGCTCTTAGAAACACAATGCCGAGAGCAGAATGATAGCTCGGGAAGGTGATGATGCCTTCAAAGGTTAGCGGAACGAGATCACGCAGGGTTCCATCCCGCAATCCGAGCATTGCTCCGACGTGAACAGATGCCGCCGCTGGAGCCAAATTTGGGTAATCTGCGGAGGTTAGCCCTAAGTGAACAAACATGGCCATGGCAGGCATCAATCCTGACCAAAGAACAATTACAAGACCAGTAATTACAAACCCAGCAACCAAAACCTGAAGGTCACGAATTCGTCCCAGCAGCCCCAAGAGCAGGACGAGAATCAACATTTGCAGCATTATGCTCTGATAAGCAATGGTGAGGAGCAAGCCAACAAGTGGGCGAGCATTTACCCAATCTAGGTATGCTCGCCAATCGAGACCAATTGCCTGATCCCATTTGAGCAAGGTTTCGTCCCAGAGTGGTCGACCAAGACTTGCCATAAGATAGGAAAGCATACCTCCGAAAAAGGTGAACACCAAGATCTGGATCACAGCGGTAAGAATTGCTGCGATCTTCGGGTCTGGTCGCAAGTATGTATAGCAATATCTAATCGCAATGCAGATGAATGCGGCCAAAAACTGGAGCCACGCTTCATTGAGCCGAAACTGGAAGTCGGTGAAAACAACCCATAGTGAGACAATGAACGAGAGGATCACACACAAAGACCATGTGATGCCATCCAGGACACGGACGTTTGCCATCTTTACCCCACCTCGATCCGGCGCAGGCCTTCCACAGCTAATCGCTGTGTGAGGACCCTAGGCCCGCACAACTCGACATGCTCGTAAGTTCAACCACCCTCTGGACTTCTAATGCGAGCAGCGAAATTCGCATATCTATCGCATGATCTAGGCTCAGACGTGAGATTTCGAGTTGCAAGACAAACTTCGGAGGCCAGAGGGTGGCAAACGCATCCGCGTGACCGTAATTGCTGCTCTTGGCGACTACCTCAAGCAGGCACCACCTGTGGCTTTAGGTCCGGCAGGCTCTTAAACCGCCCGAGGGTCAGGAGCGACCATGCGAAATGAAATTCTGATTGGTGGCGGCAAAGACATGCTCACAAGTGTCATAGCCCTTGTTGCACTTGGCTTGTCCTTTGTTCCAGCAATAGCTGAACCAGTGATAAGCCGCGCGAGCGTCATCGATCGAGACACCCTCGACATTCGAGACATACGTGTTCGCCTCTATGGGGTTGATGCACCTGAAAGCAGCCAGACTTACCATGACGTGGCTGGCGCTCGTTATCGGTGCGGTCAGAGGGCGGCTCTCGCCCTCTCGGATCGGATTGGTGGAGCCAACGTTTCGTGTGAACAGAAGGACAAGGACCATTACGGCCGTACCGTTGCCGTGTGCAGCCCTAGGAGTGAGGACTTGAACGCTTGGCTGGTCAAGCAAGGGCTTGCTCTTGCCTACAGGCAGTACGGAAAGGACTACGTCAGTCAGGAGAATGAAGCGCGGGCAGCGAGGCGTGGGCCTTTGAGGCGGAACATTCCCCCATCCATGGGACTACCGCAGGGGTAAACGTACAAACGTCCTCCCGTCTGCCTCTGGCACCCTCGCCCGGCCATCCGATGCACACTTGCATGGACACCTAACTCCTCCTTGTGCTGTGCGCGACAATCATCGGCACCGTTCTGGCCTTTGTCCTCGCTCGCTCGTGGCACAGGTGGCATGCTCAAGCGAGCAGTTCCTAGCGCGAGCCCGACGCTGCAGCCGGAGGCGGCGCCTGCTGTTGTTGCCTCCTGAGGATTTGAAGCTCCTGCCTAGTGAGAGAAAGCTCGCTGCGGCTTTGCTCGACAGCCTCAATCAACCCATTGATGCCCTTGCGTGCGATGGCGAGCTGCTCCTCCACCCTGCCCAAGTCAGACCTCAGGCTGCGCTGAGTTGCCGCCTCTCGGTCCCGTTCTGACGCGACCCGGCCAAGCTCGCGTCGGAGTTCTGCCTCGCGCGCGTTGTCGGACATGACAGCCCACCCGAAGGCTCCCCACCCCGCCAAAGCAAGCAGAAGGAAGGCGGCGCTGACGGCCATGTGGAATTGGAGTGTCGTCGCCCCCTCACCTTTGTCGACAGGCGTGCGCAGGGTGCCGCGCGGCAATTCATACAGGGTTGGCTCCTCACCTCTCTCAACGCTGCCGTCGTCCCGAGCCGGTGGTGAAGGCTGTGATCGGACGAAGACCGATGTCCGGATGCGCTCGAGGGCTGACCGAGCCCGAGTTTCCGCAATCCCGACAACGCGGCGAACGAGGTCTCCGACAACAGGGGATTGCTGCGCGACGGACAGCCTTCCTGGTAGCTTGGGCGCCCATCTGCGAGCCTCGGATGAGGCCTCCTTCTGGGGGAGTAGCGGCGTTGTCACGTGAACTGGATCCCGCAGCCAGCTGTCTTCACTATCCTTCCGACGCTAATCGTTCGCGTCAGAGTATTACAACCGTGGTGCCGACCCTCACGCGTGTGTAAAGGTCAACTAGATCTTCGTTGGTCATGCGGATGCACCCCGAGGAAGCGGCTTCTCCAATGTTTACGGTTCAGGGTGACAGCACGCAACCCCGCGCGTGGCGTCAGATGCGCGCCTCACCTTGCGGAACGCTTCACCCGGCTGGCACTCTGCTGGCGCGACTGTGCGCATCTGCATCGACCACGTGGAGCTTCAACGACGAGGAAGGAGAGCAATCGATGAGGGTAAACATGCGTACCGCACGGTCCGCTCCCTCGGCCGGGACGACAATTACCCCCGCCACGGGCGAGCGAGCAGAAGGGCCACAATCGTCCCGATTGCCATCGAGCATAACATCAAAAGAAGATAATTGTTCATCTTGGACCGCCACCTGAGGCCCGCAATAGTGCCCGAGTTTGGCGGCGAAGCTATAGACCGTCGGATAGATGGCTCGGGAGCCCATGCACCGCTACTTCGATTGATCGCGACCGGCCGAGTTCCGCACCTCTGTCCGTGTCACTAACGCGTGAAACCAATCGTCACGCCGGCTTGGCTCCACCACAGACGACGCGCGGCGACAAACGACCAAGAAGCCAAGTAGCCCCCCAATTGACACGGCCGCAGCAGCAAGACCTAGACTAATCACGACGACCCCCGAACGCCCCGTCTGTTTCCGACGAATTAGCGGTGCACTCAATTCGGTCTAGAGATCTAAGCTATTTGGTGGCACCTTGGGTATTCACGGGTGCTGCAGGAGAACAGAATGTGCTTGCATTGACTGGACAAGCCCCGTTTCTGATCGCCTGTCTGCATTCGCTGCAAATGCGGATATCTCAACTTAAGTCGTAGAGCCTATAGATCGGCAGATAGATAGATCATCCCCCAGCTGTGCCTTAGTTAAGTACCAACGACGAAGAGCCGTGGGGGCAGACGCAACAACCCGGAACAACAGCCCGAGTATGTTGCGTCCTAAGCCGCTCTTCGGGGCGGCTTTTCTTTACCGTGATACATAGCGGGCGTGATGATGCAGGCTCACTTCGACATGCTCGACGAAGCGGATTATGCGGACGTCCCTAGCCGGGCGGATATCCGCGACGATGCCGATTTGGCGGACATCCCTGCCGCGCATACGTCGCCCTTGAAAGTCGTCTTGGGTCTGACGGTTGGAGCCGCGATCGGCCTCCTTGTGGCAAAGGTCCTGCTTTGGACCCTGCTCTCGTAGCGGAACTGGGAAAGCCCTAGCACCAAGGCAGCCCGCAGCATGAGGAAGATTGCAATGGCCTTCGGAGGGGTCCTGATCTTCCTGGTAGGCGTGACGGTTGGATGGACCGCCCGAGAGCTAGCTACCTACGACAACTGCCTCGACCGGATCAACTACGACAAGGCGCTCTGGCACCTTTGTGACAATAAAGAGCCTCGCGCGAACACGTCACCATTATTCACAGAAGGCGCAATATGGAGCGTGTGCAGGATCACTCTTCCTGTGAGCTCCCCCGACGCCGCGCTTCTAAGGCTCCCTTACGCGCGCCAAACCGGCAGATAGCTAAGGCAGTGTTGGCACCAGCGGCTATGGCGGCGCAGACAGCGATCCAGTCGAACGTCATGGCTGCCGAGGAGGCTTGGTTCACTCAAGCCTCACTTCTACCCTCTTAGTCGAGTGGGATGCTTCACATAGGTTTACGGACGGGAGGCATCCATCTCCAACCTTGCCCAGCCGACCAAAGCCAAGATCCTGGTGGTGGAGGACGAGCCGCAGGTGCTTCAGCTTGTCTGCCGGCAGATGCGGAGCTTTGGCTACGAGGTGGTGGAGGCCAGATCAGCCACAGAAGCCCTTCAAATTCTATCAGTTGACGACAACAGCTTTGGGCTCCTGTTCACCGACGTGGTGCTGCCAGACGAACTGAGCGGGATCGAGTTGGCTCGGCGAGCTCGCCGGGCATTCGGGCGAGAGCTCAAGGTGCTCCTCACATCAGGTTACCCCAAAGATGAGATCGTCCAGCGGTACGGACCATCGGACGAGGACATACCCCTGCTCACGAAGCCCTACACCCGAGAAGAGCTTGCTACTGCTCTCAGGAGCGTGCTCGGGCCACGCGCTTGAAGATCCTGCAATCTCGTATAACACCTTATACAGAACGCGAATCTGGCCTCCCAGATAGTTTTCGGAAGAACTAAGCGCTAATTGGCGCAAGGCCCCCGTACATCCCCAGTCTAATCGGCTCTCCGGCGGGGTCTGGCCGGTGCGGGAATACTGGCGAGAGCTTGTGGCAGGAAACACCACCCTGCCCGCCTCAAGGCGCCCTTCCCCGTCAGACATCCGGTTCAGTAGCTTTGGGCTGAACGCGAGGCTCAGAACTCGTTGGTCTGCCCGTCCTGCTGGTCGTCTGAGCGGCTGCGGGATGGGGGGAGTTCTGTAAGCCCCCTGCGGGTCCCCACCTCTGCGATAATCAGCCCGATGAGGGTACCCATTGAAATGACGCCCAAAATTGTTACCCAGTCCACGAATGCCCCCGGAGACGAATGCGATGGCCTCGATGTCTATGGGGCTTGTTTGCTGGATGATGTGCGCTGGCGCAGCCACACACTGCAGATGCGGGGTATCTCAACTTAAGTCGTAGAGCCTATAGATCGGCAGATAGATAGATCATCCCCCAGCTGTGCCTTAGTTAAGTACCAACGACGAAGAGCCGTGGGGGCAGACGCAACAACCCGGAACAACAGCCCGAGTATGTTGCGTCCTAAGCCGCTCTTCGGGGCGGCTTTTCTTTACCGTGATACATAGCGGGCGTGATGATGCAGGCTCACTTCGACATGCTCGACGAAGCGGATTATGCGGACGTCCCTAGCCGGGCGGATATCCGCGACGATGCCGATTTGGCGGACATCCCTGCCGCGCATACGTCGCCCTTGAAAGTCGTCTTGGGTCTGACGGTTGGAGCCGCGATCGGCCTCCTTGTGGCAAAGGTCCTGCTTTGGACCCTGCTCTCGTAGCGGAACTGGGAAAGCCCTAGCACAAGGGCGGCCATCGGCGTGTAAGCACCCACGCCAGCCGCAATCGGCGCCGCGAGGCGCACGTGCTGCGGGGTTACCGGCGCTGGGCCCTCCGCACCGTCCATTCAGCCTGTCTCGCAATCCAATAGGCCCACGAGGAGGAGCCGTGGGGGCAGACGTAACAATCCGGCACAACGAACAGGATATGTTGCGTCGCAGGCCGCTGACTGTGCCGCAATCGGTGGCTAGTCTTTGGCCCTACGCAGGCCCAGCACAAGCGCCCACACCAGCAGGCCAGACACCGCACGTTTACCAGCGCCGGTCTAGATCAATCAGCCGATACGCATGTCGGCTTCCCCGATCTACATTCGTTCATTGGGGCCCCGGAGGATGCCATGAGTAATCGGCAACGACGAACAGTGGAGCGGAAGCGCGCGCTTCTAGGCGCGCGGATTGTCTTCAACAACCGCTCCTCAGTGATTGACTGCACAATCCGTGATCTCTCCGAGGGGGGCGCCCGTCTTATCCTCGGCCATCCGGTTCCTGTCCCCTCCGAGTTTGAATTGGACATCCCCTCAAAGGCGCAGAGATTGCACTGCGAGCTGAGATGGGCTGCTGGCGTCACCTGCGGGGTCAAATTCGTCTAAGTGCCCGTTTGAGAATGTCGCACGAGGGGTGAACGGGGTAGCATCCCGCCCACATGAATGGGATGTAGGTCAAGGAGCACCGAGCGCGGCAGGCTGCCTTTGAGCGGCCGCGCTACCCAACTGACCTGACGGAGGAGGGGTGGGAGCGCGTTCGTCCCTTCCTGCCAGACCTGCCTGGCGTGGTCGCAAGCCGAGGGTCGACCTGCGCGAGGTCCAGAACGCCATCCGCTCTCAGGCGCGAGCAGACGGCGCATGCTGCCCATGGACTTTCCGCCCTGGCGGAGAGCGGGTTGACTAAATTTTTTTGGTCGCATAACACGGCCTCTCCCACTCGGTTAGAGCAATTACTGAAGCAAAGACTTTGTAGTATGACGGTTGCTAGCAGTATCCTTAAAAATGAAAAGTGCATGACTGCGTTGTATGCTCTCGGATCACTGGTACACCATACATACTCTGCTCGACATGTTGAGGTCGCCGAGGTTCATATATTGATTTGAGTGACCTCTTGCCCTCCTCGCGATGAATGATACACGCTGCGCCTTCTACTTCGATCTCGATAAAGAAAATGGAAACCCTTTGCGGGCGTGGCCGTTAAGACTATCCTCTTCCCCCCAGGAGCTCCGGCTCCGCTCCCGCTGGACCCATGACGCCTCTCCCCTCGCGCCAGCCCCACCTCGCCGCCGCCGATTCCCGCGGCTTTGCCCATGTGGACACCTGGATCTTCGATCTCGACAACACGCTCTACCCGCACGACTCGCGGGTTTGGCCGCAGATCGACGAGCGGATCACCCTCTACGTCGCGGACCTCTTCGGCCTCGACGGCCTGTCGGCCCGGGCGCTGCAGAAGTACTTCTACTATAAATACGGCACGACGCTGCGCGCCCTCATCGACGAATACGGCGTCGACCCCTACGACTTCCTGGATTTCGCCCACGACATCGACCACACCGACATCGAGCTGAATGCCAGCTTGGGCTCCGCCATCGAAAGGTTGCCTGGCCGCAAGCTCATTCTGACCAACGGCTCGCGGCAGCATGCCGAGAATGTTGCCCGCAAGATCGGCATCCTCGACCATTTCGAGGATGTGTTCGACATCGCGGCCTCCGACTTCGTGCCGAAGCCGGACCGTCGCGCCTACGAGCGCTTCCTCGACAAGCACGGCGTCGAGCCCGCCCGCTCCGCCATGTTCGAGGACATCGCGAAGAATCTGGTGGTGCCCCACGACCTTGGCATGACCACGACCCTCATCATCCCGAGGACGATCGACCCTTTCCGGGAAACCTTCGAGCAGGAAGCCGTCGAGGCGCCGCATATCGACCACATCACGAACGATCTGGCGGATTTCCTCGTCCAGCGCGTCGAGCCGTCAACGGGCTGACGCTCCCCAGTTGACAAGCGATCCCTCAGGGCAGAGGCTCCCTCCCGTTCCGAGGGGGGCCCCGCGAAGGGGCTGAGATTGGGCTGGAGCCCGTTCCGCTTGCGTGGGATAGGCTCTGTGTTTGGTTCACTGCGCTCCTGTCTGGCGAGTCCGATCCGGCTCGCACGGATCGGCGCTCAAAACCGCTCCCGCCCTGACCCTTGAACCTGATCCGGGTCATACCGGCGGAGGGACAGGAACCACGGCGCTCGCTGCGCCGCCCCCTTGAGCCAACCCGGATCTCCCGACGCACAGAGAGGAGATCCACCATGAACGCCCCCCTCAATCCCCCCAAAGGCTTCCCCCAGGCCGTGACCACCGGCCCGATCCAGGGCTCGCGCAAGGCCTACGCGTCGCCGAACGAGCGGCCCGATATCCGCGTTCCGTTTCGCGAGGTCGTGCTGACCGATCCGAACGAGGCGCCTGTTCGGGTCTACGACCCGTCCGGCCCCTACACGGAAACCGGTGCCGCGATCGACCTCTCCCGGGGCCTGCCCCTCGTCCGCGAACCCTGGATCGCCGCGCGAGACTATGCGCCGGTCGAGCCGCGCCCCGTGAAGCCGGAGGACAACGGACATGTCGGGGTCGACAAGCTCGTCGCCCCCTGCCCGGCCGAGCGCCCGGTGCTCCGCGCGAGCGCCGGGCAGATGGTGACGCAATTCGAGTTCGCCCGCGCCGGGATCGTCACCGAGGAGATGATCTATGTGGCGCATCGCGAGAACCTGTGCCGCGAGGCGATGATCGCGGAAGCCGAAGCGAAGATCGCCGATGGCGAGAGTTTCGGGGCTGCGATCCCGCCCTTCATCACGCCGGAATTCGTCCGGGACGAGGTGGCGCGGGGCCGGGCGATCATCCCAGCCAACATCAACCACCCGGAACTCGAGCCGATGGCGATCGGTCGGAATTTCCTGGTGAAGATCAACGCCAATATCGGCAACTCCGCCGTGGTCTCGACAGCAGCCGAGGAGGTCGAAAAGCTCGTCTGGGCGATCCGTTGGGGAGCCGACACCGTGATGGATCTCTCCACCGGGCGGAACATCCACAACATTCGCTCCTGGATCCTGCGCAACTCGCCCGTTCCGATCGGGACGGTGCCGATCTATCAGGCGCTGGAAAAAGTGGGCGGCGATCCCGTGAAGCTCGATTGGGAGGTCTTCAAGGACACGCTCATCGAGCAGGCCGAGCAGGGCGTCGATTATTTCACGATCCATGCGGGCGTGCGGCTCCCCTACGTGCCCCTTACGGCGCGGCGCATGACCGGCATCGTCTCCCGCGGCGGCTCCATCATGGCGCGCTGGTGCCTCGCTCACCACAAGGAGAGCTTCCTCTACGAGCGCTTCGACGAGATCTGCGCCATCCTGCGGGCCTACGACGTCTCGTTCTCGCTCGGCGACGGCTTGCGTCCCGGCTCGATCGCGGACGCCAACGACGCGGCGCAATTCGCCGAACTCGAAACGCTGGGCGAACTCACGAAGGTCGCCTGGGACCGCGGCTGTCAGGTGATGATCGAAGGCCCCGGCCACGTGCCGATGCACAAGATCAAGGTCAATATGGAAAAGCAGCTGCGCGAATGCGGCGAGGCGCCCTTCTATACGTTAGGCCCGCTCACCACCGACATCGCGCCGGGATACGACCACATCACGTCGGGGATCGGCGCCGCCATGATCGGCTGGTTCGGCACCGCGATGCTCTGCTACGTGACCCCGAAGGAGCATTTAGGTCTCCCGAATCGCGACGACGTCAAGACGGGCGTCATCACCTACAAGATCGCGGCCCATGCCGCCGACCTCGCCAAGGGCCACCCGGCGGCGCAGCTGCGCGACGACGCCCTGTCCCGCGCCCGCTTCGACTTCCGCTGGGAGGATCAGTTCAACCTGTCTCTCGACCCCGATACGGCCCGGGCCTATCACGACGAGACGCTCCCGAAGGACGCCCACAAGGTCGCGCATTTCTGCTCCATGTGCGGGCCGAAATTCTGCTCCATGAAGATCACGCAGGACCTGCGCGCGGAGGTGCAGGCCATGGGCGACAACGAGCGCGCGGCGCTGGAGGGGATGGCGGCGAAGTCGAAGGAGTTCCTGGCCGGCGGCGGGAAACTCTACGTGGATGCGGCGGAATAGAGCTTCTCCGCGATCGCGGTGAAGAAGCAATGACGCTTGCCGCGTGCATCGAATGCGGGTCGCGAAGCATGGAAGCTTCAGCCCGCGCGATGCCTGCGGCTTCGAACCCAACACGAAGATCGATGTGGCGTACTCGCACGCCCTCACGGATCACTATTTTCCGGTGAGCGTCCTTGACGAAATCGCGGCATCGATCCGCAGCGGGAGGCCGCATCCGACCCTGCCCCCGGACCAGGAGGCCAAGTTCCGCGAAACCTGGAAACCCTTCCTGAGGCTTCAAGTCAAGCGGCGGGCAAAGATGGGCAAGGGGTCGGCGGAATCACATGAAAACGGCGGCCCTTCGGCCGCCGTTCCGTCGTCGAGAGAGGTCGCGCTTTACGCCGCCTTCGTGTTCACCTTGCCTTCGGCGATCATGTTGAGCTTCTGATCCGTGGCCTTCTCCTGCTCCAGGATCTGGTGGAGGATCGTGGCGCAGTCCTGGCGGCCGAGCTGCTTGGCCCATGCCGTCAGGGTGCCGTAGCGGGTGATCTCGTAGTGCTCCACGGCCTGCGCGGCGGAGAGCATGGCGGCATCGAGGACATCCTTGTCCTCCACCTCGCCCATGATTTCCTGAGCCTCGTCGATGATGCCGTCGATCGCCGGGCAGGTCACGGCCTTGGGCTCATGGCCATGCTGGCGGAACACCTGCTCGACCATCTTGATCTGCTGCTCGGTCTCGCGAAGATGGGTCTCGAAAGCCTTCTTGAGCTGAGGGTCGGTGGCCTTCGCGATCATCTTGGGCAGCGCTTTCGTGATCTGCTGCTCGGCATAGTAGATGTCCTGCAGGGTGTGCACGAAAAGATCGTCGAGGGTTTTGATGTCCTTCGAAAAAAGGCCCATGGGTCGAGCTCCTCCGGTTGGTGTTTGCGGCCGAACGGGCGCATGCGCCGGCATCAGGCATCGGCCCGCGGCTCTTGGCTAGAACGCCGTCGCGGTGCGGTCGTTCCGAAGCGCGCAGGCGGGAGGGCGCGCTCGGACCGGCCGAGGTTCGATCGTCAGATCGCCTCCTGATTGATCGCCTCCTCGGCGATCTCGCTCAAGATTTCGTCCGTATCGGCCTCCTCGTCGAGGGATTCCTCGAGAAGCTCCGCGGCGTCCGAGAGGCCGAGCTGCTTTGCCCAGGCCCGCAGCGTCCCATAACGGGCGATCTCGTAATGCTCGATGGATTGCGCCGCAGCGATGAGGGCCGCCTCGAAGGCTTCGCCCCCCGCGAAGGTCTTCATGACCGCCTCCCCTTCCTTGAGGATGCCGAGGATCCCCTCGCAGGGCACGGCCTGCGGCTTCTCGCCGAGGATGTCGAAGACGTCCTCGATGCGTCGGATCTGCTCCTGGGTTTCCCGGGTATGAGTCTCGAAGGCCGAGCGGAGCTCCGCGGCCTCGGCTGATTTGACCATCGCGGGCATCATCTTCGCGATCTGCAACTCGGCGAAATAGATGGCCTTGAGCTGATGGATGAAGAGCGCTTCCAGGTTTCTCTCGGGCATGGGTGTCTCCGGGGCTGGTCCCGCGGCTCCTTGAGGTGCGGACCGGGCGGGCTCCGTCCAACGGCCCCTGCAAGCCGGCGCCGGCTTGCAGATTGGGGCTCGGTGGAGAAATCCGACGCTCGTCCCGCGTTCGTCCTCCAAGGTTGTCGCCGCACCGTCTTGAGCGATGACCAACCCCCAATGCCGGGGTGCTGTTCCCAGTGGAGGCGGCAGGCGAAGCGGCTGCGCCCCGCCCAGGGGCAGCCCTGCCGTAACACACCGGAGGGTTGCAGTGAGACGATCAGAGTCCACCCCCTTCGCGAAATCCGGATCTCCTCGACCGCTGCTACTACTTCCCCTAGGGAACTTGTTGCCCAATCACTACAAGAACGGAATCTCATCTATCACGAAGCGCTCCTCGCTTGACGCTCGCGACCCCGGCCTCGTACCACCACAATCAAGCAAATTCAGGGGCAGGATGATGATGCGGGCGGGACTGGCCGGTTTGGCGGCGGCGCTGATGTGCGGTTCGGCTATGGCCGCGGACCTGCCGAGCCGGGCAGCCCCCATCTTCCCCGTCGCGGCGCCCCTCTTGCAGCCTTGGGACGGGTTCTATTCCGGCTTCGGCATCGGCTACATGTGGAGCCGAGTCTCCGTCCGTCAGCCCGCCGCGAGCGGGAGCTACGACCTCGACGGCACCACGGGCATCCGCTTCATCGGGCGTGACTGGCAGTTCGGCCAGGTCGTGGCCGGCCTTCAGGCCGAAATCGGCATTCATGAAACCAAGGGCCGGCTCGGTGCCGGGCCCGTTCTCTTCGGCGCGCAGAGCGACCAGCTCTGGAGCGCGGGCTTCAAGGGCCGCGTGGGCTACGCGTTCGGGATGATCCTTCCCTATGTCAGCCTCGGGGTGGGGACCACGCAGCTCCATCAGCACAGCGCGGTCGACTTCGCCGACGGCGACGTGAACCGCCACCTCGGCTTCACGGCAGGCGCGGGCGTCGATATCGCCTGGACCCCGGGTTTCACGACCCGGCTCGAATACGAATACGGCGATTACGGGCGTGAAACCTATTTCCACGACGGCATCGCAAACCGCGTCGATCTCACGACCCACACCGTGAAACTCGCCGCGATCTTCCGCGAGGTTCCCGGCACCGGCCCCGGCGGCACTCTCGCCCCCGGGCGCGGCGGCTCCTATGCGGGCGTGATGGCGGGCTACACGCTTGCCGACACCGCCCTTCGCCGCCCCGGCGGCGCGCGCACGTCGAGCGAGCCGGACGGGTTCGAGGCGGGCCTGTTCAGCGGCTACGACCTGCGGCTCGGCACCGTGTTCGTGGGCTTCGACGGGACCTTCATGGGCTCGGACGTCACGGGCCGCGGGACCGGCGCGGCGGGGCCGATCCGCACTGATATTCTGTGGTCCGGCACCACCCGCGGCCGCTTCGGCGGCACGTTCGGGGCCTTCTCTCCCTACATCGCGGCAGGCTTCGCCCTCGCGCAGGTCGAAACCGTGAGCCTCGCCTCCGGCAACCTCGATATCGGCATGGTCTATGGCGGAACGGCCGGGATCGGCGTGGATTACGCGATCACCGACCGCTGGTTCACCCGCGCCGAGTATTCCTACACCTCCTATGCCCGCTCGAAGCCCCGGCTCTACGGCGTGTCGAACCGGCGCGACCTCGACCGTCACGACATCCGCTTCGGCATCGGCTATCGCCTCGGCGAGTAGCCGGCTCCATCAAGGCGTCTCATCGGGGCCCGATCGCAACCGCGTCGGGCCTTTCGCCTGTGAGGAGATCCGGTTCGCGATTGCCTGCAATGCCGGTCGGGGGCCTTCGCCAGCGAGGGCCACCTTGACAGCACGTGGGGCAGACCGGACAAGCGCCCGACCGAGCCCTCCCCCCACAGCCTTCCCGAACTCCTTGATCCACGAGCCTCCCATGACCGATCTCGCCGCGACCATCGATTCCGCCTGGGAGGACCGGGCCAACGTCAATCTTCAGACGAAGGGCGCCGTGCGGGAGGCGGTGGAGGCCACCCTGCAGATGCTCGACGACGGCCAGGCCCGCGTGGCCGAAAAGTCCGGCGACGGCTGGCAGGTTCATCAATGGCTCAAGAAGGCGGTGCTGCTCTCCTTCCGGCTCAACGACATGGAGCTTATCGGCGGCGGGCCCGGCGAGGCCGTGTGGTGGGACAAGGTGCCGTCCAAGTTCGCGGGCTGGGGCGAGAACCGCTTCCGCGCCGCGGGCTTTCGGGCGGTGCCGAACTGCGTGGTGCGGCGCGGTGCCTACATTGCGCCGGGCGTCGTGCTGATGCCCTCCTTCGTGAACCTCGGCGCCTATGTCGACGAGAACACGATGGTGGACACGTGGGCGACGGTCGGCTCCTGCGCGCAGATCGGCAAGAACGTGCACCTCTCGGGCGGCGTCGGCATCGGCGGCGTGCTGGAGCCCCTGCAGGCGAACCCCACCATCATCGAGGACAATTGCTTCATTGGCGCCCGCTCGGAGGTCGTGGAAGGCGTAGTCGTCGGGGAGGGTTCGGTTCTCTCCATGGGCGTCTTCATCTCCGCCTCCACGAAGATCATCGATCGCGAGACCGGCGAGACCTTCCGGGGCCGTGTGCCTCCCTATTCCGTGGTGGTTCCGGGCTCGCTTCCCGGCAAGCCCCTGCCCGACGGCTCGCCTGGCCCGTCGCTCGCCTGCGCGGTGATCGTGAAGCGGGTCGACGCCCAGACCCGCGCCAAGACGAGCATCAACGAGTTGCTGCGGGATTAGCAGAAGTCCGCGCGGGCGAGCCGCGCCATGAGAAGACTAGAGCGTTGATCTGAGTGAGGTGGATCCGGCTCACGTGAAGACAACGCGTTACAGCGAAGACGAGAGCTGATTCCACCGGAGTGGAAACAGCTCCAGAGCCGCTTCCACTGACGTGGAGGCAGTTCTCGTCATTGGTAGTCGCGCCTTCTTCACACGAACTCGGATCCACTTCGCTCGGATCAACGCTCCAGCAGGCCTACCACTACTACTTATACGGGTCCTCTTTTCGCGATTAATCCGCTAGAGTTGCGACCTCTGAAAAACGAATCGCGCAAGCCTGCGATCGGAATGGGGGTTTCAACATGGATTTTGCGAGTATCGACTGGAAGCGGCTGCTCACGAGCTTCCAGGGCCGGATCGACCGGGTTCAGTTCTGGATCGGTTTCGTGGTCTGCCTGGCGATCGGCCTGGTCTTGGGTTTCATCGGCTCGCTGTTCAGCGGGATCCCCTTCGTGGGCTGGCTCGTTGCTCTGGTCGTCGGCCTGATCAGCCTCTACCCAGCCTGCGCGGTGGCGATCAAGCGCATGCACGACCGCGACAAGCCCGATTTCTGGCTCGCCGTCTATTTCGGCCCTACGGTCCTGACTCTTCTCGTCGCCGTCTTTGGGATCTCGTTCCTGAATTCGATCCTGTCGCTCGCCTCCCTCGCGGCGTTCCTCTACATGGCCTATGATCTCGGCTGGCTCGAGGGGAATCCGGGGCCCAATGCGCATGGTCCCGCCCCCGAGAAGATGAAGATCGCGAAAGCCGCCTGACGCGGCACCTGGAGGGGTGTTCTTGACCGACAGCACCGCGGCGCCCTCGCCTCTCCACCTCGCCCAGAGCCTGCTGCGCTGCCCCTCTGTCACCCCGGAGGAAGGCGGCGCGCTGGCGTTTCTGGCTCAAGTCCTGGGCGATGCCGGCTTCGAGGTGCACCGGCCGGTCTTCTCGGCGCCCAGCACCCCGGACATCGAGAACCTCTATGCGCGCTGGGGCACCGGGCGGCCCTACCTGCTCTTTGCCGGCCATACCGACGTGGTGCCCCCCGGCGATCCCGAACGCTGGACCCACGATCCCTTCGGGGCGGTGATCGAGGGCGGCGAGCTCTTCGGCCGCGGCGCAGTGGACATGAAGGGCGGGATCGCCTGCATGGTCGCCGCAGCGCTCGCCTTCCTGGCAGATCGCCCGGATTTCACCGGCTCGATCGGCTTCCTGATCACCGGCGACGAGGAGGGTCCCGCGGTCAACGGGTCCGTGAAGCTCCTCGAATGGGCGCACGCACGCGGCGAGCGCTTCGACCACTGCATTCTCGGCGAACCCACGAATCCCGGCCGCCTCGGCGACATGATCAAGATCGGCCGCCGCGGCTCGCTCACCGGACGGCTCGTCGTGCATGGGCGCCAGGGGCACGTAGCCTATCCGCACCTCGCCGAGAACCCGATCAACGGCCTCATGCGCCTTCTCGGCAGCCTTCTCGCCATGCCGCTCGATATGGGCACGAAGCATTTCGATCCGTCGAACCTCGAGGTCACCACCGTGGACGTGGGCAACCCCGCCTCCAACGTGATCCCGGGCGAGGCCCATGCCACCTTCAACGTCCGCTTCAACGATCTCTGGACGCCGGAGTCCCTGGAGGAGGAGTTGCGTCGCCTGCTCCAGGAAGCAGCGGGCAACAGGGTGCGCTACACCGCGACCTTCGCGCCCACCAACGCGCTGGCTTTCCTCACCGAACCGGACGCCTTCGTGGAGGTCGTGAGCCAGGCGATCGAGCAGGCCACCGGGCTGCGACCGAAGCTCTCGACCACGGGCGGCACCTCGGATGCGCGGTTCATCAAGAACTACTGCCCGGTCGTGGAATTCGGCCTCGTCGGTCAGACCATGCACCAGATCGACGAGCGCGTGGCGGTCACGGACCTCGACCGCCTCGCCGCGATCTACCGCACCGTCCTCGACCGCTACTTCGCAGCCGCGGGGGCCTGAGGCGGCACTCCGCCGATCCTCGGCGGCTCCCCCGCGGCCGCCTGGGCTTGAGGCGCCGGCTTCGCCGGCCCGTCATGGAGCGCCGTTCCGCGGCCCGGAGATTGAAGCGGCTGTCTCCCTGGTGCTGCCGAGCCCCGACTTGCCTGCCCGACCTGCCTGCCGCCATCCTATACGACGAAAGTCGTAAATAGAGGCATACGTTTCGGAACGAACGTACTATGCTGCCGGTTCTAACCATGATCCGGCCGAGTTGGAGACGGCTCGAACGCGACCATGCGCTGGCACGGCAAGGCCCCCGGGCATGATCCGAACCCACCCGAACGGATCACGCTTCGAGGCTCCACCGGAAGGCAGGAAACCGCGATGATCGTCACGGCCGACGAGGTGCAGCGCTCGCTCAAAGGAGCGCTCGAACTGCTCAACCGCCGAGTCGAGGGCCTGAAAGCCTTCGATTTCAGCGAGCGCGGATTCTGGCACTCCTTCGCGGCGATCTGGCTGACCCTGCCGGCCTATGTGGTGTCGGTGGCCTTCGAACGGATGCGCCTCGATCCGCACCCCGAGGGGGCGCTGTTCGGAAATCTCTGGATCGATGTCGCGATCGGGCTCGGCCATGTGACGAGCTTCGCGGCCCTGCCCGTCGCGATGATCTGGATCACCCGCCGCCTCGGCCTCACGCATCGCTACGTGCCCTTCGTGATCGTGACGAACTGGATCACGGTGGTGGGCCTCACGGTGCTCTCCGTTCCCGCGATCCTGATGCTGATCGGCTGGGCGCCGCCGCCGCTCGCAAGCCTCTTCACCCTCTGCTTCGGGATCGTCCTCCTTCGCATGCACTGGTTCGCCACCAAGGTCACGTTGGGTGTCTCGGGCGGGTTCGCCGTCGTGATCGTCGCCATTGGAGTCGGGCTCAATTACGGCGTCTCGACCGTCACCCACGCCCTCGTGAGCTGAGGCCGTACGCGGGCTTCCGGACTGAGGTTCTGCGCCCGAAACGACAGCTCGCCCTTGCGGTAGCGCCAATCGGCCAACACAGATCTCGCCTGGCGCAGGGTTGAGGCAGGTCAAGGCAGGGCTCCGCTTCCCGCGCTACCGTTGTTCGACATCGAGGAGGACCACGATGATCGAGAACATCCGCAGCATCCTTGTGGGACTGACGAAGGAATCCGCCGAGAACGAGGTTTCGTCAGCCGTCGGCAACGGCCTGTCTCTGGCCCAGGCCGCCCGCGCGCACCTGACCGTACAGGCGGCATCGCTCAGGGTGGTGCTCACGGGCCCCTCGGTCGGCGGCATCGTGGCCGAGATCGTCGATACCGAGAACGTCCGCCTTCGCGGCCTCACGGAGGCCGTGACTCGGGCGGCTCAGGGCGATGCGGCCGCCGCCGGGGTCCTGTGCAGCACGCAGAACCCCCATCTCACCTACAGCGAGCTCATTACCTCGTTCACCGGCCTCGCCCGCGTGCACGACCTCACTGTCATCGACGCGGAGCCGGAGGCGATGCTGCCCGATCGCGGGCTCATCGAGGCCGTTTTGATGCAGAGCGGACGGCCCGTGATCGTGGTGCCGGAGGGGCGGTCCACGTTCTCGGGCCGACGAATCGTCGTGGCTTGGGACGGGAGCGCCCGCGCCGCGCGGGCGGTTTCGGACGCGCTCCCCTTCCTCAGGGCAGCGGAAGCCGTCGACGTCGTCACGGTGACGGGCGAAGGCGAACTGCCCGACACCGTCGAGGGATCGGACATCGGGCAACACCTTGCCCGCCATGAAGTGTCTGTGACGGTTCGAAGCGTTCCGGCCCGGGAGGGCGACGTCGCCCAAACCCTCCGCGACGCCGCCGAACTCTCCGGTGCCGATCTGATCGTCATGGGCGGCTACGTGCATTCGCGACTACAGGAGATGCTCTTCGGCGGAGTCACGCAGTCCCTCCTGCGGCGCTCATCGGTTCCGCTGTTTCTCGCCTACTGATCGGACCGCCCGGGCGCCGTTTCACCCTCTCGAGCGAGGGCATTGGGCGGCGGGTAGTCGACGCCGACCAGATAGAGCCCGCTCGACGGGGCCATGGGCCCGCAGCGACGCCGGTCCCGGGCCTCGAGGGCGGCCTTGACGTCCTCGACGCTCCAGCGGCCCGCGCCCGCTTGCACGAGCGTGCCGACAATCGAGCGTACCTGATGGTGCAGGAAGGACCGGGCCGAGGCCGCGACGCGGATCTCGTCGCCGATCCGGGTGACATCGAGCCGGTCGAGGGTGCGGATCGGGCTGTTGGCCTGGCACTCCGCGGCCCGGAACGTCGAGAAATCGTGCCGTCCGACGAGGTGTTGGGCCGCTTCGTGCATCACCCCGGCGTCGAGCCCCCACGGCACGGTCCAGACGCGGTTCAGCTCCAGAGCCGCGGGCGCCCGCCGGTTCAGGATACGGTAGAGGTAATGGCGTTTCACCGCGCTCATGCGCGCGTTGAACGTGTCCGGCACGATCTCGGCCGAGACGACGGCTACGGGCTCCGGCCGTAGATGCGCGTTGGTGGCATCCCGTACCGTATCGGTGCGCCAGTGCCGAGCGAGATCCACATGGGCGACCTGGTGGGTCGCGTGAACTCCGGCATCCGTGCGGCCCGCGCATTGGATGCGCACCCGCTCGCCCGCAAAACGCGCGATGGCCTCCTCGACAGCCTGCTGCACCGAGCGCCCGTTCTGCTGGTGCTGCCACCCGGCGAAAGGCGTCCCGTCGTACTCGATGACGAGCTTATAGCGGATCATCGATCAGGCATCCCGGCCCGCTCCCTCTCCCCGCCCGCGGGGAGAGGGAGAGGTGCGGCCACCTCCGACCGGCCTTTCACGACGCCCCGCCGAGGATCCGCGCGAAAGCCGGCGGGTAGCGGATCTCTCCGCTGGCGCGCTCCCCTCGCTCGGTCAGGGCGAGCGCGTGCATTCCGGGACCGTCGTAGGGCGTCCGGAAGCGCTGCGCGGCATCGGTCGAGAAGCCGAAGCGTGGATAGTAGGTGAGGTGGCCGCGCACGAGGACGAGATCCTCGCCCCGCTCCCGGAGCATGCCGAGACCCGTGCGGACGAGGGCGGTGCCGATCCCCGCGTTCTGCCAGTCGGGATGGATCGCAAGGGGCGCGAGCGCCACAGCCTTGACGTCCGAGCCCTCCAGGACGAGCCGCGGAAAGGCGACATGGCCGGCCACTTGCCCGACCGGGCTCTCCGCGAAGGCCGTGAGGGCCAGCGCGAGGTCCCCCTCCTGCCGAAGCGCCGCCACGAGCCGCGCCTCCGCATCGCCGCCGAAGGCCGCCTCGTGGATCGCGAAAACCTCCGCGGCATCGGTCGGTTCTTCCGAACGGATCGTCACGCCGGCTCTCATCCGAGTTTCGCTCCCGCACCGAAACGCCGACCCCGCAGGAACTCGTCGGCACCCATGACCCCTTTGCCCGCAGGCTGAACCTGCACGAGCCGAACGGCTCCCTCCGCACAGGCCACCGTACCCGCGGCATCGAGGAGCGCGCCTGGCTCGCCCGACCCTTCCGCCATGGTCGTGCGCAACACCTTCACGCGCTCGGGCCCCTTGCCGGCATCCACGGTGAAGAACGCGCCGGGATGGGGCGAGAGGCCGCGCACCTGATCGTGCACGCCTTGCGCCGGGCGGCGCCAGTCGATGCGGCTGTCCTCATTGGTGAGCTTGTGGGCATAGGTCACGCCCTCGGTGGGCTGCGGCGTGAAGTTCAAGCCGCCCCGGGAGAGCGCGGCAAGCGCCCGCACCATGAGATCGGCCCCGAGGACCATCAGCCGGTCGTGGAGTTCGCCGGCATTCATGTCGGGCCCGATCGCGACCCGCTCCGCCATCGCGACAGGGCCGGTGTCGAGCCCCTCCTCCATGCGCATGACCGCGACCCCCGTCTCGCGGTCCCCCGCCATGACGGCGCGCTGGATCGGCGCCGCGCCGCGCCACCGGGGCAGGAGCGAGGCGTGCAGGTTGAGGCAGGCGAGCGCGGGCGCATCGAGGATCGCCTTCGGCAGGATCATCCCATAGGCCACAACGACGGCGACATCCGCCTCGTGGGCCCGGAAGGCCTCCGCGGCCTCTTCGCCGCGCAAGCTCTTCGGCGTCAGCACGGGGAGGCCGAAGCGCTCGGCCATGCGGTGAACCGGCGAAGGTTTCAGCTCCATGCCCCGGCCCGCCGCCGCGGGCGCGCGGGTATAGACCGCCACGACCTCGTGGCCTTGGCCGACGATCTCCGAAAGGGTCGGCACCGCGAAATCCGGGGTGCCCATGAAGACGACGCGGAGCGACATGCGGCGTCAGGCGCCGGCCGCGCGCTTGGCGGCCTTCTTGAACTTGGTCATCACACGGTCGCGCTTGAGCTTCGAGATGTGATCGACGAACAGCACGCCGTTCAGATGATCGATCTCGTGCTGCACGCAGGTCGCCATCAGGCCGTCCGCGTCCTGCTCGATGGTCTTGCCGTCGAGATCAGTGTAGCGGAAGCGCACCCGATCGGGCCTCTCGACCTCCTCGTAATATTCCGGAATCGAAAGGCACCCCTCCTCGTAGGTGCGCTTCTCCTCCGACGACCACAGGATCTCGGGATTGATGAGCACGATGGGCTGGCGCTCCGTCTCGCTCTTCGACACGTCCATGGTGATGACGCGTTTCGGAACGCCGATCTGGATCGCGGCGAGCCCGACGCCCGGCGCGTCGTACATGGTCTCCAGCATGTCGGCGGCCAATCGCCGGATCTCGGGCGTGATCTCGGCCACCGGCTCGGAGACGAGGCGGAGCTGCGGGTCGGGGAGGATGACAAGGGGTCGGATGGCCATGGCGCCGAGATAAGGGCTCGCTCCGGGGCGGTCAATTCGTTCATGATTGGTTCGGATAATGCCCCGAATCCGGACCCCTCGCATGAACCAGACGGCCCTGACGCTCGGAACCCATTCGCTGACCTGGGTCGACCTGGCACTGGGCTCCGCGGGGATTGCGCTGGCGCTTCTCCTGCTTGTGACGGTGCTCCTCCTCAAGGTTCGCCGGGACCGTGCCGTGGAGGCCCTCATCGCCGCAGAGCGCGCGGACGAGATGGAGGACAGGGTCGGCGAACTCACGCGGCTGCAGGCCGAGATGACCGGGCGCATGCAGACGCTGGCCGAGGTGTTCGGCACGCGGCAGAGCGACCTCGCGCGGCTGATTTCGGAGCGCATCGAGGGATTGCAGCACCGCGTTGGGCAGGGGCTGACCGCGAGCGCCCATCACCAGGCCGAGAATCTCTCGAAGCTGCACGAGCGGCTTGCGGTGATCGATGCGGCGCAGAAGAACCTCTCGAACCTTACGGGCGAGATCGTCGGGCTCAAGGATGTGCTCGCCAACAAGCAGAGCCGCGGCGCCTTCGGCCAGGGCCGCATGGAGGCCATCGTCCGCGACGGGCTCCCCGGGGGCGCCTACGAATTCCAGGCGACCCTTTCGAACCGCACCCGCCCCGACTGCCTCGTACGCCTGCCCGGCGATCCCAGGGGCCTCGTGATCGACGCCAAGTTCCCGCTCGAGGCCTTCACGCAGTTTCGCGGCGCGCAAGGCGACGAGGCGCGGATCCGGGCCGCGGCGCGCGTGCGCGGCGATGTGGGGGTGCACATCAATGACATCGCCGAAAAATATCTCATCGCAGGCGAGACCCAGGATCTCGCGCTCATGTTCGTGCCGGCGGAATCGGTCTACGCGGATCTCGCCGAGCACTTCGACGACGTCGTGCAGCGCGCCCATCGCGCCCGCGTCGTGATCGTCTCGCCTTCCCTCCTCGCCATCGCGATTCAGGTGACGCAGTCGCTCGTTCGCGACGCCCGCATCCGCGAGGAGGCGCGGGTGATCCAGACCGAGGTCGGGCGGCTGCTCGAGGATGTGACGCGCCTCTCGGAGCGGGTCACGAAGCTTGATACCCATTTCCGCCAGGCCCAGGACGATATCGCCGGCATCCGCACCTCGGCGGAGCGGATCACGCGGCGCGGGGAGCGGATCGAGGCACTCGAATTCGACGACGATGCGCCGCGCACGGACTGGCTGAAGGGCACGGGACCGGCGCTCAGGGCGGTGGAGTAGAGCACAAGCCCTCCCTGTCGCGGGAGGGGGCGCCGATGCGCAACGTTGGTAACGGGCGGGTCGGAAGGACCCATCTTTCCGGAGAGCCCAGGCCAGGCCCTCTCCCCCCTTGTGGGGGAGAGCTGGAGAGGGGGTACCGGGCCACCCTCTTGGGTCCCGGAAACGATCGCTTCGCGAGTATCCCTTCGGAATGCGGCACCCCCTTCCTACCCTCCCCCACAAGGGGGAGGGGGAACGGAGCCTGCGCGGTTCTACCTCGTGTGCCAGCGAGGCGAGAAGGCTCTCCCTAAAAGGCAGTGCGCTGACGGATGGCGGCCGAGAGGGTGCCTTCGTCGAGGTAGTCGAGCTCCCCGCCGACGGGCACGCCATGGGCGAGCTTGGTGACGCGCACGGGGAGATGGGCCACGAGTTCGGTGACGTAATGGGCCGTGGTCTGGCCGTCGACCGTCGCGTTCAAGGCCAGGATCACCTCCTTGACGTCGGGCTCGGCGGCGCGGGCCACCAGAGCGTCGAGATTGAGGTGTTCCGGGCGCACCCCGTCGAGAGGCGAGAGCACGCCGCCGAGCACGTGGTAGCGCGCCGATACGGCGCCCGAGCGCTCCAGGGCCCAGAGGTCCGAGACATCCTCCACGACAACGAGGATCGAAGCGTCCCGGCGGGTGTCCCGGCACACCGTGCAGGGATCGGTCGTATCGACGTTGCCGCAGGACCGGCACACCACGATGCGATCGTTCGCCACCTTGAGGGCGTCGCTCAGCGGCCCCAGCAGCGTCTCGCGTCGCTTGATGAGATGAAGCGCTGCGCGCCGGGCAGAACGGGGGCCGAGGCCCGGCAGGCGGGCGAGGAGCTGGATCAGGCGCTCGATCTCGGGACCGGCGGTGGATTGAGGCATGCGGGAGGGATCTTCGTCGCGGCGGCACGGCGAGGGGTCGAGCCGCGCGGGGTTTCTGGCTAAGGCTTTATATAGGAATGATTTTCGGGGTTCCCAACTGCTCCCCTCCCGGCAAGGAAGGGGCGAGACGGGTCTAGAACAGCTTCATACCGGGCGGCAGGGGCAGGCCCTTGGTGATCTCGGCCATGCGCTCCTGCATGACGCGCTCGGCCTTGACGCGGGCGTCGTTCATCGCGGCGACGATGAGGTCTTCGAGGATTTCCCGCTCGTCCGGGACCATGAGAGAGGGGTCGATGGACACCGCCTTCATGGCGCCCTTGCCCGAAACCTTCACGGTCACCATGCCGCCGCCCGAGGCGCCCTCGACTTCCAGATTGTCGAGCTCGGTCTGCACGCCCTCCATCTTCTGCTGCATGGCCTGGGCTTGCTTCATCAGCCCCATGATGTCGCGCATGGTGTGTCCTCCATCGAGTTGCGTCCGCCCCACCGTCGTTCAGGTCGCCCGCTAGATGGGCCGGTACCCAGGAGGTGCATCAGGAGAGATCTCCTGGGTTCCGGGTTCAGCCTTCGGCTGCCCCGGAAGGACGGCAGGGTCATAGATCGTCGTCCGCTTCCGTCTCCCGCGCGGCCTCCGCGTCCGGTACGCCGATGATCTCGGCGTCCGCGCCGTCATCTCCGCCCCGGCCGCGCACGTCTACGATGCGGGCGCCGGGGAAGCGGCTGAGCACCGCCTGGACCAGGGGATGGGCCTCCGCGCCGCGCTTGCGCTCCCGGTCGGCCGCCTCCTCCTGTTCGTGCAGCGTCGGGGCGCCGGGCTCGGAGGAGAGCGCCACCACCCAGCGGGTGCCCGTCCAGGTCTGCAGGGCCTTGGCGAGGCCGTTGGCGAGTGCCCGGTTGCCCCCATCCGCGAGGTTGAACTCGATCTGCCCCTCCTCGAAGCGCACGAGGCGCACCTGCCGTTCGAGGGCGTTCTTGAGCAGGATGTCGCGTTGCTCGCCCGCGAGCGCAACCACATCCTCGAACCGACGCAGCCGGACGGCGGGCGCCGGCTCGCTCTGCGGCGCCGGGCGCACCTGCGAGGCGGGTTGCGAGGTCGCGAGCGCGAGGTTCGAAGCGGGACCCGAGCCCCGGGGCGCAGAGCCCGGCGCCGGGCCGCCTGCCGGTAGCGGAGCGCCGTCGCGAAGTGCCCGCAGGGCCTCGTCCGGGGTCGGGAGATCGGCCGCGTAGGCGAGGCGCACGAGCACCATCTCGGCCGCCGCCACGGGGCGGTTCGCGGCGTGCACCTCGGGGACGCCGCGGAGCAGGATCTGCCAGGCCCGCGAGAGCGTGCGCACCGAGAGCTTGCCCGCGAAATCGAGCCCGCGCCGGCGCTCCACCTCCGTGAGCGATGGGTCTCGGACGGCATCGGGGATGAGCTTGAGGCGGGTCACCACGTGGGTGAAGGCGGCGAGGTCCTGGAGCACCACGGCGGGGTCCGCGCCGGCATCGTATTGCCCGCGCAGGATCGAGAAGCCAGCCGGCACGTCGCCGCGCATGACGGCCTCGAAGAGATCCACGACCTGGGCCCGATCGGCGAGGCCCAGCATGTCGCGCACGGTCTCGGCCGTGACGCGGCCGGACCCGTGGGCGATCGCCTGGTCGAGAATGGACAGCGAATCGCGCGCCGAGCCCTCGCCCGCGCGGGCTATGGCGGCGAGGGCGTCGGGCTCCGCCTCCACCCCCTCCGCGCGGCAGATCTTCTCCAGATGCGCGATGAGAATATCGGCCTCGATGCGGCGCAGGTCGAAGCGCTGGCAGCGGGAGAGAATCGTGACCGGGACCTTGTTGATCTCGGTGGTCGCGAAGATGAACTTCGCGTGCGGCGGCGGCTCCTCCAGCGTCTTCAGGAACGCGTTGAAGCCTGCCGTCGACATCATGTGGACCTCGTCCACGATGTAGACCTTGTAGCGCGCCGAGACGGGGGAATAGCGCACCGCGTCGTTGATCTGGCGGACGTTGTCGACGCCGTTGTTCGAGGCAGCGTCGATCTCCATCACGTCGATGTGCCGGCCCTCGATGATGGCCTCGCAATGGAGACCCAACTCGTCGAGCTCGACGGTCGGCACGCCGGAGCCGTCCTTGCGCTGGAAGTTGAGCCCGCGCGCGAGAATCCGGGCCGTCGTGGTCTTGCCGACGCCGCGCACGCCCGTGAGCATCCAGGCCTGGGGAATGCGACCCGTCTTGAAGGCGTTCGAGACCGTGCGGACCATGGCGTCCTGGCCGATGAGATCGGCAAAGGAGCGGGGGCGGTATTTGCGGGCGAGAACGCGATAGGGGGCCGGTTTCTCGATGGAGGCGAAGCCGGGAAGACCAGGCTCGTCCGCGGCGCCGTCGTTCGAACGCGGGGGCAGACCCGGCAGAGCCGGTTCGCCCGCGGCTCCGCCATTCGGACGGGGGGACAAGCCCGGCAGAGCCGGCTCGTCGTGGGGGGCGGGGCCGGCTGTCGTCTCGTCCATAAGGAGCGCTTGGATGGGTGGCGCGCTCGACCGCAGGGGAGCGCCGGGGTGGGAGGCTGGACGAAGACCCGTTCGGTCTCGTTAGGGCTGCTTCCTTCCGGATCTGACCCGGTTGGCGAGTGAGACGTCCCTCGCCAACCTCCCGGGGCTTATATGAGGGGTTTGGGACAAGGACGCAAGCCGCGATCCCTCCCCCTGGAGGAGAGGGATAACGCGTGCACCCTCCCCCGCTCTCGTCTAGAGCTGATTCCGCTGACGTGGACCGAGCTCTGGTTTCTGGCTGGTCGCGTATTCTTCACGTGAGCCGGATCCACCTCACTCGAAATGCTCTAAACGAGGTCGTATGAGCGCCTTCACCCTCGATTCCCGTTTGGCCGGCAGCACCCTGCCGGTGGGCGACCTTGGCCTGTGCACCGTTCTCCTCCAGAACGATGCCCGCTTTCCCTGGCTCATGCTCGTGCCGCGCCGGGAGGACGTCGTGGAACTCACGGACCTCGCGGACGCGGATTACCGCCAGCTCACGGACGAGATCCGGCTCGCGACCCGGGTGATGCTGGACCTCGCCAAGCCCGACAAGGTGAACGTGGCCGCCATCGGCAACATCGTGTCGCAGATGCACGTGCATGTGGTGGGACGCTTCCGCTCGGACCCGGCCTGGCCCGGCCCCGTCTGGGGGCATGGCACCCGCACGCCCTACCCGGACCATGCCGCCGCCGCGCTCGTCGAGCGCGCGCAGGGTCTCTTTGCAGCCGATCAAGGGCAATGAGACCGAGCCCCCGTGGCCTGTAAACGCCTCTCCGACTTCACTCGCCGGCAACGCCCTGGGAACGCCCGTGCCTCAGCAATCTCTGAAACCCATCCTCGGCTACGCCCAGAACCCCCTCGTGCGCCATTCCGCGGAGCGGGATCCAGAGGCACTCCAGCGCGCCATCGGCGACCGCGGCGCCGCGCGGGTGCTCATCGCAGGCGATCTCCCGATCCTGCGCGCGGGAGAACCCGCGACCGGGCTCCTCGCCGCCGGCGATCTCGACCGGCTGGGCGAGCGCCAGGAGGAGGCGTTTCTCGGCACCCTTCACGGACGACCGGTGCTCGCCACGCTGGCTCCCGCCGCGGCCGCCGATCTCTACCGGGACGATACAGGCTTCGTGGTGAGCGACCTGCGCTCCATCGCCCTCAAGGGCAGCGTGGGATCGGACGAGCTTGGCATCCTCGCCATGGCGAAGTCGCTCCTCGACTGGCATCGCCGGCACCGCTTCTGCTCGGCCTGCGGGGCGCCGAGCACCCTATCCCAGGCCGGCTTCCGCCGGGATTGCAGCGCCTGCGGAACGCAGCATTTCCCGCGCACGGACCCGGTCGTCATCATGCTCGTCACGAATGGGGAACACTGCCTGCTCGGGCGTCAGGCCCGATTTCCCCCAACCATGTATTCGTGCCTCGCGGGCTTCCTGGAGCCCGGCGAGACCGTCGAGGACGCGGTGCGCCGGGAGACTTTCGAGGAGGCCGGCATCCGCGTCGGCCGCGTCACCTATGCGATGTCGCAGCCCTGGCCCTTCCCGTCCTCGCTCATGATCGGCTGCGTCGGCGAGGCGCTCTCGAGCGAGATCGTCATGGACCGGGAGGAGCTCGAGGATGCGCGCTGGTTCTCGAAGGAGGAGGCCCGCCTGATGGTGGAGGGCCGGCACCCCGACAACCTCTCCGCCGCGGCCCCGATCGCGATCGCGCACCACCTTATCCGGGGTTGGGTGGGGCTCTGACCTGGAGGGAGAGAGTGTTTAACCCTTCAGCTCGAACCGATACGCCGTTTCCGTCAGCGCCTCGCCTCGGATCTCGATGGATTGCTGCGCCCCCGGGATGCCGCCGAGGCTCTCGTAGAAGTGACGCGCGGGAGTATTCTCCGTGAGAACCCACAGCCCCGCCGAGGCGAAGCCCTGCGCGGCGAGATGGTCGAGCACACCCCGCAGGAGGCGGCCGCCGACACCCTGTCGCTTCACGGCATCGAGGAGGTAGATCGCGTAGATCTCCGCCTCGGTGCCGAGGGGCACCGCGCCTCCGGAGCGGGCCGGCCCGCCGCGACAGAACCCGACGATGCGGCCCTCCTGTTCGGCCACGAGCAGCCTGCATCGAGGGTCGGGATTCCGGAAGGCGCCCTGTCACATGCGGGTGCGCTCCTCGCCGGAGAGGCCCGCCAGGGCCTCCGCGGAGAGAACGGCCGCGTAGGATTCGCGCCACGCCTGCACATGCACCTCGGCGATGCCCGGAATATCCGCTTCGGCCGCATGGCGAACCCGGATCATCGCTCCTGCTCCGCAGCCTCCCTGACCTCGTCCCGGAAAGGGTGCGCGGGATAGACGCCGAGAATGCGCAATTCGCGCGAGAAGAACTCGAGCTCTTCCAGGGCCCGCGTCAGGGGCACATCGTCCGGGTGGCCGTCCACCTCGGCGTAGAACTGGGTCGCCGTGAAGTCGCCCTCCAGCATGTAGCTTTCGAGCTTCGTCATGTTGACGCCGTTCGTCGCGAAGCCGCCGAGTGCCTTGTAGAGCGCGGCAGGCAGGTTGCGGACCCGGAACACGAAGCTCGTCACGATCGGCCCGGAATCCTGCGCGGCGCGCTTCGGGGTCTTGGACAGGATGATGAAGCGCGTGGTGTTGTGGCTCTCGTCCTCCACGTCCTCGGCCAGGATCTTGAGGCCGTAGATCCCGGCCGCGAGGCGCGGCGCGAGGGAGGCCTTGGTGATGTCGCCGGATTCCGCTACCTCCCGGGCCGAACCCGCCGTGTCGCCGGTCACGAGGGCCTTGAGCCCGAGCTTCCTCACGATCTTGCGGCACTGGCCGATGGCGTGGACGTGGCTCTGCACCGACCTGATGGTGGAGAGGTCCGCATCAGGCAGGGCCATGAGCTGGAAGTGGATCGGCAGGAAATGCTCGCCGATGATGTGGAGCCCCGAATTCGGCAGAAGATGGTGGATGTCCGCCACGCGCCCTGCGATCGAGTTCTCGATCGGGATCATGGCGAGGGCCGCCCTGCCCTCCGAGACCGCCGCGAAGGCATCCTCGAAGGTCGGGCACGGCAGGGGCTCCCAGTCGGGATGCACCTCCTGGCAGGCGATGTGGGAATTGGCTCCGGGCTCCCCCTGGAACGAGATCAATCGTACGGTCATCGGCTAGCTCCGAATCCGGTCTTCGAGGAGATCGGTCGTGCGGTCATGCCTCGGCCCCGGGCTCGCCCTGGAACGAGATCCGTCGTGCGGTCATGGGTCCGGTCTTCGCGGTCGCTCGCGCGGCGAGGATCACCCGCGCTTCTTCGAGTTGCTCGGGCGTGTCGACCCCGAAAGGCACGTCGTCCACGGTCACGGCGTCGATCCGCATTCCCGCTTCGATGGCCCTGAGCTGCTCCAGGCGCTCGCGGATTTCGAGCGGGGACGGCGGCAGGGCGATGAAGCGGCTGAGCGCCGCCCGGCGATAGGCATAGACGCCGATATGGTGATAAAGCGGGCCTTCCCCGTAGGGTGCGGTCGCGCGGGTGAAATAGAGCGCCCGGAACCGCCCCGGCGCCACCTCGGTGCCGACCATCTTGACCACGGCCGGGTTCGTGCGCTCGTCCTCCCGCCAGATCGGGTAAACGAGGGTCGCGATGTCGACCGCGGGGTCGAGGAGCGGCGAGACCGCGGCCGCGATGGCGCCCGGATCGATGGTCGGAAAGTCTCCCTGGACGTTGACCACCACATCGTGGCGTCCCTCCGGATCGAGGGCCTCCATGGCCTCGGCGATGCGATCGGAGCCGGAGGCGTGGTCCGTGCGCGTCATGACGGCGAGCCCGCCCGCCCGTGTGACCACCTCGGCGATGGCGGGGGTATCGGTCGCCACTGCGACGGGCCCGATGCCGGCCTCCATGGCCCGTCGCCAAGTATGGACGATCATGGGCTCGCCCGCGATGTCCGCAAGGGGCTTGTCGGGCAGACGCGTGGCCGCGAGGCGCGCCGGGATGAGGACGAGGGGATCGGACATGGGCCTCGGACTGGGGCTCGGACTTTGGGGCTCGATGCGGAGAGCTGGGCGGGCGGCTCTTAGCAAGGCGTTTCGCGATTGTCATGCCGGGGCAGGCCGGTGGCGCCCGTCGGATCGAACGGCAGCTCCAGGTGAGAGTGCCAACGGCCCGGGCTCTGTTGTCGGCAACCGTACCGTATCGTTCCGATTGGGGAACAAGTATCGCTGCGAGGTCGTTCGAGGCCAGGAAGGCATGTGCGGACCGCCGGGGATAAACGCCGCTGCGACCAAGCGGCTGGTCCAATCCCCATTGTCAAAACCCCATCTGTGCGGCTAAGCAACCCGCGCCGCGGGGCGTCCGCCTCCGTGCTTCCCGTCGCGCTCGAGCTGTTTCCCCTGACGTGGAGTCAGTTCTTGTATCTGAGTGGTCGCATTTTCTTCACGTGAGCCGGACCCACCTCACTTGAAAATGCTCTAGGTCCAAGTGTCGCCGAAAGGCCAAATCTCGCCGGAAGGCTAGGAGAGCCCGTTCATGAATATCGAGGCCAACAAGATCGCGGGCGCGGTCTTCGGCACGCTTCTCTTCGTGGTTGCGTTGAACATCGTGAGCGAGGACTTCATCTTCCACGTGGGCAAGCCCGCGATCCCGGGCTACGACCTGCCGGCTCCCGAGGAAGCGCCTGCCGCCGGCGCCGGCGGCGCACCAGCGGCTGCGGCCGAACCCCTGCCGGTGCTGCTCGCCAAGGCCGACGTGGCCCGGGGCCAGAACGCGGCGAAGAAGTGCGCCTCCTGCCACACTTTCGAGAACGGTGGCGCCAACAAGGTGGGCCCGAACCTCTACAACGTGGTCGAGCGCGCCAAAGCCCAGCATCCGGGCTTCAACTATTCGGCGGTGCTCAAGAGCCTCGGGACCAATTGGTCCTACGACAACCTCGACAAGTTCATCACCAATCCGCGCGGCTATGCGCCCGGCACCACGATGGCCTTCGCGGGCATCGCCCAGGCCCAGGAGCGCGCCGACATCATCACCTATCTGCGCAGCCTCTCGGACGCCCCGAAGCCGCTGCCAGCCGCCGAGGCCTCCGCTCCGGCCGCCGCCGCGCCCGCAGGCGCTGCCACTCCGGCCGCGGCTGCGGCACCGGCTCCGGCACCTGCAGCACCAGCCCCCGCTGCTGCGGCCCCGGCTCCGGCACCCGCTGCACCAGCCCCTGCAGCTCCGGCCCCAGCAGCTCCCGCAGCACCGGCTCCGGCGCCGCAATAGCGCGGCCCATCGGGCGCTGTCCTCTCGCGGAGGCCGGGCTTTTGGCCCGGCCTTTTTCGTCAGGAGGGAAGCGGTCCGTACTCGGGAGCATTCTGCCCCGCCTTCATCGATCTTGGCCGTAGCCGCCGGGGGACCGGCCTCTGAGGGCTGGGGCCGTCTTCATCTTGGCCATAGCCGAAAATCCGCCCCTGGGCCCGAGACCATTGGGATCTTGCCATCGCGATCTTGCCGTTGCGATCCTGGCCATGGCTGTGGGCGAGAGGGCCTGCTGCCTCGGGCCCGTTCGTGGCCGCCGAGCGAGCCGAGCTTGGCGCCTCACCACGAAAGGGTGATCGCGCGTCGCCCCGCCGCCCTTGCCCCCGGCTCACAATCGACAAAGATTACGGGACCACCTTCTGCCCCTCGCGGGCTCCGCACGAGAGCTGAAACGGGATCGCGCGAACATCGCACCGCCCATGGCTCCCGAAAGACTGCCCGAGACTGCTCCCGAGAAACCAGGTTGGAGACATGGTTTGAAATACGGTTCGAAGACGACCCGCTGGGCCCGGAGCCTCCCTGTCCTCGCCTTGTGCGCAGCCCTCGGCATAGGTTTGGCGGCCGCTCCCGCGACAGCCCAGGAAACAGCCGGGGCGCAGGACCAGCCCTGGCGGCACGGCTTGAGCCTCATGGGTGAGCCGAAATACCAGGCCGACTTCCCGCATTTCGCCTATGTGAACCCGAGCGCCCCGAAAGGCGGTGTCGTGCGCTTCGGGGCCCAGGGAACCTTCGACAATTTCAACCTGGCCGTTTCGGGCGTGAAGGGCGAACTCGCGGACGGCATCGCGGCCGTCTACGACACGCTCATGACGTCCTCCCTCGATGAGGTCGGCACCGAATACGGCCTCGTCGCCGAGGCGTTGCGCCATCCGCCGGATTACTCCTCCGTGACCTACCGCCTGCGCGCCTCGGCGCGCTGGCACGACGGCAAGCCCGTCACGCCCGAGGACGTGATCTTCTCCTTCGAGACCCTGAAGGCGAACAGCCCGCTCTACGCGTTCTACTACAAGAACGTCACCAAGGCCGAGAAGACGGCCGAGCGCGAGGTCACCTTCACGTTCAACGAGCGGGGCAACCGCGAGCTGCCGCAGATCGTGGGCCAGCTCAACGTGCTGCCGAAGCATTGGTGGGAGGGCACCGCCCCGGATGGCCGCAAGCGGGACGTGACGCAGACGACGCTCGAGCCGCCGCTGGGCTCCGGCCCCTACCGGGTGAAGAGCTTCCAGCCCGGGCGCACCATCGTCTACGAGCGCGTGCCTGACTACTGGGCGCGCGACCTCAACGTGATCCGCGGCACGAACAATTTCGACGAGATCCGCTACGAGTACTTCCGCGATTCCACGGTGCTGCTCGAAGCCTTCAAAGGCGACCGCTTCGATTTCCGCGTCGAGAACATCGCGCGCAACTGGTCGACGGCCTACGACATCCCGGCCTTCCGCGAAGGTCGTATGGTCAAGGAGGAGTTCCCCGTCCGCGCCACCGGCGTCATGCAGGCGCTCGTGTTCAACCTGCGGCGCGACAAGTTCAAGGACGAGCGGGTTCGCCGGGCCTTCAACCTCGCCTTCGACTTCGAGGACTTCAACCGCACCCTGTTCTTCGGCCTCTACAACCGCATCGACTCCTATTTCTTCGGAACGGAGCTCGCCTCCTCGGGTCTGCCCGAGGGTCAGGAGCGCGTCATCCTGGAGAGCCTCAAGGACAAGGTGCCACCCCAGGTCTTCACCGAGCCCTATAAGAATCCCGTCAACGGCAACCCCGAAGCGGTGCGCACGAACCTGCGCGAGGCGGTGCGCCTCCTGCAGGAGGCGGGCTATGAACTGCGCGGGCGGCAGATGGTCAACAAGGCCAACGGCGAGCCCTTGAACCTCGAATTCCTCACCTACGATTCCACCTTCGAGCGCTACGCCCTGCCCTATCGTCAGGCCTTGGAGCGCATCGGGATCGGGATGCAGCTGCGCGTGGTCGACCCCTCGCAGTACCAGAACCGCGTCCGCGCCTTCGACTTCGACATGACCAACCACGTCTGGGGCCAGTCGCTCTCACCCGGCAACGAGCAGCGCGAGTATTGGGGCTCCGAGGCCGCCGACCGGCCGGGCTCCCAGAACCTCGCGGGCATCAAGGATCCCGCGATCGACGCGCTGGTCGATCGCATCATCTTCGCCAAGGACCGCACGGAACTCGTCGCGACCACGAAGGCCCTCGATCGCGTTCTGCTGCATCACAACTACGTGGTGCCGCAATGGTCTTCCTCCGTGACGCGCGTAGCGCGCTGGAACCGGTTCGGACGTCCCGAGAAGCTCCCCGAATACGGCAGCGCCGCCTTCCCGACCGTTTGGTGGTATGACGAGGCCCTCGCCCAGAAGACGGGAGCGCCGCGATGATCGTTCTCTTCCCTCCCCCTTGCGGGTCTCTCCTCCCCCTTGCGGGAAGGGGAGAAGCCGGAGCTCAACCATGATCCGCCCGACCCGACGCCATGTGCTGGCCGGCGCCAGCGCCGCGGCTGCCACGGCCGCCCTCCCTGGCCTCTCCTGGGCTCAGGCCGGCGAGACCGAGAGCCACGGCCTCTCGCCCTTCGGCGAGCTGCAATACCCGCCGGACTTCAAGCACTTCGCCTACGTGAACCCGGGAGCCCCGAAGGGCGGCACCCTGGCGCTTCAAATCCGTCAGACGACGGGCAACCAGAACTTCGATACCTTCAACACGCTGCACGTCTTCGTCCTTCGCGGCGACGGCGCAGCCGGCATGACGGCCACCTTCGATACCCTGATGGCGGGCTCCGGCGACGAGGCCGGCGCCATGTACGGGCTCGTCGCCCGCGCGGTGAGGATCTCCGGCGACAAGCTCACCTATCGCTTCCTGCTGCGCCCCGAGGCGCGTTTCCACGACGGCTCGAAGCTCACGGCGCGCGATGTCGCGTTCTCGCTCAACATCCTCAAGGAGAAGGGGCACCCGAGCTTCAAGGTGCTCCTCATCGAGATGGCTTCCGCCGAAGCGGAAACCGACGATATCTTGCGCGTGCGCTTCACCCCGAACCGCAGTCGCGATCTCCACCTCGTCGTCGCCGGCATGCCGATCTTCTCGGAGGCGTGGTGGCGCGGTCGCGATTTCGAGGCCTCGACCCTCGAGGCGCCGCTCGCCTCCGGCCCCTACAAGGTGGGCCGCTTCGAGCAGGGCCGCTTCATCGAACTCGAGCGCGTGGCGGAGTACTGGGGTCGGGATCTCCCCGTGAATGTCGGCACGAACAATTTCGACCGCATCCGCTACGAGTATTTCCGCGACCGCACCGTGGCCTTCGAGGCCTTCAAGAACGGCACGCTCAACTACCACGAGGAATTCACGTCCCGGTTCTGGGCCCAGAACTACGATTTCCCGGCCGTCCGGGAGGGGCGCGTGAAGCGGGAGGAGATCGCCATCGACGCGCCCTCCGCCGTTCAGGGCTGGTATTTCAACACTCGCCGCGAGCAGTTCCGCGATCCGCGCATCCGCGAGGCCGTCGGACTCGTGTTCGATTTCGAGTGGACGAACCAGAACATCATGTTCGGGGCCTACAAGCGCACCTCGTCGTTCTTCGAGAACTCGGACATGAAGGCGACGGGCCTGCCCTCGGCGGAAGAGCTGGCGCTGCTCGAGCCCTTCAAGGCCTCGCTCCCGAAGGCCGTCTTCGGCGAACCGATCACACCCCCTGCCTCCGACGGATCGGGTCAGGATCGGCGCCTCCTGCGCCGCGCGGACGAACTGCTCCGCGAGGCCGGCTGCAAGCGCGAGGGCAACGTTCTGCGCCTGCCGAACGGGAAGCCCTTCGAGATCGAGTTTCTCGACTTCCAGAGCGCGCTGCAGCCCCACACCCAGCCCTTCCAGGCCAATCTCAAGCGGCTCGGCATCGAGGCACGCTCGCGCATCGTCGATGCAGCGCAGTATCAGCGCCGCATGGACGATTTCGATTTCGACATGACGAGCCGGGCTCTCGTGGGTGCTCTGACGCCGGGGGACTCGCTGCGCGTGGTCTATGGCTCCGACGCCGCGAAGACTCCCGGCTCGCGCAACATCGCCGGCGTCGCGGATCCCGCCGTCGACGCGATGATCGAGCGGCTCGGCCGCGCCAAGACGCGGGCCGAGCTCGTCGTGGCCTGCCGCGCCCTCGACCGGGTGCTCAGGGCGGGGCATTACTGGGTGCCGATGTGGTACAAGCCCTCCGACTGGGTGGCCTATTGGGACCAGTTCTCGCGGCCGGAGACGAAGCCCCGCTACTCGTCCGGCGCGCCGGGCACCTGGTGGTACGATGCCGAAAAGGCAAAGAAGATCGGACGAGCGTAAGCCTGTGACACAAGAGATGACGTAAGCTGATCGCGACCAACGAAGATCGAGCGGGCGTGAGCCTGTGACGCAAGAGGTGACGTGAGCTGAACGCGACCAGAGAAGTTCGAACGGGCGTGAGCCTGTGACGCAAGGGGAGGACGTGAGCTGAACGCGACCAAGGATCCAGGGCGGGGGGCCGTCACCGACATGCCGCTCCTCATCCTCCGCGCCGAGGGTCTGGCGCTTCTGGCTCTCGCGACCGCGGCCTATGGCGCGATCGGCCTTGCCTGGTGGGTCTATGCGGCTCTCTTCTTCCTGCCGGATCTGAGCTTTGCAGGCTACCTGGCGGGTCCCCGCATCGGAGCCTTCGCCTACAACGCGTTCCACTCCACCATCGGCCCTGTGGTGCTGGCGGGCCTGGGCTTTGCTCTAGGCGGTCCCTTTCTCCTCGGCATCGCGGCGGTTTGGGCGGCCCATGTGGGCTTCGACCGCATGCTCGGCTATGGCTTGAAATCCCCCACCGCCTTCTCGGACACCCATCTCGGCCGCATCGGCCGCCCCACTGTTCCGGTCCCCGTCTGATGCTCGCCTATATCGCACGCCGTCTCGTGCTCATGATCCCGACCCTTTTCGGAATCATGCTGATCTCCTTCGTGATCGTGCAGTTCGCCCCCGGCGGTCCGGTCGAACGCATCCTGGCGCAGCTCCAGGGCCAGGACGCGGGCGCGACCTCCCGGATCACCGGCGGGGGCGGCGATATCGCGGGCGGCGCCGGCAGTTCTCCGGGTGGAGGTGGCGCGGCGGACGCCTCGTCCTCCCGCTATCGCGGGGCGCAAGGCCTGGATCCAGGGTTCATCCGGCAGCTCGAAGCGCAGTTCGGCTTCGACCGGCCGGCCCACGAGCGCTTCGCCAAGATGCTGTGGGACTACCTGCGCTTCGATTTCGGCAAGAGCTATTTCCGGGACATCTCGGTGCTCGAACTCATCAAGGAGAAGCTCCCGGTCTCGATCACGCTGGGGCTCTGGATGACCCTCCTCTCCTACGCGATCTCGATCCCGCTCGGGATCAAGAAGGCGGTGCGGGACGGGACGGCCTTCGACGTGTGGACCTCGGCGGTCGTGATCGTGGGTTACGCGATCCCGGGTTTCCTCTTCGCGATCCTCCTCATCGTGCTCTTCGCGGGCGGGTCGTTCTGGCAGATCTTTCCCTTACGCGGCCTGACCTCCGAGGGCTGGGACCAGATGTCCTGGGCGGGCAAGATCGTGGATTATATCTGGCACATCACGCTGCCGATTCTCGCCATGGCGCTCGGTGCCTTCGCGACCTCGACGCTCCTGACCAAGAACTCGTTCCTCGACGAGATCCGCAAGCAATACGTCCTCACCGCCCGCATGAAGGGCCTGTCCGAACGCCAGGTGCTCTACAACCACGTGTTCCGCAACGCGATGCTGATCGTGATCGCGGGCTTCCCCGGCGCCTTCATCGGCGCGTTCTTCGGGGGCGCCCTCCTCATCGAAACGATCTTCTCCCTCGACGGGCTCGGGCTTCTCTCCTTCGAGTCGATCGTGAACCGCGACTACCCGGTGGTCTTCGCCAATCTCTACATCTTCTCCCTCGTCGGGCTCGTCGTGAACCTGATCTCCGACCTCACCTATACCTGGATCGATCCCAGGATCGATTTCGAAACCCGGGAGGCGTGAGATGGCGCAGCGGATGCCGGCATTCTCCAATCGACCTCTCCCCCGGTCCACACCCCTCTTCCCCCTTGTGGGGGAGAGCCGGAGAGGGGGGCACCGGGCCACCCTCTTTGCTCAAGAAAGGGGTCGCTTCGCGGGCGCTCCTGTCGGAGCGCATACCCCCCTCCCTACCCTCCCCCACAAGGGGAGAGGGACAGCGCAGCGCGGCGGAGCTCGGCCATGAACGAGCACATTCCCGTCGCCTCGCCGGCCGCGTCGCCGGTGGCGCCGCCCCTGCCCCGCGAGGGTTTCATCCGCCTCTCGCCCATCAACCGGAGGCGCTGGCGGAACTTCCAGGCGAACCGGCGCGGCTACTGGTCGTTCTGGCTCTTCGTGGTTCTCTTCATCGTGAGCCTCTTCGCCGAGTTCATCGCCAACGATCGGCCGATCGTCGCCTCCTACAAGGGGGAAATCCTGTATCCGGTGTTCGTGGAGTACCCGGAGGAGAAATTCGGGGGCTTTCTGGCGCGCACCGACTACCGCGATCCCCTGATCCAGAAGGAAATCGCCGAGAACGGCTGGGCGATCTGGCCGCCGATCCGCTTCTCCTACACGACCCACAACCTCGACCTGCCGGTGCCCGCGCCCGCACCGCCGACCTGGATGCTCACCGACGAGCAATGCCGCCCCCTCGCGGAGCGCAGCGGCGGCACGGGCTGCCGCGACATCGAGTGGAACTGGTTCGGCACGGACGACCAGGGTCGGGACGTGGTCGCGCGGCTTCTCTACGGCTTCCGGATCTCGGTGCTCTTCGGCCTCATCCTCTCGATCATCTCCTCCGTGGTCGGCGTGATCGCGGGCGCCCTGCAGGGTTATTTCGGGGGATGGACCGACCTCGTGGGCCAGCGCTTCATCGAGATCTGGACGGCGATCCCGGCCCTCTATCTCCTGATCATCATCTCCTCGATCATCACCCCGAGCTTCTTCGTGCTGCTCGGCATCCTGCTCCTGTTCTCCTGGGTGTCGCTCGTCGGCGTGGTGCGGGCCGAATTCCTGCGCGCGCGAAACTTCGAATATGTGCGCGCCGCCCGCGCGCTCGGGCTCTCCAACGCCACCATCATGTTCAAGCACCTCCTGCCGAACGCGATGGTTGCCACCCTCACCTTCCTGCCCTTCATCCTGAACGGCTCGATCTCGACCCTCACCTCACTTGATTTCCTCGGCTTCGGCCTGCCGCCCGGCTCGCCGTCGCTGGGCGAACTCCTCGCGCAGGGGAAAGCGAACCTTCAGGCCCCATGGCTCGGACTGACGGGCTTTTTCGTGATCGCCTTCATGCTGAGCCTGCTCATCTTCGCCGGCGAAGCGGTGCGGGACGCGTTCGATCCGCGGAAGACCTTCGCATGACTCCCCTCCTCTCCGTCCAAGACCTCTCCGTCGCCTTCCGTCAGGACGGACGGGTTTCGCTTGCCGTCGATCGCGTCTCGTTCGAGGTCCATGCAGGCGAGACCGTGGCGCTCGTCGGCGAATCCGGTTCCGGAAAGTCGGTGTCGGCGCTCTCCGTCCTGAAGCTCCTGCCCTACCCGTCCGCCCATCACCCCTCGGGCCGGATCCTGTTCAAGGGCCGGGACCTCATGGCCGCCTCCGAGGAGGAGATGCGGGCCGTGCGCGGCGACGACATCACCATGGTGTTCCAGGAGCCCATGACCTCGCTCAACCCGCTTCACACGATCGAGCGGCAGATCGGCGAGATCCTCAAGCTCCATCGCGGCCTCTCGGATCGGGATGCCAGGACGCGCACCCTCGAACTCCTCAACCTCGTCGGTCTGCGCGATGCCGAGAACCGGCTCGATGCCTATCCCCACCAGCTCTCGGGCGGCCAGCGCCAGCGGGTGATGATCGCGATGGCGCTCGCCAACGAGCCCGACCTCTTCATCGCCGACGAGCCCACCACGGCGCTCGACGTCACCGTGCAGGCCCAGATCCTGCAGCTTCTCGCCGAGCTCAAGAGCCGCCTCAACATGGCGATGCTCTTCATCACCCACGATCTCGGGATCGTGCGCAAGATCGCGGACCGGGTCTGCGTCATGCGGGGCGGCAAGATCGTCGAGCAGGGAACGGTCGCCGAGGTGTTCGCGAACCCGCAGCACCCCTACACCCGCCAGCTTCTCGCGGCCGAGCCCAAAGGCCGCGCGAACCCCGTGCGCGAGAATGCCCCGACGGTCGTCGAGGCGGGCCCCCTGAAAGTATGGTTTCCGATCAAGCGCGGCTTCCTGCAGCGGACGGTCAGTCACGTGAAGGCCGTGGACGGCGTCTCGATCCGGGTGCGCGAGGGAGAGACGGTCGGGGTCGTGGGCGAGTCGGGGTCGGGCAAGACCACGCTCGGCCTTGCGATCCTGCGGCTCATCTCCTCCGATGGGCCGATCGTGTTCTTGGGGAAGCGCCTCGACGGCCTGCGCTCTGGAGAGATCCGCCCCATGCGCAAGAACCTCCAGGTGGTGTTCCAGGATCCTTACGGCTCCCTCTCGCCGCGCCTCTCGGTCGCGGAGATCGTCGCGGAAGGCCTTCTCGTGCAGGAACGCGGCCTCACCTACGCCGAGCGCCGCGACGTGGTGGCCCGCGCGCTCCACGATGTGGGCCTCGATCCCGCCAGCATGGACCGCTACCCGCACGAGTTCTCGGGCGGCCAGCGCCAGCGCATCGCGATCGCCCGCGCCATGGCGCTCGAACCCCGTTTCGTGATGCTGGACGAGCCCACCTCGGCCCTCGACATGTCGGTCCAGGCCCAGATCGTGGAGCTCCTGCGCGACCTGCAGCGCCGCCGCAACCTCGCCTACATGTTCATCTCCCACGACCTCAAGGTCGTGCGGGCGCTGGCGAACCATGTGATGGTGATGCAGAACGGCGTGGTGGTCGAAGAGGGCCCGGCGGAGCGCATCTTCGCGGCGCCCGAGACCGGCTATACCCGCGCCCTCTTCGCCGCCGCCTTCAACCTCGAGACCGCGGACCTGGGCGTCGTGCGGGAGTAACGCGGGGCCCCGAGCGAGGGCGCGACGAGCGAGCAGGACCCGACGCCGGCCTCCGCGCGCCTACGATTTGAAGCCCTCCATGACCAGCGGAACCGGCCGACATGCCGGACGTGCCGGATCGTCCCATCTGCCTGCCCCGGGCTTGCCGCCCGGCAGCACCGTTCGTGACGTGCGCCAGCGCGCTTCCGCGAGGCCTTGCCCTCATCTTAAGCTGCAGCGGCAGACGGTCTGCGCGACCGAGGGTACAACGCCAGAGGAGGTATCGATGTCGACCCCCCATGCACCCCCTCCCGCCGAGCGGCTCCACGCCGGGGCCGGCCCTTGCGCGATCCGCTTCGCCCTTCGACCGGTCTGACGGACGAGCGGTCATGGAGGCGTTTCTCACCCCAGGCTATCAACCCTTCGCGTTCGCGGCTGCGGTTCTCTTCGGGCTCGTCCTGCTCGAGATCGCGAGCGTCGTGATCGGCGCATCGTTCTCGACCACGGTGGATTCCTTCCTCGGCGAGGGAGATGTCGGAGGCGAAGCGCCGGGCCTCCTCGGCAATGGGCTCGCTTTTCTCAACGCCGGCCGTGTTCCTCTGATCGTCCTCATGATGATCGTTCTGTCGCTCTTCACGACGACCGGCGTCATCCTGCAATTCGCCGCGAGCGCCGTATGGGCGCCCCTGCCGGCGACACCGGCGGCTTTGGTCGCCCTCGTGGCGAGCCTGCCGCTGACGCGATGGACCTCGCGGCTCATCGCCCGGGTGATCCCGCAGGACGAGACCTACGCGGTCGAGGACGAGCATTTCATCGGCCGCATGGGCGTCGTGACCGTCGGACCCGTTCAGGAGGGTGCGGTCGCGCGCATCAAGATCCAGGATCAATGGGGCAACTGGCACTTCCCGCGCGTGCGGCCCGCGACGCGAACGGACGTTCTGCCCAACGGCACGAATGTCCTCGTGATCGACCGCATCGGTCGGGAACTCACCGTGATCGGGGTCGACGCCGAGGTTCTTGGGGGCGCCGACGCCGCCTAGAGCTGTTTCCACTTGCGTGGAATCAGCTCTCGCCTTTGCTTTAACGCGTTTTCTTGACGTGAGCCGCATCCACCTCACTCAAATCAACGCTCTAAACCGCCGCTTCATTGAAAGACGGAGGGACGGCAAGCGCCCGTTCCCCGGAACAGAGGGATACTGAACGTGGAAATCCTAATACCCGTCGCTGTCGTGCTCGCTGACATCGTGGGCATCGGGTTCGTGTTCGCCACCCTCTATCGCCGCGCCGAGAAGGATCGAGCCTATGTGCGCACGGGCCTCGGGGGCCAGAAGGTGGTGCTCGACGGCGGCTCGATGGTGCTGCCGATCTTCCAATCCGTGGCCTGGGTCAACCTGCGGACGCTCCGCCTCGACGTTCATCGCGACGCCGCCGACGCGCTCATCACGAAGGACCGCATGCGCGTCGATATCGGCGTGGAGTTCTATGTGCGCGTCAAGCCCGACGCGCAGTCGATCGCCCTTGCGGCGCAGACGCTCGGCGACCGCACCAACAATGCCGACCAGCTGCGCGAACTCGTGGAGGCGAAGTTCGTCGATGCGCTGCGCTCGGTCGCCGCGACCATGAGCCTTGCGGATCTGCAGGAGAAGCGCGCCGATTTCGTCAGCGCCGTGCAGACCACGGTCGCGAACGATCTCGAGCTCAACGGCCTCGAACTCGAGAGCGCCTCGCTCACGAAGCTCGACCAGACCGATACGAGCTTCTTCAACCCCAACAACGCCTTCGACGCCGAAGGCCTCGCGACGCTCACGAAGATCGTGGAGGCCAAGCGACAGGAACGCAACATGACCATGCGGGCGACCGAGGTCGCCATCGCACAGCAGGACCTCGACGCGCGCAAGCAGACGCTCGCGATCGAGCAGGCCAAGCGCGAGGCGGAACTGAGCCAGCAGCGCGACATCATCAACAAGACCGCGGAAACCCGCGCGGCCTCCGCGGAGCGCGAAGCGGAAGCCCGGCGCGCCGAGGAGGAGGCCCGCATCACCGCCGAGCAGTCCATCGCGGAGCGCATGGCCCTCGCCAAGCGCGCCCAGGAGACCGCCAACATCGCCGCAAGCCTCGCGGTCCGAGAGCAGCAGATCGCGGCCGAGAGGACGGGGGAAACCCTCGCGATCGCCAAGCAGCGGGACGTGGAACTCGCCAACCAGGAACGCGCCATCGCGATCGCGGAGAAGAGCCGCGCGGAATCGGAAGCCCGCGCCCAGGCCGAAACCGCCCGCGCCAAGGCGATCGCGGCCGAGGAAGGCGTGGCGACGGCCCGGGATGTCGCGATCGCCGAACGCGAGCGGCAGATCGCGGTGATCGCGGCGAAGTGCGGGGCCGAACAGGACGCCACGCAGGTCACCGTCGCCGCGGAAGCCGAGCGCAACGCCGCCGAGGACCGCGCCCAGGCGACCCGCACCCTGGCCCAGGCCGAGGCCGATGCCGCCCTCATCCGCGCCCAGGCCCAGGCCCGCACCTACGAGGTCGACGCGGAGGGTCAGCGCAAGCTGAACGAGGCCCGCAACACGCTGGCCCCCGAAATCATCGCGTTCGAGATCACGAAGGAGCGCCTGCGGGTCATCCCGGCGGCCCTCGCCGAAGCCGTGAAGCCGCTCGAAAAGATCGGCGAGGTCAAGATCGTCGACATGGGTGGCGCCTTCGGGGGCCATGCCCGCATGGGGGCGGTGGGCGAGGGCACCGGCACCATGTCGGACAATCTCCTGACCGGGCTCCTCGCCTATCGGGCCAACGCCCCGATGATCGACAAGCTCCTCGCCGAGGCGGGCTTTGCGGGTGGCGCCAACCTCGTCCAATCCCTGGTCGGCGCCGCCTCGACCCCGGACCCGAAGGTCGCCCCCAACGGCGCGGGAGCCGCGACCGGAACGCCACCGGCTCCGATCGAGCTGCCTCCGAGGCCCTGAACGCCCGTCACGGCTCCGTTGGCTGGTCCCGCCTGGCCTCGCCCCGTTGGCGGGTCACGCCTGGCCTGCTAAGCCCTGAGGCCCCTGGCTCCAGCCGCCCGCGCGAACCCCTGCGGACGGCGTCTCCCGTGTGACCTTCCATGCCTCGTGCCCTGCTCATCGTTCTCGATTCGGTCGGCATCGGCGGGGCCGAGGACGCGGCGGATTACGGGGATGCGGGGGCCGACACCCTGGGCCATATCGCGGAGGGCTGCGCCGAGGGGCGCGGCGACCGGGGGGGCCTGCGGAGCGGCCCCTTGCGGCTCCCGAACCTCGCCTCCCTCGGCCTCGGGCTTGCCTGCGAGGCCTCGACGGGGCGGATGCCCGCGAACCTCGCGCCGGCCGGCCCTCTCGCCGGGGCCTGGGGCTACGGCGTCGAGACCTCCCGGGGCAAGGACACGCCCTCGGGCCATTGGGAGATCGCAGGCGTGCCCGTCGATTTCGACTGGGGCTATTTCCCGGTAACAGAACCCGCCTTCCCGAGCGACCTCACGGCGGCGATCATCCGCGAGGCGGGCCTGCCCGGCATCCTCGGCGACAAGCATGCCTCTGGGACCGCCATCATCGACGAATACGGGGCCGAGCATGTCCGCACGGGCAAGCCCATTCTCTACACTTCGGTCGACAGCGTGCTGCAGATCGCGGCCCACGAGGAGGTCTTCGGGCTGGAGCGGCTCTACGAGCTCTGCCGCATCGTGCGGCGCCTCTGCGATCCCCTGAACATCGGCCGCGTCATCGCCAGGCCCTTCGTGGGCACCGCCGAGGCCGGCTTCACACGCACGGGCAACCGCAAGGATTTCGCGACGCCCCCGCCCACCGACACGCTCCTCGATTGTCTTGAACGCGCGGGTCGCGCCGTCGTGACGGTCGGCAAGATCGGCGACATCTTCGCCCACCGCTCCACCGGCCGCGAGGTGAAGCCTCACGGCAACGACGCCTGCCTGACCGCGGCCCTCGAATCCTTGCGGGATCTCCCCGACGGGGGCTTCGTCTTCGCCAATCTCGTCGATTTCGACAGCGAGTTCGGCCATCGCCGCGATATTCCGGGCTACGCCGCCGCGCTCGAGGCCTTCGACCGGCGGGTTCCGGAAATCGTCGCGGCGCTCCGGCCCGGGGATCTCGCGATCATCACCGCCGATCACGGCAACGATCCGTCCTGGCGCGGCACGGATCATACCCGCGAGCACGTGCCCATCCTCAGCCTCGGCCCCGGCGTCACGCCGGGCCCGCTCGGCCGTCGCGAGAGCTTCGCGGATATCGGGGCCACGATCGCGGCTCATCTTGACGTGGGGTGTCCGGGTGCGGGACGTTCCTGGATCTAACGCCGCCGTCGCCGCTCGCCCGAGGACATTCCATGCCCCTCCCCCGCTTCCGAGCCACCTCTGACGGCGTCGCGACGCCGGAGATGCGGGCGGCCTATGCCCGCGACGGCTTTCTCATCGTCGAGGGCTTCAAGACCCCCGCTGAATGCGACGCCCTGAGACGGCGGAGCCATGAGCTGATCGAGGCCTTCGATCCCGCAAGCGTCACGAGCGTCTTCGAAGCCGGCGGCGACCAGCGCCATGCATCCGACCGCTACTTTCAGGAATCGGGCGACACGATCCGCTTCTTCTTCGAGAAGGGCGCCTTCGACGAGCGTGGGCGGCTCACCAAGGACAAGCATGCGGCGTTGAACAAGATCGGGCACGCCATGCACGATCTCGATCCCGAATTCGAGCGCTTCTCCCGCGATCCCCGGCTCGGGAACCTCGCCCGGAGCCTCGGCCTCGAGGATCCCGGCCTCGTCCAATCCATGGTGATCTTCAAGCCGCCCTTCATCGGTGGCGAGGTGAATTGCCATCAGGATGCGAGCTTCCTCCACACGGATCCGGTGTCGGTGACGGGATTCTGGTTCGCGCTGGAGGACGCCGACGAGACGAACGGCTGTCTCCTGGGCATCCCCGGGGTGCACGGCCAAGGCCTGCGCGAGCGCTTCCACTACGAGGGCGACCGGCTCGTGATGACGCAGCTCGGCGAGAAGGATTGGCCGATCAAGGGCGAGGCGCCCCTGACGGCACCCAAGGGCACCCTGGTGGTGCTTCACGGCCTCGCCCCGCACCGCTCCTCGCCCAACACAAGCCCCCGTTCGCGCGAGGCCTATGCGCTCCACGTGGTCGACCGGGCTGCCCGCTGGAGCGACGACAACTGGCTCCGCCGTCGCCCCGAGATGCCCGTGCGGGGGTTTTGAGCACAGCCTACCCTTCAGAAGGTGGAGACAATCCCGTTCGAAGGTCGTTCTGCCGCGTAGATTTGAAGCGAAACCGCAGGCTCTTGCCTTCAAGGGCAAAAACCGAGGCAGCACAGAGGCTTCTTGGGCGTTCGGTCCCGTTCGAGCCGGTCACTCCCGGGGTTTGCTTTGCCTCTCCAAGATCTTCCCCAAGATCTATCCCGAATTCTTTTCAAAGTTTTTCGATCCCGGCCTTGCCATAGCCTCAAACAGGGACCATGTAATATTGATCGAGATTTGGCCGGACAATCGGGCCGTACCGCCGCAGGCTCTGCCGGGCGCACGTTCAGACTTCTCTCTCCAGACATCGACAAGCCAGGCTCACAGGCTGCGCTGAGGCGCGCCTGAGGGTTTACGTGCACTCTGCATTGACAAAGGACGTCCCATGACGACGGGTACCGTGAAATTCTATAACGATCAAAAGGGCTTCGGCTTCATTCAGCCGGACGATGGCGGCAAGGACGTGTTCGTCCATGCGACCGCTCTTGAGCGCGCCGGCATGCGCGGCCTCGTCGAAGGCCAGAAGGTGACCTTCGACACCGCCGAGGATCGCCGCTCGGGCAAGGTTGCCGTCAACAACATCCAGACCGCGTAACGGGCGGATGCTTCGGCACCCGCACGGGATGCCCCGGGCCGCCCCTCTGGGGGCGGCCTTTTCGTTTGTACCCCGGCCCGTTTCGAGGCTGGGCCGGAGCTGCTTCCATTCACCGGAAATCAGCTCTCGGACTTTGATGGTCGCGTTGGCACGTGAATCGGACCGACTTCACTGGGATCAACGCTCGGCTTTCGCGGGTCGCGTTTCGTTCACCTGAACCGGGTCCGTTTCACGAGATCAACGCTCCAGTCCAGGAGGTAGGTAGCCATGCAGGCGTTCAGAAAATCCTCGTTCTCCCGCTCCGTGATGTTCGCGGTGAGCTTCGATGACGGGCGGACGGCTTATCTTGTGATCGACAACCATGGAACGGCCGATCAGGATTATCGGGTCGGGGTAGTGGCACGGGAGCGCCAGGCGCTGGGCCAACTTCCGGAAGGCACCATCACGGGCATCAAGCGCGTGCGCTGAGGCGGAAAGCTCAATCCCCCCTCCCATGCATCGAAGCGCCAGCGGCGCCGACGAGGAAGCCATGAGCCACAAATTCAAAGTCCACCAGGTCGTGCGGCTGCGCCGGACCGGGTTCTCCGATAGCCGGGCGGGCGGCGGCAGCACCTATGAGGTCATTCGTCTGATGCCCGCGGACGAGACCGGCGAGCCGGCCTATCGCATCAAGGGCGGCCAGACCGAGCGGGCCGTCCGCGAAAGCGAGATCGCCCCGGTGTGACGTAGCCGGGCCACGGCCTTTCCGGGCGTGGCCCCACCGCGTGTTCGGTCGAAGACCAGCAGCCCACGGTTCCCTGAGCCTCCTCGCCCGCCGATATGGAGCCAACGGGCTTCGGCTGCCGCCGAGAGATGCCCCGAGTTTCCGCGAGACGCCCTTAGGGGGCGCAGGCGCTGAGGTCGAGCGCCCGTTGACGCCACTCGCACTTTGGCGCAGATTCCTAAGAGAACTCGATCGTCCAAGGCTCTCCGGGTCGCCACCAGGAGAGCCTTCGCCGTTACGGCTTTTGTTCCGCTGTTCCTGCGTCGAGAGTACCTCATGACCTCGCCCAACCGTTCGACCCATATCCGCCTCACCTCGCACCCCGAGCCCAACACGGCGACGACCCGCTTCCCGATCCGCTGGGGTGCGGCCGATCCGAAGGCGCGGGGGCCGGTGATCGGCTCGGTCACGAGCCCTGCGGACCGCAACGTGATCGGCGCCCATGGCGGGTCCTACTCCCTCTACCGAGCGCTGGCGATCTCGGCGCGGGCTCTCAATCCCCTCGCCCGGCCGGACCTGCGCAACACCCATCCCACCGTCGCCATCGGCCCGCACCCACAATGGTCGGAGCCGGGCCGGATCGTCGCCCTCGACCCGTGGGGGCATCTCGTGGGCGAGGTCTATGCCGAGGAGATGGCGGGCGGCGTCGATGTCCGCCCCACCATCGCGATCACGAAGGCCCGCCTCAACATGCCCGAGATTCTCGCCGCCATGGGCGCGCGACGGCTCGCGGCGGACGGCGGCATCCTGCACAAGACCGGCGACATCTCGGTCACCAAGATCGCGGTCGATCCCGTGTGGCACCTGCCCGGCGTCGCCGCACGTTTCGGCGTCTCGGAGGGGGAACTCCGGCGCACGCTGTTCGAGCAGACCGGCGGCATGTTCCCGGAACTCGTGACGCGGCCCGACATGAACGTCTTCCTGCCGCCCATCGGCGGCACCACGGTCTACATCATCGGCGAGGTGTCGGCCCTCACCGACCCGAAGCGAACGGTGGCCTGCCGGGTGCACGACGAGTGCAACGGCTCCGACGTGTTCGGCTCCGACATCTGCACCTGCCGGCCCTATCTCGTGCACGGCATCGAGGAATGCGTGCGCGAGGCGCAAGGGGGCGGCGTCGGCGTGATCGCCTACAACCGCAAGGAAGGCCGGGCGCTCGGCGAAGTCACGAAGTTCCTGGTCTACAACGCCCGCAAGCGCCAGGAGGGCGGCGATTCCGCCGCGACCTATTTCGAGCGCACCGAATGCGTGGCGGGCGTGCAGGACGCGCGCTTCCAGCAGCTCATGCCCGACGTGCTGCACTGGCTCGGCATCCGTCGCATCGACCGGCTCATGTCCATGTCGAACATGAAGTACGACGCCATCGTGGGCTCCGGCATCGAAGTGGGCGAGCGCGTCCCGATTCCCGCGGAACTGGTGCCCCCGGACGCGGCCGTGGAAATCGAGGCCAAGAAGGCCGCGGGCTACTACACCCCCGACCCCGCGGCCCCGGCGCTCGATCAGGTCAAGGGGCGCGATCTGGAACGGTTCTGATGCCAGGGGGTCCGGCGTCGGCCCCCCGCGCCGAGTTCGACCGAACGTGAGAACCGCCGTCGCGCTGCGGTTCAACGCGTGCGCCCCTCTCTCTTGGCTGCTGCCGATCCAAAAGCCGTCTTCCCTCTCCCTCCGGGGGAGAGGGAGGTGCCGACACTTGATATATGTTCCTATGTTGTGCATGTATGTTGATGTCCGCTGCTCCTGGGGCGCGCTCGCGAGGCGTCGTGGTGCGAGCAGCGGAGACAAGGCTCGGGCCTGGGCAGGACACGCATCCCGCACCGGCCCGGCGATCTGCCCGGACCCCTCCGACTGAGAGGGGGACGTCGCGGGGCTCGCTCCTCTGCAGAGGGGAGCCGTGCCGGGGAGCACCGTAAGGGGCAACCTCGTGAACCCTCGGGTTTGCTGATGGAAGCCCTGGAGCGCCCCGCCGGATCGTCGCAGAGCCGTGTCGAGCGGGAGGCGGGGGGCTGCCCATCGGGCCGGCTTCTCTTCTCCACCCCCTTCGCGCCGACCCGGCGTGGAGCGTCACGCCTCCCGCTCTCCCCAGGAGATCAGGAGACCCAAGGCCCATGCCTCGCACCGAAAGGTGGCGAGGGCGAAGGTGCATCCGCAGGGTGCTGGAGACGGAGCCGCCGGCTCATGGACGGCCACCCCACCCGCGACGCCACACGGCCCTGCGAGGCGAGAAGAGCCCGCCCGCTGACCGCGACCCACTGATGCTCGGTCCACGTTTGTATGGTCCGCCGCCTCTTGGATGCTCGGTCCACTCTTGCCGATCCCCCAGTGGCAACGCATTCTGCGGCCGCATCAATGCCAAGAATACGGAGAGCGGGCATGACCAAGATTTCACGGCGTCAGACACTCGGGCTCGGCTTCGGAGCCGGCTTCTCGTTGACGATGCTAGGCGCCGGCGAGGAGGCGCAGGCCGCCCCCGCCAATACTACCTTCAGCCTTCTCCTCGTGAACGACATCTACAAGATGTCCGACGACAAGGGCCGCGGGGGTTTCGCGAAGCTCGCAGCGGTCGTGAAGCAAGAGCGGGCGCGGGGCATCCCGATGCTCTTCTGCCATGCGGGCGACACCTTCTCGCCCTCGCTCATGTCCGGCTTCGACCAGGGCGCCCACATCGTCGAACTCACCAACATGGTGAAGCCCGACGTGTTCGTGCCCGGGAACCACGAGTTCGATTTCGGCAAGGACAACTACATGAAGCGCCTCGGGGAATCGAACTTCCCCTATTTCGGCGCCAACATGCGCCAGGCGGACGGCTCTCCCGTCCCGGGCATGAAGGATTCGGCTGTCTTCACCCTCGGCCCCGTGAAGATCGGCGTGGTCGGCCTCGTGCTCGCGGGGACGCCCGGCATGTCGCAAACCGGCGACCTGAAGTTCGGCCCCGAGCTCGAGGCCCTGCGCGCCCAGGCCACGGCTCTGCGCCAGCAGGGCGCGGATCTCGTCCTCTGCGTCGCGCACACCGACCGCGACATGGACAACCAGATCGTCCGCTCGCGCCTCGTCGACGTGCTGCTCACCGGTCACGACCACGATCTCGCGATCGGCTACGACGGCAAGACCGTGATGGTGGAGTCTTCGGAAGAGGGAAACTTCGTCACCGCCATCGATTTCGTCGCCACCGTGACGGGCGAGGGCAAGGATCGGAAGGTCGCCTGGGCCCCGAGCTTCCGGGTGCACGACTCGTCCACCGTCGACCCGGATCCCGAGGTGCTTGCCGTCGTGAAGCGCTACGAGACGGCGCTCTCCAAGGAACTCGACGTGGAGATCGGCACCAGCGCGGCCGAACTCGACAGCCGCACCGCCACCGTGCGCTCGCAGGAGGCCGCCATCGGCAACCTCATCGCGGATGCCATCAAGGAAGCCACCAGCGCCGACCTGGCGATCACGAACGGCGGCGGCATCCGCGCCAACAAGCAATATCCCGCCGGCGTCAAGCTCACCCGGCGCGACATCCTCTCCGAACTCCCCTTCGGTAATTCCACCTCCCTCGTCGAGGTCACGGGCGCCGACATCAAGGCGGCGCTGGAGAACGGCGTCTCCCAGATGGAGCAGCGCGCCGGGCGCTTCCCGCAGGTGTCGGGGCTGAAGTTCGAGGTGGATTCCAAGGCTGCCGTGGGGTCGCGGGTGTCCAACATCCAGGCGAACGGCGAAGCGCTCGATCCGGCGAAGAAGTACAAGGTCGCGACCAACAACTTCATGCTCACGGGCGGCGACGGCTACGTGCCCTTCACCCGCGGCCGCGTGCTCATCGGCACCACGGACGGCAAGCTCCTCGCCAACGAGGTGATGGCCTACGTGCGCAAGAAGGGCACCGTGGAGGCGAAGGTCGAAGGCCGCATCGTCGTCCGCTGACGTCGATGACGGGCTCCGCGGCCAGGGCTGTCGCGGTGTCGATCACGAATGACGCCGTGCGGGTCTACAGCACCCGCTCCTCGATCCCGTGATGGCCGCAACGACAGGCCCCATTGCCAGGGCGGTCGCGGAATTCCGCGACAGCCCCGAGGCCGACGGATGGCGGCGGCTGCCCTTCTTCAGCCAGGGCGCCGCCGAAGCCGTCGCGGCCCGGGTCGACGAACGAGTGGCTGCCGGAGCGCAGGTGCTGCCGCCGCCGGGCGACATCTTCACGGGACTGCGGCTTGCGCCTCTCGACACCGTGAAGGCGGTGATCCTCGGCCAGGATCCCTATCCGACGCCAGGCGACTCCCACGGCCTTGCGTTCTCCTATCGCGGGCCGCGGCGGCTTCCCGCCTCCCTCAAGGTGATCTTCAAGGAGCTTGCCGCGGATCTCGGCATCCCGGAGCCGCGGAGCGGCGATCTCACGCCTTGGGCCCGGCAGGGTGTTCTGTGCCTCAACACGGCGCTTACCGTGGAGGCCGGCCAAGCCGGCGCGCATCTGAAATTCGGCTGGTCCCAGCTCGCGGACGAAGCGATGGCGGCGGTCTCGGCCCAGCGCCCCGCAGCCGTGTTCCTCCTCTGGGGGGGACCTGCCCGCAAGCGCGCGGAACTCGTGGACCGGGCCAAGCACTTCGTCATCGAGAGCGGCCACCCCTCGCCCCTGAATCGTCTCAACGATTTCCGCGGCACGCGTCCCTTCAGCCGGACGAATGAATGGCTGGAGCAGAAGGGGCTAACGCCGATCGACTGGCGATTGCCGTAATCCCTGTCCCTCGGCAAATCGGGTGTTCCCGGCTTGAGCCTCAAAGAGACGATTAAGCCAGCCGTTCCGCCGCGAATTGCGCGGGAGCGGCCAGCGGCGTCGGTAAGGCATCGAGCGGGAACCATCCCAAGGCCTCGTGCTTGTGGGGCTCAAGGATGCGCGGCTCGCCCGTGAAGCGCTCGACACGGTAGATCGGCGAGACCCAATGAAAGCGTTCATCGGGATCGATCATGTCGAGCACACCGAGGAGTGAACCGAGTTCGATGCGAATCCCAAGCTCCTCCTCGATCTCGCGCAAAGTCGCGCCCGGGACCGGTTCGCGCCAATCGACCTTGCCGCCCAGCAGGCTCCATGTTCCGGCTTCGGGGTCGGTCAGACGCTTGATGAGCAGGAGCTCCCGCCCGCGCAGGATCGCGGCGCCGCAGCCGACGCGGGGCTCTTTGACGGCCGAACCCGTCATCCCACCGGCCGCTCGTCGGCGATCACCTTGCCGTCGTTCGGCAGGCTGCCGGGGGCCACGAACTCGACGCCGCCCTTGAGCTTCGTGATGCTTTGAAGAGTTTCGGCGACGGCGCTCGCGAGGGCCTCGCCACCGGCGCCGGTTTCGGCCCGCAGCAGCATCGCGTCCGTCTCCCCTTGGCGAGTCACCACGAGGCGCAGCTTCGCGAGTTCGGGATGGCGCTTTCCCACTTCGGCGATCTGCTCCGGCCGCACGAACATGCCCTTGATCTTAGCGGTCTGATCGGCCCGGCCCATCCATCCGCGAATGCGCAGCCCCGTGCGTCCGCAGGGGCTCACCCCCAGCATCGCGGCCGTGAGATCGCCGACGGCCAAGCGGATCTGGGGATGATGAGGATCGAGATTCGTGACCACGATCTCACCTACCTCGCCTTCCGCGACCGGATCGCCGGTGCCGGGCCGCACGATCTCGACGATGACGTTCTCGTTCACCACCATGCCGGCGCGCGCCGTGGTCTCGTAGGCGATGACCCCCACATCCGCGGTCGCATAGGCCTGATAGGCCTCGATGCCGCGGCCGGCGATCTCGTCCTGCAGGGATTTCGGGAAGGCCGCGCCGGAGCAGAGCGCCTTCCTGATCGAGGATATGTCGCGTCCGGCCTTTTCGGCCGCGTCGAGCAGGATCTTGAGGAAGTCCGGCGTGCCGCAATAGGCCACCGGGCGGAAGGCCTCGATGACCTCGAGCTGCTGCTCGGTATTGCCGGGGCCGGCGGGGATCACCGCGCAGCCGAGCGCCCGGGCGCCCGAATCCATGATGAAGCCGCCCGGCGTCAGGTGATACCCGAACGTGTTGAGCACCACGTCGCCGGAGCGAAAGCCCATGGCGTGAAGGGCCCGCGCCGCGCCCCAGGGATCCTCGCCCCGGCCCTCGGGCTCGAAGATGGGTCCCGGCGACGTGAACAGACGGCCGAAGCTCGAGAGCGGTTCATGGACGAAGCCGCCGAAGGGGGGATTGGCCTTCTGGAGCCCCGGGAGTTCCGATTTGCGCAGGATCGGCAGGCGTGCCAGCGCCTCGCGGCTCGTGGCGCTCGCGGGATCGATCCCCTTCAGCCGCTCCGCATAGGCGGGTGCCTTGAGAGCGGCATTCAGCAGGGCCGGCAGGCGACGGAACAGAGCCGCTTCGCGCTCCGCCGGGGCGCGGGTGTCGTGGGCGTCGAAGTAGTCGCTCATGGATCCTCCGGGGTTGCGGTATTCCTACCCGCCGCATCCGTGAAGGCAACGGTCCAGAAGGGCCAGACCTGGAGAACGCACCATCCACGAAGGCAACGGTCCAGAGCGGTCGGACCGAGCGAACGCACCAGACCCGCTCCCTCGAGCAGCGCCAGAGGCGCGGCGGGCACGGAGGTCGGCAAGGCAACGGTCCGGAGCGGTCAGAACCGGAGAACCCGCAGGAGGCGCGTCACGTCGAGGAGCGTCACGAGGGCGGAGGCCACATAGGTGAGCGCGGCCGCCCGAAGCACGGTGCGGGCGGCCGGCAGGTCCGCAGCCGCGAGATACCCCCCACGCTCGAGGATGGGCAGGGCCCGGCGGAAACTCGCATCGAACTCCACGGGGAGCGTGAGCACGTGCACGACGAGGCGCGACCCCATGAGCGCCACGACGACCGCGATCTGGGCGATGAGGAGGGCGGGCGATTTCACGAAGGCCATCAGGACCGGCGCGGAGGCCAGCACCACGGCAGCGCCGATCTCGATCGCCCGAACGGTGCCGGCAAGCCGCACGCGGGCGGCGAGTAGCCGGTTGCCGTCCGCATCCTGGAGCGCATGCGAGACCTCGTGGGTGGCCACCGCGATCGCCGTGACGGATCGCCCGTCGTAGTGGTTCGGGGTGAGCCGCACGACCTTGTCGATCGGGTCGTAGTGGTCGCCGGCCGGCGTGATCTCGACCTCGACGTTCTTGAGATTCGCGAGGTCGAGAAGATGCCGGGCGAGTTCGCCTCCGGTGCCGGGGAAATCCGTCCGCTCCACCGCATGCCGGCGCATCGCGGACCGCACCCAGAATTGCGGGCCGAAGATGATGGCGAGGAGAACGAGAATGCCGACGACGATGAGGAGAGGCATTGCCGTTATGTCGGGGATCTCGACCCCGCCCGCAAGCGCGGCATCCCGGCCCTGCCCACCGGCCGGCTCAGGCTCGTGAGTGTTGCCAGCTCGGCGTCCCGCTCACGCCAGCCAGCGCTTCCGGCGCTTGTAGCTCTTCACCTCGCGGAAGCTCCTGCGGTCCCCCTCGCCGACGCCGAGGTAGAACTCCTTCACGTCCTCGTTCTCGCGCAGCATCTTGGCGGGGCCGTCCATCACGATGCGGCCGGTTTCGAGGATGTAGCCGTAGGTCGCGTATTTGAGTGCCATGTTGGTGTTCTGCTCGGCCAGCAGGAAGGACACGCCCTCCTCGGCGTTGAGCTTGCGGACGATCTCGAAGATCTCCTCGACGATCTGAGGCGCGAGACCCATGGAGGGCTCGTCGAGCAGGATCATTTTCGGCTTCGACATCAAGGCGCGGCCGATGGCGCACATCTGCTGCTCGCCGCCGGAGGTGTAGCCCGCCAAGGAACTCCGGCGCTGACGCAGCCGAGGGAAGAGGCCGTAGATACGCTCCAGATCCGCCTTGATGGCGGCATTACCGTCGCAGCGAGTGAAGGCACCGGTGAGGAGGTTCTCCTCGATGGTGAGGTGGCCGAAGCAGTGCCGGCCCTCCAGGACCTGGATGCAGCCCCGGCGCACGAGTTCGTTCGGGGAGAGCTTGTCGATGCGCTCGCCCGCAAATTCGATGGAGCCCTTTGTGACCTCGCCGCGCTCGGCGCGCAGCAGGTTCGAGATGGCCTTCAGGGTCGTGGTCTTGCCAGCGCCGTTGGCGCCGAGGATCGCAACGATGCCGCCCTTCGGGACCGTGAGCGACACGCCTTTGAGGACGAGAATCACGTGGTCGTAGATCACCTCGATGCTGTTCACCGAGAGGATCGTGTCAGCGGGTTTCGCGGCGGGGGTGTCGTGCGTTTGAACGGCGGCGGTCATGGGCACATCCATTTCCCTCTCCCCGCTTGCGGGGAGAGGGTGAGGGTGAGGGGCGGGTCCGAAGAGCGCGAGGTCTCCGACGGAGGGGTGAGGACCTACCGTGCAGGCGGAGCGGTGGAGCTTCACCGACCGGCCCCTCTCCCTGGCGCAAGTCGGGTGTTCCCGACTTGCATTCCCGGTTGCGGACCTCGGGAGCACCCGAGGGCCGGCGGGGAGAGGGAGCGCGCAGCCCTACGACGCGCGGTCGCAGGATTCCGAACGCTTCGGCCAACCCTGGTTGCTCGTCGAGTACTCCTTGGCGGCCGCGTCGATGAGCGGGCGCACCTTGTCCTTCTGGGCTTCGATCTGCTCGGACGCGCGGGACCACTTGGCCCCGTCCCACTCCATCACGTAGAGCTGGTTGTGGCCGTTATGGTCGTCGCAGGAGAGCTTCACGGGGGCCGCGAAGCCGGGCAGACCGAGTTCGCCCCAACGGGCCTCGGAGATCGTGAGGGTCTCAAGGCCGCGCCGCACGTCCTCGCCCGTCACCGCCTTCTTGCCAGAAAGCTTCTGGGCGTTGCGGATAGCCTCGGCCACGATCGCGCCCTGGTAGACGCCGCGGTTGTAGAGGTTCTCGCCCACCTTCTCCTTGGTGGTGAGGCTCTGGCCCTTGTCGTGGACGTTCTTCACGATCTCCTGCATCGCCGGGAAGTTGGCGCCGGTCTGGTGCCAATTCAGGGCCTTGTAGCCCTTGCCGGCCGGGCCCGCGGGACGCGCGTCGTCGTCGCTGCCGGCCCACCACACGCCCACGAGCTTGTCGACCGGGAAGCCTGCACGACCCGCCTCGCGGACGGCGGTGGGGTTCATGGCGCCCCAGCCCTGGAGATAGACGTAGTCCGGACGATCGCGGCGGATGTTGAGCCATACCGAGGACTGGTTCTGCATCTCGGAGGCCGGGACCGGATAGAGCTTCAGCGAAAAGCCATGCTCCTTGCCGAGCGCCTCGAGCACCGGAATCGGCTCCTTGCCGAAGGGCGCATCGAGGTGGAGGAGGCCAATGGTCTTGCCCTTCAGCTTGTCGTAGCCGCCTTCGCGGTTCGCGACGTAGCGCACGAAGCTGGCGGCGCCGTCCCAATAGGTCACCGGCGGATTGAAGATCCACGGGAAGGTCTCGCCCACGGCCGCGGCCGAGAGACCATAGGCCATCGAGAGGATGGGGATCTTGTCGATGTGGGCGCGCGGGATCACCGCGAGGGTCACGCCCGTGGACCATGGCACGTAGAGGATGGAGTTCTTGGATTTCGCCTGCTCGTAGCACTCGACGCCCTTGCGGGTGTCGTAGCCCATCTCGCATTCCTCGAGATTGATCTTCACGCCGCCGATGCCGCCGTCGCGGTTGTTCAGCATGGTGATGTAGTCGCGCATGCCGTCGGCGACCGGGATGCCGCTGCCCGAAAAGGCGCCCGTCCGGTAGGTGTTGTGCACGAAATTGATCGAGTCCTGCGCGAGCGCGGGGGCGCTGAGCGCAGTCCCGAGCAGCAGGCTCATCAGAGCCAGGGTCTTCTTCATCGTTGGTAACCTCCCTTGGTGTTCACGCCGGCCATTGATCCGGATCGTGTTTGGAACAATGTCCCCCCGTTCGACCTCCCCGTCGAGCCCGCCCCTAGTAGGGAAACGGCCAGACGCGCAGCTTCTGCTTTGCGATCTGCCACAACCGTGCCAGGCCGTGCGGCTCGACGATGAGGAAGAAGATGATGAGCGCGCCGATCACCATGAGGTTCAGGTGCTCGGCGGTTGCGCCCGAGATCGAGATTCCGATGGCAGGCAGCCCAAATTTGAGGATCGTGGGCAGTGCCGAGATGAAGGCCGCACCCATGAAGGAGCCGATGAGGGATCCGAGCCCCCCGATGATCACCATGAAGAGGATCAGGAAACTCTGGCGGATGTTGAATACGTCGCCGGCCTCCGCACCCCCGAGCCACAGGAAGACGAGGAGCGCGCCTGCGACGCCCGCGTAAAATGACGAGACCGCAAAAGCGAGGAGCTTGGTGCGCAGGAGATTTACGCCCATGAGTTCGGCCGCAATGTCCATGTCGCGCACCGCCATCCAGAGGCGCCCGATGCGTCCATGGACCACGTTCGAGGCGATCCAGGTGAGCGCGACCACGATGGCGAGGACCACGAGATAGCGGGTTTCGACCGACGCGGTCGGACCCGTGACGGGAATGCCGAAGAGCGTGCGGGTCGGGACTTCGATGGCACCCGAGGAGTTGTAATTGTAAAGCCACGGGATGCGGATGAAGCACCATTGCAGAAAGAACTGCGCCGCGAGCGTTGCCACGGCCAGATAGAACCCTTTGATGCGCAAGGACGGCAGACCGAAGATCGCGCCGATCGCCGCCGAGAAGAATCCTGAGACCAGGATCCAGATCACGATGTTGACGCCGGGAAACAGCGTCGTGAGCTTGTAGCAGGCATAAGCCCCCACGCCCATGAAGGCGGCGGTGCCGAGCGAGAGCAGGCCCGTATAGCCCGTGAGGATGTTGAGGCCGACCGCGGCGAGCGCGAAGATCAGGAACGGCAACATCACCGATCCCAGGAAGAAGTCGTTGCCGACGATCGGGATCACGATGAACGCGACGAGCAGGATGACCCCGATCCCGATACGATCCTCGCGCAGGGGGAACACCGCCATGTCGGCGGCATAGTTGGTCTTGTACTGGCGGGCCTCGCGGTAGAGCACTTTGATTCTCGCTTACGGTCGGGCGAATAGTTGCTGGCGAGTGTTGGCTGGGCGCTCCGGTGATATCGGCCTAAACGCGCTCAATGATCTTCTCCCCGAACAGGCCCTGGGGGCGGAAGAGGAGGAACACGAGGGCGATGAGATAGGCGAGCCAGCTCTCGATGCCTCCGCCGATGAGGGGCCCCCAATAGAATTCGCCGAGCTTCTCCCCCACCCCGATGATGAGGCCGCCGATGATGGCGCCCGGGATCGAGGTGAAGCCGCCGAGGATGAGGACCGGCAGCGCCTTGAACGCAATGACCTCGAGCGCGAAGGACACGTCCGAGCGAGCACCCCACATGATGCCGGTCACGAGGGCCACGATCCCGGCCGCGAACCACACGATCACCCAGATCTGATTGAGCGAGATCCCGACCGAAAGGGCCGCCTTGTGGCTGTCCGCGACGGCACGCAGGGCTCGGCCGATGCGGGTGTATTGGAAGAAGAAGGCCAGGACCGCGATCATGACGGTGGCAATGATGGCGGCGGCGATGTCGAGGTGCTGGAGCGTCACCCGACCGCCGAGGATCTCGAGATCCGTGACGCCGCGGGGCAGATAGAGCTGGTCCGAAATCATGACCTTCGGGTTGCCCCCGAAGATCGACTCGCCGAGGCCGACGAGGAAATAGGTGAGCCCGAAGGTCGCCATGAAGAGGATGATGTCGGGCTGGTTCACCAGGGGGCGGAGCACGAGCCGCTCGACCGCGAGCGCCAGAACGAACATCACACCGACGGCCATGATGAGGGCGAGGAAGGCGGGGACGCCCTTTTCGTGGAGGCCCACCAGGGTGAGTGCCGCGAACACCACCATGATGCCCTGGGCGAAGTTGAACACGCCCGAAGCCTTGAAGATGAGCACGAAACCGAGAGCGATGAGCGCGTAGAGCACGCCTGCGACAAGCCCTTCCCAGAGTGTCTGCACCAGGAGGTCCGGGGCATCGACCATGAGAATGAAGGGATCGACGAAGACGCTGTAGAGAACGTTGCCGCGGGTGACGAGGCCCGTCTGCACGAGCAGCACGAGCAGAGCCACGATCCCGACCAGAACGAGGGGCACGCGGAGCGGCCGCAGGACCCGCCGGTCGAAGGCGGCCTTGCGCGGGGTGACTGTCGCGGAATCGGCCATCGTCGTACCCTAATGCGCCACGCCGAGAGAAGCGTCGATCATCTGAACTCCCTCACCCTCGAACGATCGTGCCGAACTGCCTTCAGGATCATGGCAGCCCTCAATGCGCCACGCCGAGATAGGCGTCGATCACGCGCTGATCCCGCTTCACCTCGTTCGGCACCCCGTCCGCGATCTTGCGGCCGTATTCGAGCACCACGACGCGGTCGGAGAGGTCCATGACCACGCCCATATCGTGCTCGATCAGCGCGATCGTGGTGCCGTATTGATGGTTCACGTCCAGGATGAAGCGGCTCATGTCCTCCTTCTCCTCCAGGTTCATGCCGGCCATGGGCTCGTCGAGAAGGAGGAGGTCGGGCTCCATGGCGAGCGCGCGGCCGAGTTCCACCCGCTTCTGAAGGCCGTACGGCAGCTTGCCGACGGGCACTTTGCGGATGTGCTGGATCTCGAGGAAGTCGATGATGTCCTCGACTGTCTTGCGATGCTCCACTTCCTCGTTCAGCGCGGGGCCGTGCCGCAGGAGCTGCCAGAAGAAGTTGGACCGCATCTTGAGGGAACGGCCTGCCATGATGTTGTCGAGCGTCGACATACCCTTGAAGAGAGCGACGTTCTGGAAAGTGCGCGCGATACCACCGCGGGCGGCCTCGTTCGGCCGCATCTTCTGGCGGGTCTTGCCCTGGAAGGTGATGCGGCCGTCGGAGGGATGATAGAAGCCGTTGATGCAATTGAGCATCGAGGTCTTGCCGGCCCCGTTGGGTCCGATGATCGCGCGGATCTCGCCCTTCTTAATGTCGAACGACACGTCGGTGAGCGCCTTCACGCCGCCGAAGCGCAGGGACACGTCCTCGACCGCGAGCAGGGTATCGCCCTTGGAGAGCACCGGATGATCGGGGGCTCTCATGGCGCCACCTCCTCCCTCTCCCCTCGCACCGTGGAAATGATCGCCCGCGCCCTCATTCCGCTGCCTCAAGCATCCGCCCTTCTTCGACGGGGTAGGGTGTCATGTCGCGGATCTTCACTCGCGCGGAAATCACGCCTTTGCGGCCGTCCTCGAAGGTCACCTCGGTCGAGATGTCCGCCTCCTTCGAGCCATCGTAGAGGGCGGCGATGAGCGGCGCGTAGCGCTCGGCGATAAAGCCGCGGCGAACCTTCTGGGTGCGGGTCAACTCGCCGTCGTCCGCATCGAGCTCCTTGTGGAGAATGAGGAAACGTTTCACTTGTGCGCCGCCCATGCGGGGCTCGGAGGCGAGGGAGCGGTTCACCTCGTCGACATGTTTCTCGATCATGTCGTAGACGAGGGGATGGCCGGCGAGCTCGTGGTAGGACCCGTAGGTGACGCCGTTGCGCTCGGCCCAGTTGCCCACGGCCACGAGATCGATGTTGACGAAGCAGGCCACGTGGTCGCGGCCGTCCCCGAAGGCCACCGCCTCCTTGATGTTGGGGTAGAACTTGAGCTTGTTCTCCACATATTTCGGCGGGAAGAGCGAGCCGTCCCGCATCTTGCCCACATCCTTGGCACGGTCGATGATCTTGAGGTGGCCGGATTGATCGAAGAACCCGGCATCGCCCGAGCGCACGAAGCCGTCCGGCGTCTTGGTTTCCGCGGTCTTGGCCTCGTCCTTATAATAGCCGAGGAAGACGCCGGGTGAGCGGTAGAGCACCTCGCCATTGTCGTCGATCCGGATCTCGACTTGCGGTGCGGGGCGGCCCACGGTATCGGCGCGGATCTCGCCATCGGGCTGCATGGTGACGTAGACGCTCGCCTCCGTCTGCCCATAGAGCTGCTTCAGGTTCACGCCGATGGCGCGGTAGAACCGGAAGATCTCAGGCCCGATCGCCTCGCCCGCCGTATAGCCGACCTTGATGTCGGTCAGTCCGAAGCGGTTCTTCAGCGGTCCGTAGACGAGAATGTCGCCAAGCCGCCACAGGAACCGATCCCAGGTCGAGACACCGGGGTCGCGGTTGAGGATCCGCTCGCCCACCCGGTTGGCGTGGTCGATGAAGAACTTGAAGATCTTGCGTTTGAGCGCGCTCGCATCCTCCATGCGCACCATCGTCAGCGTGAGCATGTTCTCGAAGACGCGGGGGGGCGCGAAGGCGTAAGTTGTGCCGATCTCGCGCCGATCCTCCACCACGGTTTCCGCGCTCTCGGGGCAGTTGACGCAGAGCCCCGCGAGGATGGCCTGAGCATAGGAAAAGATGTGGTCGCCGACCCAGGCGATCGGCAGATAGGCGATGATCTCGTCGCCCTCCTGGAGATGATCGAAATCGCAGCCGATCTGAGCCGCCGAGATCACGTTGTGATAGGAGAGCATCACCCCCTTCGGACGCCCCGTGGTGCCCGAGGTGTAGAGGATGATCGCAAGATCCGAACCTTGGCCGGCGGCGAGATCCGCGTCGAGGGCAGCGCTCTCGGAGGCTTGCGTGAGGCGCTTGCGGCCTTCGTCGATCACCTCGGCGATAGGGCGCAGGCGGGTGTGGTCGTAGTCGCGCAGGCCCCGTTCCTCGTCGTAGAGAAGATGGGTGAGAAGAGGCACCTGGTCGGCGACGGAGAGGAGCTTGTCGACCTGCTCCTGATCCTGCACCGCCGCATGCGTGACCTCCGCATGGGCGAGCACATAGGCCATCTCGTCGGCGACGGAATCGGCATAGACCGGGATCGGCACGGCGCCGATCCATTGCGCCGCCGCCATCGTCCAATAGAGACGCGGCCGGTTCTGGCCCACGATCGCGATCTTGCCGCCGCGCTGGAGCCCTAAGGCCTTCAGGCCGGCCGCATAGGCGCGCACCGCTTCGCAGACCTCGCTCCAGGTCCAGGATTGCCAGATGCCGAGATCCTTGTGGCGAAAGGCCGTCCGACCGCCCCTCGTGCGCGCATTGCGGACGATGAGCTTCGGGAACGTATCCTCTCGCGCTGCCACCACCGTCGACGCGGTCATGGACGCTCCTCCCAGAGGCGCCGCCTGATTGGCGGCACCGGCCTTTCCTCATCTCGACCGGGTTGAGCCCAGCCGAACCGCCAGCCCACAACCGGCGGGTCCCCTCGTGGGGATTTTGTTTCGTGTGCAATCAATAACGGGACTGGTCCCTCGGGCAAGAGGGGAACACGTGCTCGTGTGCCCACATGGGAGGCGACTTTATGCTAATCCGGTGCGGCATTTCACACATCTAAATCCGCAGACCACGCGGCTCTCCCATGACCGGCAAAGATCCCAGCTGGACGAACGCCCTAATTTACTTGACTCAGTCAATAGACGACCGATCCTCGATACCAGAGGAGCGACCATGGTTGATGATCTGGAGACCGGCGACGGGCGCATCGGCGCCGTGCGGCGGTTCACGCGTTTCTACACCGGCCGCCTCGGTGTGCTGCAGGAGGGCCTCTTGCACAGCCCCTTCTCGCTCACGGAAGCCCGCGTCCTCTACGAGCTGGCCAACCGGGCCCGCCCGACGGCGGGAGAAGTCGGGCGCGACCTCAGGCTCGATGCCGGCTATCTGAGCCGCATCTTGAAGCGTTTCGAGGCTGCGGGCCTCGTGGAGCGTGTTCGCTCCGATAAAGATGCGCGCCAGAGCCATCTGGCGCTCACCGCTGCGGGGCGCGCCGCCTTCGAGCCCCTCGACCGGGCCTCTCGGGAAGTGGTGAGCGGGCTCATCTCCGGCCTCCCCGACCGGGATCAGCGTCGCCTCATCGAGGCCATGGCGGTAATCGAAGCCCTGCTGGGCGAGGCGGACGAGCCCAAGGCCCTCTACACGCTCCGGCCGCATCGGGCCGGCGACATGGGCTGGATCGTCCACCGCCACGGGGCGCTCTACGCCCAGGAATACGGCTGGGACGAGACCTTCGAGGCGCTCGTCGCCGAGATCGCCGCCACCTTCATCAAGGATTTCGATCCCAAGCGCGAGCGCTGGCTGGATCGCCGAGAAGGATGGGGAAATCGTGGGCTCCGTGCTGCTGGTGCGCCAGTCCGAGGAGGTCGCGAAGCTCCGCCTCCTCTATGTGGAGCCGAAGGCCCGCGGCCTCGGCATCGGGCGCCGTTTCGTGGAGGAAAGCATCCGCTTCGCCCGCAGCGCCGGCTACCGGCGCCTGACGCTGTGGACCAACGACGTGCTCCACGCAGCCCGCAAGATCTATGCGGATGCGGGCTTCACGCTCGTCACGGCGGAACCGCACCGGAGCTTCGGTCAGGATCTCGTGGGGGAGAATTGGGAATTGGAGCTCTAGCGGCGCCGTACCCAGGGGAAGACGTCTGCCCCACGGCGGACCGGGCGCGAGACTGGTCGATTCGACGCCCCACTCACCTCGACTGCGTTCCCATCCGAGTGCCGCGGCATCACCGATGGGGCACCCCGAAATGCTTTCAGCGGAACAGCGGCACGCCGAAACGGACGCGCTCGACGAGCGCCTGTTCCTGGGTCTGATCGAGTTCGTCACGCAAGGAGGGCAGGAGGAGGTCGCGGGAATCCGCCTCGCCGAGATCCGGCCGGACCGCGTGAGCGATCGCGCTGCAGGAATCGATCGGGCGGCAGGAGCCCTCGCCCGCCTGCATGCGCACTTGGCCGCCGACGCCGGTCCAGGCGTTGCGGCCATAAAAGAAGTTGGTCCTGAGATCGCCGATCACGACGAGGGCGGAATCCGAGAAGGCGTTGATGAGGATGTCCCGGGCCGTGAGATCGCCGTCGATCATGGTTGACTTCCCGGGTTGGCTCGAGAAGGCACCGCAATGCACGTCGCCGACGACGAAGAGCGCCCCACCCTCGCCGTAGGCATCCTCGGCGTCGAGCAGCCCGCCGACACGGACGTCGCCCACCATCAAGGTGAAATGCGCCGGGATCTGCACGGATCCGACAGCCGTGAGAGGTCCGTAGTGGATCTGATAGGCGGCCCTGCCCTCGTCGGGCATGCCACGCAGGTCGAGCCGGGTCATCTGCTCGGTAAAGAAGGGACTCGCACCGCAATCGACCAAAGACAGTAAAAATTCCTCACGCGACACAACTTGAAATGCCATTGCACCCCTCCTGGAGGCATCCCTTCGAATGCCTGCAGGGTGGCGCGTCGAAATCGCCGCCGCAGTGTGGCACCGCACCTGAGCCGTTTCACAGCGAGGCGGCAGCGTCCCCCGCGCCGCCCCCATCAAGGCCGCCGCTGGAGGCGTCCTGCAGGAGCCGCGGGGGATTCAGCTCCGAGTCCTACTCCGCCGCCATCGGGAGCGGCGCCTCCTTCTGTCGGAAGCGGGCAAGGAGGTCGGCCTCCTCGACCTTGGCGGCCTTCAGGTTGCGCTCCTTGATGTGCCCGTAGCCGCGGATCTTCTGCTGCACGGTCGCAAGGCCCACCGCCGTGGGGTGGTTCGCCGGCGTCAGGTTCTCGACGATCTCGTCGAGCAGGGTCTCGAATTCGCCGATGAGCCGGCGCTCGGTCTTACGCTCCTCGGTATAGCCGAAGACGTCGAAGGCCGTACCCCGAAGGCCGCGGAAGCGCGCAAGCATCCCGAAGGCCTTCATCATCCAGGGCCCGAAAGTCATCTTGCGCGGAACGCCGGTCGCCGGGTCGCGCCGGGCGAGGATCGGCGGGGCGAGATGGAACTCGTAGCGCAGGTTCTCCCCCTCGAAGGTCGAGGCCACCTGCTTGGCGAAATGGCCGTTCGTGTAGAGGCGCGCGACCTCGTACTCGTCCTTGTAGCCCATCAGCCGGTGCAGGGTCTTCGCCACCGCTTCGGTGAGCGCGGTCTCGCCCGGCTTTACCCTCGCTTCAGCAGCGCGCACCCGATCCACGATCGCGCGGTAGCGCTCGCCATATGCTTGGTTCTGGTAATCGGCCAGGAAGGTGACGCGCCGCTCGATGATCTCGTCGAGCGTCTCGGAGATCTGGCGCGATTCCGTCGGAGCCTTCAGTTCGCTCATGAGGCCCGCGATCGTGGCCGGGTCCGCGGCGGCCCGGCGGCCCCACTGGAAGGCCTCCAGGTTCATCTTCACGGCCTCGCCGTTGAGCTGGATGGCCTTCTCGATCGCTGCAGCCGAGAGCGGAACGCGTCCGAGCTGATAGGCATACCCCAGCATGAACATGTTGGCGGCAATCGCATTGCCCATGAGCGCGACCGCGATCGCCGTCGCATCCGTGAACGCCACCTGCTCGGCGCCCGCCGCCTGAACGACCGTCCGTTTGATGCGCTCGACCGGCAGTGAGAAGTCGGCATTACGGGTGAAGTCACCCGGCATCACCTCCGCGGTGTTGACGACAAGCGCCGTCCGACCGGACTTCACGGCGGCGAGCACCTTCTTGGTGCCCGTCACGACCAGGTCGCATCCGAGCACGAGATCGGCCATGCCGGCGGTTACGCGGATCGCGTGGATGTCGTCCTGGGTGTTGGCGAGACGCACATGGGAATAGACCGCGCCGCCCTTCTGGGCGAGGCCCGCCATGTCGATCATGCCGAGGCCCTTGCCCTCGAGATGGGCGGCCATCCCGAGGATCGCCCCGATAGTCACGACACCCGTGCCGCCGACGCCCGTGACGATGATGTTGAAGGTCTTGTCGATGGCGGGAAGCCGCGGCTCCGGGAAGCTCGTGGCCGCGACACCGTGGGTTGCCACGCGCTTCGGCTCAGCCTTCTTGATCTTGGCCCCGTGCACCGTCACGAATGACGGGCAGAAGCCCCTCACGCAGGAGAAATCCTTGTTGCAGCTCGACTGATCGATCTGGCGCTTGCGGCCCCATTCGGTCTCGACGGGCTGCACGGCGACACAGTTCGACTGCACCGAGCAATCGCCACAGGCCTCACAGACAAGGTCGTTGATGATCACGCGCTTGTCGGGATCCGCGAACTCGCCCCGCTTACGGCGCCGGCGCTTCTCGGAGGCGCAGGTCTGGTCGTAGATCAACACCGAGACGCCCGGCACCGTGGCGAGTTCCCGCTGCACGGCATCGAGGTCGTCCCGGTGGTGCATCGACATGCCGGCCGGCCAGCCGATCGTGGCTGGGTACTTGTCGGGCTCGTCTGTCACGAGGGCGATGCGGTCCACACCCTCGGCGCGGACCTGCCGCGCGATCATGTCGACCGTGAGACCTCCCTCATGCCGCTGGCCGCCCGTCATCGCAACGGCATCGTTGAAGAGGATCTTGTAGGTGACGTTCGTCTTGGTGTGGGTCGCCCAGCGCAGCGCCAGCACGCCCGAATGGTTATAGGTCCCGTCGCCGAGGTTCTGGAACACGTGCTTGCGGTTCGAGAACGCGTTCTCGCCGATCCAGTTCGCGCCCTCCCCGCCCATCTGGGTGAAGCCGTCGGTCTGACGGTCCATCCACTGCACCATGTAATGGCAGCCGATGCCCGCATAGGCCCGCATGCCTTCGGGCACCTTGGTCGAGGTATTGTGCGGGCAGCCGGAGCAGAAATGCGGCGTGCGGTTCGCGACGTCGTTGGTGAGCGCCAGGACGCGCTGCGCGTCCCTAAGGCGCTCCACATGCGCCCGCAGATCGTCGTTGTTATGGTAGCGCAGAAGCCGCTCGCCGATGGCGATCGCGATGTCGTTCGGATCGAGCGCGCCCTTCACGGGGAAGAGCCAGTTGCCCTGCTCGTCCTTCTTGCCCACGCAGAGCGGCTGGTTCGCGGTGCCGTAGAGTTCTTCGCGCAGCTGCACCTCGATGAGAGAGCGCTTCTCCTCCACCACGATCACGAGATCGAGGCCGCGGGCGAAATCGATGAGCTCCCGCTGCGACAACGGCCAGGGGCAGGCGACTTTGTAGAGGCGAAGCCCCATGTCGTTCGCCTTCACCTCGTCGAGACCGAGCTCGTCCATGGCCTGGCGGACATCGAGGTAGCTCTTGCCCACCGTGATGATGCCGACCTTCGGCTGGCGTCCGCCGGTGAGCACGATGCGGTTGAGGTTGTTGGCGCGCACGAAAGCCAGCATGGCGTCGCGCTTGTAGTCCTGGAGCCGGGCCTCCTGGGCCAGAATGGCATCGGGAGTGCGGATGTTGAGGCCGTCGGGCGGCATGCGGAAATCGTCGGGGATTTCGATCCTGACGCGGTCGATGGAGCCGTCCACGGAGGCCGTCGACTCGATGTTCTCCTTCACGCATTTGAAGGCGACCCAGGACCCGCAATAGCGGCTCATGGCATAGCCGTAGAGGCCGTAATCGAGGATCTCCTGAACGCCTGCCGGGTTCAGGATGGGGACCATCACGTCGACGAAATGGAATTCGGATTGGTGCGCGACGGTGGAGGATTCCGCCGTGTGGTCGTCGCCCATGAGCGCAAGGACGCCGCCGTGCTTCGAGGAGCCGGCCATGTTGGCGTGGCGGAATACGTCGCCCGAGCGGTCGACGCCCGGGCCCTTGCCGTACCACATGCCGAAGACGCCGTCGTATTTCCCCTCGCCCCGCATTTCGGCCTGCTGGGAGCCCCACACGGCCGTGGCCGCCAACTCTTCGTTGAGGCCCGGCTCGAAACGGATGTGGGAGGGCTCCAGCCAGCGCTTGGCGCGCATGAGGTTCTGGTCGAGGCCGCCGATGGGCGAGCCGCGATAGCCGGAGACGAACCCGGCGGTATTCAGGCCCGCGAGCCGGTCCCGCTCCCGCTGCATCAGGAGGAGCCGGACGACGGCTTGGGTGCCGGTGATGAAAACGCGATCTTGGGTGAGATCGAACTTATCGTCGAGGTTGACTTCTCTGAGAGCTACGCCGGCTTCGGCCATCGCTCGTTTCCTCCGTTGGGCCTCAGGGGCCTGTTCCAGCGAGTCGAGCAATGCCCTCTTTGGCAGTCGCTTTCTTCCTCGTTGGATGCCTCTTACCGGTGCCGGTCTCGTGCCGGCCTTCTCATTGTTGGCAATTTATGTCAGCAACACTGACATAAATGTGCTGCGCCGTCAATTGATGCCCACCCCCGCGCCCTGCTTTCGCCTCGATCCCGGGCGAAGCCAGGTCACAGCCATGGCGCCTCCGGTTCCGGCATTAACTTCGCGCAAACCATAGCGCGGTCACAAGATGAAACGCATGAGCCATCGCAACGTTCTGCCACGCCTTTTCGCCCTGGCCCTCACGACCGTGTGGGCGGCGCCGGCCCTCGCCCATCCCCATGTGTGGGTGACGGCCCGGGCCGAGGTGCTCTATGCCCCTGATGGCAAGGTTGCGGGGGTGCGTCATGCCTGGACCTTCGACAAGGCCTATTCGGCCTTTGTGACCCAGGGTCTCGACGCCAACAAGGACGGCAAGCTCAGCCCGGACGAACTCAAGGATCTCGCCAAGGAAAACACCGAGTCCCTGGTAGATTTCGACTATTTCACGGTTCTCAAGGCCAACGGCGCCAAGCAGCCCTTCGCGGCCCCGCGGGATTATTCCATGGCCTACGAGAACGAGGAGGTGACGCTCACCTACCTGCTCCCCCTGCAGGCGCCCGCGAACGCGGGCAAGGCCCTCACCCTCGAGATCACGGATCCCACCTATTTCGTGGCCTTCGTGATGGCGGAGGGCCAGGACGCGGTAAAGCTCGCCGGAGCGCCCAAGGGCTGCGCCACGAACATCAGCCGGCCGAAACCCCTCGATCCGGCCCAGCAGCAGAAGCTCTCCGAGGCCTTCTTCAACGCCCTGACCGCAGCCTCCGAATTCGGCGCGCAGTTCGCCAACCGCGCCATCGTGGCATGTCCGTAACGGCCGCGCCGGCCTCCCTGCCGTCGGGCCCGGCCCGTCGGCTGGGGCCGCGGCTTGCTCTCGCGCTCATCGCCGTCGCCCTCATGGCGGGCGCTCTCGCGCTCTTGGCCTGGTGGCTGGCCCCCTCCGCGCCGCCCCCGCCCGTCAGAGCTCCCTTCGGCCTCGGGATGCGTGAAGCGGCGCCCGCGCCCACCGGTCTTGGCGGCACGATCCTGAGCATCCAGGCGAGCTTCTACAAGAGTCTGCAAGGATCCGTTGCGGCCCTCAAGGACAGCGGCGCTGCCCTGTGGTCGCTCCTCGCGCTCGGCTTCGCCTACGGAGTCTTCCACGCGGCGGGCCCGGGCCACGGCAAGGCGGTGATCGCAGCCTATCTCGTCGCGAACGAGCGTGCCCTCGCGAAGGGCTTTGCCTTGAGTCTTGCCGCGGCTGCCGTCCAGACCCTCGTCGCCATCCTTCTTGTCGGCACGGTCGCGGTGATGCTCCAGGCTACCGCCGCCACCATGAGCCGAGTCACGACGGGCGTCGAATGGGCGAGCTTCGTGGCCGTGGCGCTCCTCGGGGCCGCGATCACCTGGCGCAAGGCCGGCAAGCTCCTCGGCATCGCGGCTCTGGCCCGCGATCCGCTCTCGCCCACGGGGGCCGAGGCCTGCGACCACGTTCACCTGCCACCTCCAGAAGCTCTCGACCGCATCACCCGCTGGCGCGAGATGGCGGGCGTGGTGCTGGCGGCCGGCATCCGGCCTTGCGCCGGCGCCGTCGTGGTGCTGGTCTTCGCTCTCTCGCAAGGGTTCTTCGCCGCCGGCATGGCCGCGACCCTCGCGATGGCCCTCGGCACGGCCCTGACCACCGGCGCCATTGCGGCGCTTGCCGTGTTCGCCAAGGCCCTGGCGCTGCGGGTCGCCGGCGGACGGGGGGCTGGCGGCGCCCTGGCGCTGGCTAGTCTCGAACTCCTCGCCGCAGCCTTCGTGCTGGTGCTCGGCCTCTCCCTTCTCTTCGGCCTCTGGACCACGGGCAGCGCGTCCTAAAATAGGTTGCGAACGCCGCCCGACTCCTGGAACCTCACGGCTCCCGGCGGATCACCCGCCCACCAACGAAGAGCCGCGATGGCCCAGCGAAACCGCCCCGACTGGCTGCGGACCAAGAACGAGCGGCGCATCGAGCGCCTCGTGACCCTGACCCCGAAGCATTTCCCGCAGGCCGTCTGGACCCATGCCCTGGCAGCCGCCCTCGTGCCGGACAGGCCCGGCAAGGCCGTGGAATCCTATTGGCTCGCTCACCCGATCCGCGCCGACCGCTTGGCCCGCGCCATGGCACGCCGGTCCGGCGCGCCCGACGGCTGGATCTGGCGCCTGCGATTGGAGGCCGGCGATGGGCTGCCGGCCAGCTTCCGCACCCCGCCCCTGCCCTTTCGCGAGGCCGCACTCACCGGCGGCCCGGGCACCTGCTGCGTCTGTGGGGGCCGCGTGTTCCGCTATGGCTGGCACCGGGATCTCTGGGGAGACGGGCGGCCAAACGCTCGGGCCAACTGGCACGCCGCCTGCGTCTCGGCCTGGAAATTATGGACCGCCCCGCACGTCCACGACCGGCTGCTGAAGCGCCTGCAAGGCTACCGCTGCGCGATGACGCGCCGCCGCCTGCTGCGGGACGCGGAGGTGGACCATGCGGTGCCGCTGTTCCGCGTCTGGCGCGACCGGCGGGATACCGCCTGGCCCGATCTCCTGGCCTATTGGGGACTGCCGAACCTGCAGGTGATCACCAGGGAAGCACATCTTGCCAAATGCGCGAGCGAAGCCCGGGAGCGGGCGCGGCTGCGCACAAGGTTGCCGCTGGCCGCGGAGTCGATGCCTTCTCGAACTTAAACGAGGTCAGCGCCTCTGCAGCGGGTCGTTTTCGAGGAGGATCGGCTGGCCGTGCGGGGTCGCATGGGCGGCGCGGTCCCAGGCGGCGCGCCGGGCCGCGAGGGCGGTCTCGCCCGCGATGCCCTTCGCCCGCACGAGAGCCTCCAGCGCATTGAGCCAATGGGCGTAGTAGGTCGAGCCGTCGTCGCAATCGCCTGCCGCCTGGGCCTGGCGGATGGCATCCGAGAGCGCCTTGGCCCACTCATTCCAGGTGAACAGGCCCCGTTCGTGGAGCGCAAGGGTCATCCCGAAGGCCTGGGCCTCCCAGGGCTCCCGAAAGACCGGCTCGCCGTCGCCCCCAAGCGGAATCGGCGCCACCGCCGCTGCAGCGCGGACCGCCGCGTCATGCGGGCTCAAGATAGCTCTCCCAGGCGTCGACGGAGACCACGAGGGTCGGATCGGCCTCCTCGCCCCACAATTCGGCCCCCGAGAAGCGCACGGTGTAGAGCCATTGCGGGTTCTCGCCCTCTCCATGGGCGTTCGTATCCGGGAACACATGGGTGCCGTGCACGATCTCGATCACGCCCTCCCGATCGCGGGCGTAACGTGGCAGGCGGGTGTGGCCGCGGGGATGCATATTGCGGGTCCGGACCCGATCGCCGACCCGAAAGCGCGCCGGCTGCGTGGCGGGACGATCCGCCGGTCCGCCCCGCGCGAGTACGGCGGGCACCTCCGCGGCAGTGACGATGCGCTTGACCGGTGCGGGCGGCGTCAGCGCCCGGCCAAGGCGCAGTTCCTCCGGCGAGACGAGCCCCGCTTTCACCGCGAGGCGCTCCACGCCCTTGGCCCAGATCTCGTAATAGCTCGAGGCCAGGTATTCAGCCGGGGGCAGGCTTTCGCGTGCATGCCGACTCATGTCGATGGTCCATTTGCCGGCAGCCCCGAGCGCCACCGTGAGCCCGAGCACCCGCCGCTCCCACGGCGCATGGAACAGAGGTTCGTCGGCCTCGGGGTTCACGGGCCCGAAGCCCATCATCCCGCCAAGATCCTGCACGCCGTTCATGAGCGCTCCACCTCTCTCGCCCGCAGCGCCAATCCGGTGCCGATCATGGAATCCCGGGTCACGAGGCCGGCAAGCGCCTCCTCGCTCATTCCCTCCGTGCCTTCTGGCTGCAAGGGCACCACGAGATAACGCACCTCCGCGGTCGAATCCCACACGCGGATACGCGTGGTCGCGGGCAGCGTCACGCCGAACTCCGCGAGCACCCCGCGCGGATCGATCACGGCACGGGAGCGGTACGGCGCGCTCTTGTACCAGACGGGCGGCAGGCCGAGCATGGACCAGGGATAGCAGGAGCACAGGGTGCAGACGACCATGTTGTGCTCGTCCGGGGTGTTCTCCACCGCCACCATGTGCTCGCCCTGTCGGCCCGTATAGCCGAGCGACGCGATGGCCGCGGTGGCATCCTTGCGGAGCCACTCCCGGAAGGCCGGATCGCTCCAGGCCTTCGCGACCACGTGGGCGCCGTTCCGGGGGCCGATCTTGGTCTCGTAGGTTTCCGCAATCGCATCGATCGCGGCCGGGTCCACATAGCCCTTCTCGACGAGGATCGATTCGAGGGCGCGCACCCTCAGCTCGATGTCGGACAGATGCGAGTGATCGTCGTGATCGTGAGGGTGGTGATGCTTGTTCATGTCCTCATCCTACACCTTGCATCGGACAGGCCAACGCCCCGCCGTCCGCACGGCCCGTTGCCGTGCCGCCCCCTAGGGCCCATCCGTCTCACGATCACAGGCCTAGTGCCCCGCCGTCGGCCCGCGGATCGTGCGTGGCCTCGACACGGCCGTTGCGGCGGTGCTTCACGAGCATGCCCGCGTGGCCGAGCGAATCCGCATAGGGTTTGCCGATTTCCTCCACGCGATGGCCCCAGCGGACAAGCTCAGCCAGCAATCCGTCCTCGAAGCGGTTCTCCACCTTCAGGGTCGGGGCATCCGCGCCCCATGTCTTGCCGAGGAGCCAGCGCGGCGCATCGACCGCATCGGCGACGCCGAGGCCCCCGTCCACATAGCGGGTGAAGATCTGCGCCTGAAACTGCGGCTGCCCCTCGCCGCCCATCGTGCCGTAGGAGAGGACCCGCCCGTCGTCGAACACCGCGAGCGCCGGGTTCAGGGTATGGAAGGGCTTGCGGCCGGGTTCGAGGGGGTTCTTCGAGGCGGCATCGAGGGAAAAGGCGGTGCCCCGGTTCTGCCAGAGGATGCCAGTTGCCGGCAGGACACAGCCGGAGCCGAACTCCCAGAACAGGGACTGGATATACGAGACCGCGAGCCCCGAGCCGTCGATGGCACCCATCCAGATCGTGTCGCCCTCTGCCGGCTTCGGCAGCGGGAAGGGCGCGGCCCGGCGCATGGCGACGGCGGCGGCCTCGCGCTCGAAGGTCGACGGCTGCAGAACCTCCCGCAGATCGTGCGTGACGTGGCGCGGGTCGGTGACGACCCGGTCGCGAATCGTGAAGGCGCGCTTCGTGGCCTCGATCAGCCCGTGGGCATGCTCCGGGTGCTCGCCCCGCGCGCCCTTCACGCGCTCGAAGATGCCGAGGATGAGGAGCGAGGCGAGGCCCGCGGTCGGCGGGGGCAGGTTGAACACGGTGGCGTCGCGATAGCGGATCGACAGCGGCTCCACCACGCGGGCCTGATAACGCTTGAGATCGTCCCGGAGCACCGGTGCACCGATGCGCTCCAGATCCGCGGCGATCTCCCGAGCGATGTCGCCGCGGTAGAAATCCTCCACGCCGGCATGGGCGACCTGCTCGAGGGTTGTAGCAAGGGCCGAATTGCGGCGCAGCGCCCCCGCCGCCATGCGCTTGCCCTCCTCCAGGAAGACACCCGCGAAGCCCGGTGCGGCAAAGAGCGCCTCCGGCTCCTTGAGGACGTAACGCCCCTCCGATTGCGAGACGGGAACGCCCTCCCGCGCATGCCGGATCGCGTCGGCGAGGAGCACGTCGAGGGGCAGCTTGCCCCCGAGGCTCCGGGCATAGTCGTGGGCGAGGCCCCAGCCCGCCACGGCACCCGCCACCGTGAGCGCCGCGTCCGGCCCACGAGGCGGGACCCGGTCGTAGCCACTCGCGCGATAGCGCTGGAGCGTGGCGAGGCTCCCGGCCGGCCCCGCGGCATCGAAGGCGCGCACGCGCCCGCTGGGCTCGCGAACGAGCCAGAAACCGTCGCCGCCGATACCGTTCATGTGGGGGTAGACCACCGCGATCGTGGCCGCCATGGCGATCATGGCCTCGACGGCATTGCCGCCCTGGGCGAGGATCACCTGGCCGGTCTCGGCCGCGAGGTGATGGGGGGCCGCAACGGCGGCCGAGGAGAAGGTGGGGGTTTCGGGCATGGGGCCTTGGCGCGGAGCGCGACCATGTGGAGGGGGGCGAACCTTGCATCGGTCCGCCCGTTTAGGGTAGTCCCATCCGCTCAAAGATCCGGAGAGCCGCCGTGGCCGAGACCCACAACCGTACCCGCAACCTCATCACGATCATCAGCGTGCTGATCCTCGTCGGCACGGAGGTGTTCGGCGTGGCGCTGGCGGGAGGCTGGGCGATCGCGGGTCTGTTCGAGCTCGGTCCCACCGTGGCCTATGTGCTCATGGGCCTGTTCAGCCTGCTCGGCCTCTACGCCATGGTAGCGCTCTGGCGCAACTCCGTGCGGGTCGAGCCGATCCGCTGATACGGCGCCGTTTCGAGCGAGAGCGAAGCACCCCTCCGAAAAGCGATCAGCGCTTCTGCTCCGAGCAGTAGCGCACCGCTGCCTCCACGGCGCCAAGAACTCAAGCCGCCCCCGCCGCCAACTGGGGCCGCACCCGCAGTCCGTGGAGGGCGAAGGCTGCCGCGAGGGCGAGAAGCCCGGCCGCGCCCCACCAGGGATCGGCGGCCAGCAACAGCGCTCCCCCGAGCCCGGCGAGAACCCTCTCCACCGCATTTGTGTGTCGCAGGGCATAGCCCGTCGCTCCGACGCAAAGGCCGACGAGGGCGAGGCACGAGGTCACGAGTGTCAGCAGGATCCCGCCCCAATCCGCGATGCCAGCCGGGAAGGTGCCCGCCGGCGTGAACATCAGGAGCCGCAGGCCCTCCGGGGTGAGGCAGAACATGAAGGGCACCAGAAACGCCGGCATGGTATATTTCCAGGCCTGAATCATGGTCCGGAACGGGCGGCCGCCCGTGATCGCGGAGGCCGCGAAAGGCGCCAGCGCGGTCGGTGGCGAGACGTCGGCCAGCACCGCATAATAGAACATGAACATGTGGGCGGCGGGCTCCGGCACTCCCACCTTCACGAGGGCCGGCACCAGCATCACGGCCGCGATGATGTAGCTCGCCGTCACGGGCACCGCGGTGCCGAGGATCCACATGGCGATCGCAGCCAGCGCGATGGTGCCGAAGCGCGAACCGCCGCCGAGATCCACGATCATGGCCGAGATCGTGAGCCCGAGGCCCGTCAGGTTCACGACCGACACGATGATGCCCGCGCAGGCGCAGGTGGCCGCGATGCCGAGCACCGAACGGGTGCCGTCGGTGAGAGCCTCCACCATGCGGGGCGCAGCAGGATCCGGGACGCGGCCGGCGCGCAGGGATGCGGGATCCGAGGCATGGAGAGCCGCGGGGTCCGGGACGCGACCGGCACGGGTAGCCATGAGATATTCCAGGCCCGACACGAGGGTCGCGGCCATCATGCCCCAGAACAGGGCCGAGGAGATCCGCCCGTCGAGCCATTCCCCGAGTCCTTGAGCCGGGAACAGTCCGGCGGCTCCGACTGCATAGGCGAGCCCGGCCACGACCGCACCCACCGCGAAGGCCCTGAGCGTGACGAGGCGGCTATGCGCCCGGATCATCGAGAGCATGAAGGCGATCGCGACCGACCAGAACACCGCCATGAAGGAGGTGAAGCCGAGGATCAGGAACACCGCGATCGCGGCAAGCGACAGAAAGTGGTAGCCCTCGGCCTTGGTGAGCGCCCACAGGGACGCCTCGGAGGTCTTCACGGGCTTCACGGCGAGGCGGCGGGCGTCGGCCTCGGTCATGAGCCAGCAGGAGACGTAGTAGAGGATCGTCGGGATCGTGGCGTAGAGCAGGATCTCGAGATACTCGACGTTGAGATATTCAGCGATGATGAAGGCCGCAGCGCCCAGGGTCGGCGGCGAGAGCGTCGCGCCGATGCCCGCCGCCGCCATCATGCCGCCGGCGACGTTCGGGGTGTAGCCGGAGCGTTTCAGCATCGGCCATGCGAGGGATGCCACGGTCACGGTGGTGGCGACGCCCGAGCCCGAGACCGTGCCGAGGAGAAAGCCCGACGCCACGACCGCGCGCCCCGGTGCCGAGGGCGACGGCTTCTTGCCGAAGAGCGCGAACGCCCAGTCGATGAAGAAGCGTCCGGCGCCTCCCCGTTCGAGCACCGCGCCGTAGATCGTGAAGAGGATGATGAAGGTCGCCGCCACATCGATGGGCGTCGAGAAGATGCCCTCCAGGGTGAGGTAGTTCTGGCCGATGATGCGGTTGAGCGAGAAGCCGCGATGGTCGAAGGGCTCCGGGATCGAGGGACCGAAATAGCAGTAGAGCAGGAACACCGCGCTGATGGCGGGCAGAATCCAGCCCACGGTGCGTCGCGTGGCCTCGAAGATGAGGAGGATGAGGGCGCCGCCGAGCACCAGTTCCTCAGGCGTCGGTCGGGTCGGGCGCGTCTTGTATTCCTCGATCGAGACCGAGAGATACGCGGTGGTGAGAATCGTGAGCGCGACGAACATCCAATCGAGCAGCTGGGTGCGGATCAGGAATCGGCTGCGCGTCGCGACGGGAAAGAGCGCGAAGGCCAGGATCACGAGCGCGAGCAGGGCGCCCGCCTGGATGCTGCGGGTGAAGATGTTGCTTTCGACGGCAAGGGCCGCCCCGAGTCCGACGGCGATGAGCGCGAAGGCCCATTCCTCGAGGCTCGCCCGGCGTGGCTGCGGCTGGGCGCCCCGCACGAGCGGATAGAGCAGGAAGATCAGCCCCAGCACCGTGCCGAGAAACGTGGCGCGGTAGGTGGTGGTGTTGACGGAGAATTGCGTCCAGTAGAGCGCATAGGCCGAGAGGCCGAAGCAGATCGCTCCCGTCAACCAGCCGAGCCAGCCGCCGAGACGTGCGGCCGGCCCACCTTCGCTATCCGAGGCGAGGGCTTCGAGTTCCTCGGCGGTGAGTTCGACTTTGGCGTCGCTGGCCTGGGGCACGTCGGCGATGGGTGGGACCCGGATGTCCGTGGCCTGCATCGGATTTCGCTTTCGATCGGCGGGGCCATGGCGCCCGAGGCGGAAAGGCCTCCCGCCGGGACGCGGGAGGCCGTCTCAAGGCGGTGGGGTCTTAGCTCAACACGCCTTTCGCCTTGTAGTAGGCCTCGGCCGCCGGGTGGAACGGCACGGCGGTGCGGATCGCGGCACTCTTCAGAGCGAGCTTGCGAGCCTCGGGGTGGATTTTCTGCACCTCCTCGAGGTTGTTGAAGAGGCCGTCGAGCACCGTCTTGACAAAGTCGTCCTTGGCCTTCGACGAGACCAGGAGAACGTTCGCGACCCCGAGCCCCGAGGCATCCTCGGTCATGCCCGCATAGGATTCCTTCGGGAGATTGAAGGTGCGGTACTGGCCCGGATACTTCTTCTCCATGGCGGCGAGTTCCGCGCCCGTGGGAATGAAGCGGATCGGGGGCTGGCCGGAGGTCGCAAGATCCCTGACGGCCGCCGTTGGTACGCCGCCGATCCAGAAGAAGGCGGCGATCTTGCCATCCTTGAGGGCCCCGGCCGATTCGGCCACGCCGAGATTGTCGCGGCCCACATCGCTCTTCGGATTGAGGCCGGCGGCCTCGAGGATGCGGTCGGCAATCGATTCCGTGGAGGATCCTACCGAACCGACCGAGACGCGCTTGCCCTTCAGGTCCGCGACCTTCGCGACGCCGGAGGCCTGGCTCGCCACGAGGTGCATGAAGCTGTCGTAGAGCACCGCGAGGACGCGCACATCCTGCTTGCCGTCCTTAGCATAGGCACTCTCGCCCATATAGGCGTCATAGGCCGAGTCCATGGTGGCGAACCCGATCTCGGCATCGCCCGCATGGATGAGCTTCGCGTTGTCGACGGATCCGCCGGTGACCTGCGCGGTCGCCTGGACGTTGGGGACCTTCTCGGACAGGACTTTGGCGAGACCGCCACCGTAGGGATAGAATACGCCGCCCGTACCGCCGGTCACGATGGTCATGCGGATGCGCGACTGGGCAAGGCTCGGCGTTCCGATGGCCGTGGCCAGAGCTGCCCCCGCGCCGATGGACAGGACGGAGCGGCGGGTCAAACTGGATGTCATCAAAAGATCTCCCTAGATGTAGTTTTCGTTTTTCCGGCACATTGGCCGGTTAGCCACGTAGATTGACCGCTGCCGCGGAATCCACAAGGGGGAGGGGTCCCGGAACGGGCGTCGAAGGCCGAGCCGGGGCTGTCCTGAAGCGAGGAACGGGCACTGAACCTGCGCTGTGATCGTGGCGGTGCCCCATCAAAGCGGGGATTGAAGGCATTGAGGGCTGACGGAACCGTCCAGAGGGGTTAAAAGGCCCTGCCTTCCCCCTGCCCGCTTCGCAGGGCGAAGGATTGGCCCGCCGAGTTCATCCCATCCATTTGCTATGATTGATCGCCGCACGCTTCTCACCAGCGCCGCCGCCACCGCGGCCCTCGCCGCCGCCGGCTTCCCCCGGGCTGCCCTTGCGCAGAACGCCCTGAAGATGGGCGCGCCGGCGTCCTTCTCGTTCGAGGCCTTGAAGCAGCGCGCCAAGACGCTCGCGGCCGCGCCCTACAACCCGCCGCAGCGCCCGAACCCAGAAATCCTGGAGCAGATCGACTACGACGCCCACGGCAAGATCAAGTTCAAGACGGATCTCGCCGTATGGGCGAATGGGCCCAGCGACTACCCCGTGACCTTCTTCCATCTCGGCCGCTTCTTTCAGAAGCCCGTGCGCATGAATGTGGTGGAAGCCGGGCAGGCCCGGGAGGTGATCTACGACGACGCCTATTTCGACATGCCGGCGGATTCCCCCGCCCACAAGCTCCCCGACAATTCCGGCTTCGCGGGCTTCCGCTTCCAGGAGAACCGCAACGGCAAGCTTGACTGGCGCACGAACGACTGGGTCGCGTTCCTCGGCGGCTCCTACTTCCGCGCCATCGGCGAGTTGTTCCAGTACGGCCTCTCGGCCCGGGGCTTGGCGGTCGACACGGCCGTCTTCGGGAAGATCGAGGAGTTCCCGGATTTCACGCACGTCTATTTCGAGACCCCGCAGGCGGGCTCCGACACCGTCGTGGTCTCAGCGCTCCTCGACGGCGCGAGCGTCTCGGGTGCCTTCCGGTTCACGATGCGCCGCGCCAAGGCCGTCATCATCGACGTCGAGAAGGCGCTCTACATCCGCGAGGACATCGACCGTCTCGGAATCGCGCCGCTGACGTCGATGTACTGGTATTCCGAGAAGGCCAAGCCCTCTGCGATCGACTGGCGACCCGAGATCCACGATTCCGACGGGCTCGCCCTGTGGACCGGCACCGGCGAGCGCATCTGGCGCCCGCTCAACAACCCGCCCTACATCATCACCTCGGCCTTCGCGGACGAGAACCCCCGGGGCTTCGGCCTGCTCCAACGCGACCGCGCCTTCGACCACTACCTCGACGGGGTTTATTACGATCGCCGCCCTTCCCTCTGGGTGGAGCCGCAGGGAGTTTGGGGCCGGGGCTCGGTGCAGCTCGTCGAGATCCCCACCGACGACGAGATTCACGACAACGTCGTGGCCATGTGGGTGCCTGCGGAGCCCGCCCGGGCGGGCCAGGCCCTGGAGCTGCGCTACAGGACCACCTGGTCGGCAGACGAGCCCTTCCCGACGCCGCTCGCCCGCTGCATCGCGACCCGCTTCGGCAATGGTGGCCAGGCCGGCACGCAGCGCCCGCGGGGCGTGCGCAAGTTCATGGTGGAGTTCCGGGGCGAACCTCTCGCCCAGCTCGCCAAAGGCGAGATCCCGATCCCCGTGCTCTCGTCCTCCCGGGGCGGCTTCTCGAACGTGGTTGCGGAAGCCGTGCCGAACGACGTGCCCGGCCACTGGCGCACCCATTTCGACCTCACGGCTTCCGGCCCCGAGCCCGTAGAGATGCGCTGCTACCTGCGCATGGGCGACCGGGTGCTCTCGGAGACGTGGCTGTATCAGTATCACCCTTCAGCCTAGCTCCTCAGCGGAGCAAGTCTCCGTTCACCTCTCGAAAGATGGCCTGGGGCAGTCAGCGCTGCGCATCGGTTCGACAGGGCTTTGCGCCTTCAGCTCCAGTGTCTTCGCTTCAATCTTGGGCACGATCCGAATGATCGCATGTGAGGATCGGTGATCGCCCTCTTGGGACAAGAAGCAATGGCACTGAGCCATCGCGTGTGGAAAACCGAGATGCCTCTGGAATTCGCGTGTGTTATGATATATTGTAACACTCAATGGCCCACGCGCACGATCATGCCCGCCCGTCCCACGCCATGGCGGCGCGGCCGACCCTTTCGCTGCTCCGGCTCTCCGCCGTCGAGCGGCTCTTGGGCGTCGCCGGCGTGATCCTCGCCCTGTGGGCTCTGGTCTGGTTGGTATTGGAGTAGCCCCGCGTGACCGCTCCCGTAATCCGCTTCGAGGACCTCACCCTTGGCTATGGCCGGCGCCCCGCGGTGCATCACCTTCACGGTGAGATCCCGGCCGGCAGCCTCACGGCGATCGTTGGCCCGAACGGGGCCGGCAAGTCCACGCTGCTCAAGGGCGTGGTGGGCACGCTTTCGCCGCTGGCGGGCAGCATCGCGCTCCCGCGCGGCACCCGCATTGCCTATCTGCCCCAGGCCGCGGAGATCGACCGCTCATTTCCGCTCTCCGTCTACGACCTCGTCGCCATGGGGCTGTGGTCCAGGGTTGGCCTGTTCGGCGGCATCGGCCGCCGCGACCGTCATCGCATCGACGAGGCCATCGCGGCGGTCGGCCTGACGGGCTTCGAGCGGCGGGCCATCGGCACGCTCTCGGGCGGGCAGATGCAGCGCGCCCTCTTTGCCCGCCTTCTCCTGCAGGATGCGGGCGTGATCCTCCTCGACGAGCCTTTCACGGCGATCGACGCCAAGACCTCGGCGGACCTCCTCGACCTGGTGCGCCGCTGGCACGACGAGGCCCGCACCGTGGTTGCCGTCCTCCACGATCTCGATGTCGTGAAGCGGACGTTCCCGCACACGCTCCTGATTGCCCGCGAGCCTGTGGCCTGGGGGGAAACGGAGGCGGTGCTGAGCCCCGCCAATCTCCTCAAGGCCCGCCGCATGGTGGAGGCCCACGACCCGCACGCGGAACCCTGCCCGCGGGCGGCCTAGCCTTACCCCCTCCCCCTCGCGAGGAGAGGTTGGGGCAGGGGTCGGGTCTGAAGGAACCTGAACGTTGCCCTCTGCCCGATGCCAAGCGGCACCTTCAGAGCTTCACTGAGATAACCCTCGACCCCTCCCCGCCAGGGCGAGGGGAGGTAGGTCCATGCCCGATCTTTTCGCTCCCTTCGCCGAATTCGCCTTCATGCGCCGCGCCCTCGTCGGCGTGATGGCGATTGCGCTCGGGGGAGGGCCGGTCGGGGTTTTCCTGATGCTGCGCCGCATGAGCCTCACGGGCGATGCCATGGCGCATGCCATCCTTCCCGGCGCCGCGATCGGCTATCTCGTGGCCGGCCTGTCGCTGCCGGCCATGACGATAGGCGGCCTTGCGGCCGGCATCGTGGTCGCGGTGCTGGCGGGACTCGTCGCCCGCGTGACGGCGCTCAAAGAGGATGCGTCGCTTGCCGCCTTCTATCTCCTCTCCCTGGCGCTCGGCGTCACGCTGGTGTCGCTGCGGGGTTCCAACGTCGATCTCCTGCACGTGCTGTTCGGCACCGTGCTGGCCCTCGACGACGACGCTCTGCTGCTGCTCGCCGGGATCGCGAGCGTCACCCTCGTGGCCTTTGCGCTGATCTATCGGCCCCTCGTGCTCGACTGCGTCGACCCCACTTTCCTGCGCTCGGTGAGCCGGGCCGGCACGCCCGTCCATCTCGTCTTCTTGGGCCTCGTGGTCCTCAATCTCGTGGGTGGCTTCCAGGCCCTCGGGACGCTTCTTGCGGTCGGGCTCATGATGCTGCCCGCAGCCGCCTCCCGCTTCTGGAGCGCGGACATCACGGTCATGGTTCTCGTCGCGGTGGGCATCGGGATGCTGTCGGGTTTCGCCGGCCTCCTTCTCTCCTTCCATGCGGAATTGCCCGCCGGCCCCGCGATCGTGCTCACCGCGGGCGCCGCCTACCTCGTCTCCCTCGTGTTCGGGGCGGAGGGCGGGTTGTTGCGCCTGGCTTGGCCCGGCCGGCATCTCGAAGCCTGAGCGACCCCACGTACCGCCCTCAAATCCGGAACTAGCCATGCCGAACCGACGCCTTCTCTGCGCTTTGCTCCTCGCCCTGCCGCTCGCTCTGGGCGCCTTTCCGGCCGCAGCCCAGGACAAGGTACCTGTGGTCGCGACCTTCTCGATACTCGGCGATCTCACCCGTAACGTCGGCGGCGATCGCATCGCGCTCTCGATCCTTGTCGGCCCCAACGGGGACGGGCACGTCTACGCGCCCACGCCCGCCGATGCCCGCAAGATCAAGGAAGCGAAATTGGTGGTCGCAAACGGCCTCAAATTCGAGGGCTGGATCGCGCGACTCATCCGCTCGTCCGGCACCAAGGCAGGGGTTGTGGAAGCCGCCAAGGGGGCGAAGACCATCACGGGGGGCGACACCTCGCCGGCTCACGATCACGGCGACCGTTCCCACGCAGGCGACACCGATCCGCATGCTTGGCAATCGGTCGCGAACACGAGGGTCTACGTCGCCAACATCCGCGATGCCCTGACAGCCGCGGACCCGGACGGCCGGGAGACCTACGCCGCCAATACAACCTCCTATCTCGCGAAGCTCGACGAGGTGGAGCGCGAGATCCGCGACACCTTGAAAGCCGTGCCTCCCGAACGCCGCCGGGTCATCACCTCGCACGATGCGTTCGGCTATTTTGCGCAAGAATACGGAGTCGCTTTTGTGGCCCCGCAGGGCGTCTCGACGGAAGCGGAGGCCTCTGCACGAGATGTCGCCCGCATCATCCAACAGATCAAGAAAGAGCGGGCTGCTGCGGTGTTCCTTGAGAACGTCACGGATGCCCGCCTCGCCCGGCGAATCGCCGAGGAGACGGGAGCCAAGATCGGCGGCACGCTCTATTCCGACGCCCTCTCCGACCCGGCGGGGCCTGCCGGCACCTATATCGACATGATGCGCCACAACGCGCGCACGATCGCACAGGCCCTGGGCACGGGAGCGTAGCGACCGTCGGCAACACTTCACCCGACCCGTGTCATGGCCCCTCCCCATCCGCACCCGAACCGGTGTAGAAGAAGCGCCATGCCTCATCTCGACGAGTTTTATGCCAACAAGCTCCGCGGATCGCTCGGCGTCACCGATGCCGAAGCGGTGCTCGATCTCACCCGCGCCACCCGGGAGCAGGCCGCGGCCTCGATCCAGGACATGTTGGAGCGCAGCCGCTTCGCGCAGGGCAAGACTGTTGCGATCCGCATCGCTGCGCCCCAGGAAGGTGGCGGGGAGACCCTATTCCAGCCCGTCGGCAAAGCGCTCCTCGAAGCCAAGAAGCGCGGCTGGATCGATCGCCTCCAGACCTTGCCGGCCGGTGACGGCCTCGGCTTCTATGTGGCGCTCTCGGGCAAGCCCGAACGGGCAGAGGATTGATGCGCCTGAACCGGTCGCACCTTTTCCAGGCACGCCGCAGCTGTAGATTTCACCCTCCCCTTCACGCCTCGTCCTAAAGCCTGGAGGCCCCCCTGGCCCGGCACGCGTCCCGCTTCGAAACCCGCACGCCCTGGACTCCCCTCCCCTATTCCGCCCTCCACGAAGCGCTCTGGCAGTTCCTTGCGACGTCGAGCCTCGTGTTCGGGGCCTGGTATCTCGGCTGGCGCTGGACATCCTCGGTGAATTGGGACGCGATGTGGTTCTCGATCCCGCTCCTCTTCGCCGAGACCGCGGCCTTCGTGGGCCTCGTGCTGTTCACGATCAATCTGTGGACCGCCAAGGCGCCGAAGCCCGGACCTCTCCCGGCGAGCATCCGGGATTGCTCGGACGACCCCGCGACGCCGGACCGGCCCATCGTGGTCGATGTGTATTTCGCGACTTACAGCGAGGATCCCGAGCTCGTGCGCTTGGGCCTGCGGGATGCCAAGGCCTTCACCTATCCCCACCCAATCGACGTGCAGGTCCATGTCCTCGACGACGGCAAGCGGCCTGCCATGGAGGCGGTCGCCCGCGAGGAAGGAGTAAATTACCTCACCCGCTCCACCAATATCGGTTTCAAGGCCGGGAACCTGCGCAACGCGATGGAGAGCACGTCGGGCGACTTCATCATGATTTGCGACGCCGACATGCGCCCCTTCCCGACTTTTCTCGAACAGACGCTCGGCTATTTCCGCGATCCGAAGGTCGCCTGGGTGCAGACGCCGCACTGGTTTCACGACGTGCCTCCGGGGGTGCCCCTCCCGGCAGTTCTGGAGCGCTGGCTCGGAGGCTTCGGGCGCCTCGTCGGGCGCGGCGTCGAGCGGGTCTATGGGCCCGTCCGGATTGGCGAGGATCCCTTCGCCAACGACCCGCAGCTCTTCTTCGACGTGATCGAGCGGCGGCGAAACTGGGCCAACGCGAGCTTCTGCTGCGGCGCGGGCTCGATCCATCGCCGGGAGGCCGTAATGGAAGCGGCCCTGCGGCAATGGTCCGACAAGGTGCTCCGGGAGAGCCGACGCAGCGAGAGGAGCATCCGCAAGCTCACGGGCGAGCGGGTTCTCACGGACGCGATCACCAACACGGTGCGCCTCCAGGGGGCGCTCGACGAGGAGCTCACGCCCTACAAGTTTCACGTCTCGGAGGATTTCTACACCTCCATCGTGCTCCACAGCGACCGCGAGCGGGAGTGGAAATCGGTGATGCATCCCGTGGTGCAGGCCAAGATGCTCTCGCCGAACGACCTGCTCAGCTGGACGATCCAGCGCTTCAAATATGCGGGCGGAACCTTCGACATCCTGTTCCACGATAACCCGCTCGTGCGGCGGGGCCTCTCGCCCACCCAGAAGCTCATGTATGCGGCGACGTTCTACTCCTACCTCTCGCCGCTCTGGAACATCGTTTTCCTCGTCTCGCCGATCGTGTTCCTGTTCTCCGGCATCCCGCCGCTTGCGGGCTACGCCCTCGATTTCTTCGTCCACATCACCCCTTTCCTGCTCATGAACGAGCTGTCCCAGATGGTGGCGCTCTGGGGCAACTCCAACGCCAAGGGCCGGGCCTGGTATCTCGCCATGTTCCCCTTGAACCTGAAGGCGCTCTGGACCGTGGCGCTGGGCAAGAAGATCTCGTTTCCGGTCACGCCCAAGGACCGCCAGGTCGGCTCGTTCCCCCGCCTCGTGCGCTGGCAGATTGCACTTGTGGTGTTCACCCTCGCAGGGCTCGTCTGGGGCTGGAGCGCCTACGCTTCGGGCCGGCCGGGCTACACCCTCGGCGCTATGATCGCCAATACTCTGTGGGGGATGAGCAACGCGCTCGCGATGATGCCGATGATCCGCGCCGCCTTCTGGCAGCCGGACCCCACATACGAGGCCCCGATCTTAGAGGCGGCAGCGCAGCCCTGAACGCAGCACAGGGCGAACCCTCCCGCCCAGCTGCGACGGCGTCCGGTTGGGCTGTCAGCTGATCAGGTCAGGATTGATCGGAGTCTTGTCCAACCGGTTGGCCGTTCGCATCATCTTGTCCGAAAAAGTGGAGACTTTTCGGGATCGTGCCCTAGCATCCCGACAGACCCGCCGAGACGGCCGAAACCGCAAGAGCGGGCATGTTGGGAGAAACGCCTTGAAAACCACCCTCACGCGCCTGGTGGCGCTTGCAGCCGCGACCTTTGCGGCGGCGCCTGCCCTTGCCCAAGCCAATTGGCCGACCCGGCCGATCTCGCTCATCGTGCCTTTTGCGGCCGGTGGGGGAACGGATGCCTTCGCGCGGCCCCTCGCGCAAGCTCTCGACAATCAGCTGAAAATTCGCGTCCTCGTCGACAACCGCGCGGGCGCCGGGGGCAATACGGGGGCAGCGGCGGCAGCCAAGGCGGATCCTGACGGTTACACCTTCTTCGTCGGCGCCACGCACCACGTGATCGCGCCTGCCATGTATCCGAACCTCACCTATTCCCTGGAGAAGGACTTCATCCCGATCGGCATGGTGTCACAGGTCCCTCATGTGGTGGTCGTCCATCCCACGAAGGTGACCGCGAAGACGCTGTCCGAACTCGTCGCCAACGCGAAGGCCAATCCCGGCAAAATGAACTACGGTTCCGCGGGCGCCGGCACGGCGCATCATCTCGCGGGCGAGCTCTTCAAGCTGCAGACCGGCACCGACATCGTGCACGTGCCCTATCGCGGCGCGGGCCCGGCGATGCAGGATCTCGTGGCCGGCCAGATCGACATGGCCTTCGACGGTCTCGGCTCCTCTGCGGCGCAGATCCAGGGCGGGCAGATCAGGGTGCTCGCGGTCGCTGCCCCGAAGCGCGTCAAGGCCTTCCCCGATCTGCCGACCGCCGCTGAAGCCGGCGTCCCCGGCTACGAGGTCTCGACCTTCTACGCGCTCTGGGCCCCTAAGGGCACGCCGCCGGAGATCGTGGAGCGCATGAAGCGCGAGCTGCGCACCGCGCTCGAATCCCCCACCATCAAGGAAGCCTGGGAGCGCCAGGGTTCCGACATCCCGACCCTCATGGGCGGGGAGTTCGGCGAGTTCGTGAACGCCGAAATCGCGCGCTGGAACAAGGTCGTGAAGGAAGCGGGCGTGAAGCTCGAACAATGAACGCGCCGGGCGCGGGGCCTTGCCGCCTCACGCTCACGGCACCGCAATGCGACGCCAGGCAGCTTCTCGTTGGCCTCATGCACGGTCCATCGCGAGGCGGCGCGGTCGGCGGCGGAGGCTCGTGCCGCGGAGGCTCTTCAGGAAACCGGCGAGCACCAGAACACCGCCCCAAGCCACGGCGAAGCCCGCGGCTCCCGAGACGAGCCCCTCCTCCGTGATCGGCACGGCGGGTTCGAAATCCTGCCAGGCTGCCCCCATGAGGTCGGCATCGCCGTCGCGGACCATCGTGGCGACGCGGCCGAAGGGACCGGCCCGCAGCATTGCGTCCCGGTGGCCCTGAAGATGGGTGAGCCGGTCCATGTTGCCCTGGATTGCGATGCCCTGTCGGCTCACCAGATCGTCGGCGCTCCCCCGCAACCGGGCCGCGGCGCTCTCGCGCGTTTCCCTGTTCGCCTGTGCGTCCGCCTCAAAGCGGGTGACGATCCGGGTGAGTTCGTCGATGGCTCCGCCGAGCCGCTGCCGGTATTGCTGCGCGAATTCCGGCCCCTGCGACGCGACTGCCCCGCCGGCGATCCCGATGCCGAAGGCGATGATGCGTGCAATCCGTGGCAAAGCGTTCTCCGATCTCATCCGGGAACAACGCCCGAGCGCGGGTTCGGATCGCCACTAACAGCGCCGGTCCGATGAGCGGTCCCTCTCAGCCTTTGACCAGGCATCCTCGAGCGAGACGCATGAAGGCCCTGGCGCGGTGCGAGAACCCCTGAGGCTCGGGCCTCGACCAGTCGATCCCGTGCTTCTCCTCAGATGTGATCTCCCCGAAGGTGCGCTGGTCGCCCTCGGGCTGGAACATAGGGTCGTAGCCAAAGCCCTTCTCGCCACGCGGCGGCCAAACCACCGAGCCGAAGACGCGGCCTTCGAAAAGTTCCTCGTGGCCGTCAGGCCAGGCGACCACGAGCGCCGAGACGAAGTGGGCGCGCCGGTCGGTCGCGGCGCGCTTCTGGAGTTCGCGCTCGACGCGCGCCATGGCGGCCCGGAAATCCTTGTCCGGCCCCGCCCAGTCGGCGGTGAAGAGGCCAGGCGCCCCGTCGAGGGCATCGACGCACAGCCCGGAATCGTCGGATATCGCCGGCAGCCCGGTGGCCTTCGCGGCCGCTCGAGCCTTGATGGCGGCATTCTCGGCGAACATGTGCCCAGTCTCGTCCGGAGCCGGCAGGCCGAGCGCCCCTGCGGACACGGCCTCGACCCCGAATGGGGCGAGCAGTTCCTGCATCTCGCGGAGCTTGCCGGGATTATGGGTCGCGATCACGACCTTTCCGGCGAGGGGACGGGGCATGGGTTCCTCGGTCTCGTTCCGCTCGCCACGAAGGCGGGCATCGCCATGATGCCAGGCTCAGGTCCCCGGTCTACGGCCGGATAGGCAGGGCGACCTTAAGCCACCGCCCGCTTCTGCATCTCGACGAGTTGCCCCACACCCGCCTTCGCGAGCTTGAGGAGCGTCAGGAACTCGTCCTCCGAGAAAGGCTTGCCCTCAGCCGTGCCCTGGACCTCGACGAGGCCGCCGGAGCCCGTGATCACGAAATTCGCATCGGTCTCGGCGGCCGAATCCTCGGCATAGTCGAGGTCGAGCACGGGCGCACCCTGGTAGATCCCGCAGGAGATGGCGGCAACCGGCTCGCGGAGCGGGTTCACGGAGATGATCGAGCGGGCCTGCATCCAGGTGAAGCACTCGTGGAGCGCCACCCAGGCCCCTGTGATCGAGGCCGTGCGGGTGCCCCCGTCCGCCTGGATCACGTCGCAGTCGAGAACGATCTGGCGTTCGCCGATGGCGGGGAGGTTCACGACCGCGCGCAGCGAGCGGCCGATGAGGCGCTGGATCTCCTGCGTTCGCCCGGAGGGCTTGCCGGAGGTGACCTCCCTGCGGGTGCGCTCATGGGTGGCGCGGGGCAGCATGGCATATTCAGCCGTCACCCAGCCCTTCCCTGACCCCCGCAGCCAAGGCGGACCCCGCTCCTCGAGAGAGGCCGTGCACAACACCCGGGTCTGGCCAAAGGACACGAGGCAGGACCCTTCCGCATAGCGCGCGACGCCCCGCTCCAGAGTGACAGGGCGCAGTTCGTCGGGGGCGCGCTTCGAGGGCCGCATGGGTTGATCTCCGGTCGGGGTGCGCGGCTCTTAGCGGGCGGCAGGAAGTGGGGCAACCCAGAAAAGGCGCTGGTGACGTCGTCGCAGCTCACCCAGCAGCTCAGCGTTGTCTTCCAAGTGGTCGGTGGGCGCTGTGGACGGCGCCCGCTGGACGAGGCCACAGGCCATAATCATCCCCAGGTTTCAGGGCATTGATCACGCTTCTCTGGTCGTAGGTGCACCCCGACCCTCCAATTAGGGTACCTTCAAGGCCCCGCCCTGCGAAGGGTGTTGCCGAACGGGCCGCCAGCCCGCACATTAACGAGCTGTCTTGCCGATGTTGTTTCCGCCCCGACGCCCCGCGTCCCAACCCCGATGAACGTGCGCAGCCAATCCCTGTCGTCCACCGAGTCCCGCGCCATCGCGGAGCTGAACGAGCGCTCCCGCGAGATCTTCCGGCGGATCGTGGAGAGCTATCTCGCGACCGGCGAGCCGGTGGGCTCGCGCAACCTCTCCCGTATCCTGCCCATGACGCTTTCGCCGGCCTCCGTGCGCAACGTCATGGCGGACCTAGAGCAGGCGGGGCTCGTCTTCGCGCCCCATACCAGCGCGGGGCGCTTGCCGACGGAGTTGGGCCTGCGCTTCTTCGTGGACGCCATGCTCGAAATCGGCGACCTCTCGACGGAGGAGCGCGGCCGGGTCGAGGCCCAGATGCGCGCCGCGGCTTCGGGTCATACCCTGGAGACGGCCTTGGCGGAGGCCTCGAGCCTCCTCTCCGGCATGTCTCGCGGGGCCGGCGTCGTGGTGACCACGAAATCGAATGCGAGCCTCAAGCATATCGAGTTCGTGCGCCTCGATCCCACCCGGGCTCTCGTGGTGCTCGTCTCCGAGGACGGCTCGGTGGAGAACCGCCTCCTCGATCTGCCGGCCGGCCTGCCCGCGAGCGCGCTCGTCGAGGCCGGGAACTTCCTCAACGCCCGCATCCGCGGCAAAACCCTCGGCGACCTGCGCTCCGAGATCGAGGCGAAGCGCACCGACATGGAGCGCCAGCTCGACACCCTCACGGCCCGCCTCGTCGAGGCGGGGCTCGCCACGACGGTCGGCAGCGCCGATTCGCGCCAGCTCATCGTGCGCGGCCAGGCGAATCTGCTTGAGGACCTCAAGGCCGTCGAGGACCTGGAGCGCATCCGACTTCTGTTCGCGGATCTCGAAACGCAGACCGACGTGATCGACCTTCTCACCCGGGCCGAGGCCGGCGAGGGCGTCAGGATCTTCATCGGCTCGGAGAACAAGCTGTTCTCCCTCTCGGGCTCTTCCATGATCGCGGCCCCCTTCAGGGACGGGGCCCAGAAGATCGTGGGAGTCGTCGGTGTGATCGGGCCGACGCGGCTCAATTATGCCCGCATCGTCCCGATGGTGGATTACACCGCCAAGGTGGTGAGCCGGATCCTCGAGCGGGGGCGGTGAGCGCCGCGGGGCCCTTGTCCCGCCCGTATTGTCCTCAGCCAAGTTGCAGGCCGGTGAGGCCCATCGGACAGGCGAGACGGGTTGGCCCGCAATGCTGCATCAGACCGGCTGGGCGGCGAGCCGACCCCTCTGTCCCCGCGCCGCAATAAGCCTGTGCGAGAGCGCGATGCCCGGGCTCTCGACGAGACGGTCGAATAGCCAGGACTTCCGCGAGTGTGATCGTGGGACAGGAGAATGGCGGCGAAAGCGCTCCACTCCAAGGGGGCTCTCGCCCGCCGGATTGGAACCTCCGAGCACGAGGCTCGACGTGCCAGGATGGAAAGGGCGCCCCTATTCGGCGGGAACGGGAGCAGGATCGACAGGTTTCGGGCGGAGAACGACGTAGATCGCGAGGACGCCGAGGAGCAGGCCGCCCGCAAGCGCCGGCGCTCGCCAATCGCCCGTCGAGACGCGCACCACGACGAGCCCGAGGCAGACGAGAGCGCCGAGCGCAGGCACGAAAAGGGGCACCTCGAAACGTCCGCGGGGCTCGTCCGTGCGGCGCTTCAGGATGAAGAGCGCACCGTTCACCACGGCGAAGACCGTGAGCAGCATGAGCACCGTGGCAGCGGCGAGTTGCGCGATCGTGCCGACTAGGGCGAGGGGCGCGAGGATCGCGAAGAGCAGAAGGATCGCGACGTGCGGCGTCCGGGTGCGGGCGTGGACGGCGCCGAGACCGTGGGGCAGCAACCCCTGACGTGCCATTCCATAGAGGAGGCGCGAGGCCGTGATGTAGTTCACGAGAGCCGTGTTGGCGACGGCGAACAGGGTGATGAACGTGAAGGCGAAGCCCGGGAACCAGGGTGCGGCGCGGTTCATGACCTCCGTGAGCGGCCCCGGCGCCTTGGCGAGTTCGGCATAGGGCACCACGGAAACCGCGGTGATCGCAACGGCCACATAGAGGATCGCGGCGATCACCATGGCCGTGATGAGGCCGATCGGGACGGTGCGTTGCGCGTCGCGGCACTCCTCGGCGACGTTGATGGTGTCCTCGAAACCGATGAAGGAGAAGAAGGTGAGGACGGCGCCCTGCAGGATGAGAAGCGCCATGATGTCTTGCCCGTCCGTGGCCGGGGGAATGGCGAAGAGATCCACGCTGCCCCAAAAGCGGATCCCCACCGCGATCACGATGAGAAGGCCCGCAGCCTCGATGCAGGTGCAGAGCACGTTCACCCACATGGATTCCCGGATGCCGCGGAACACGAGCCCCACGAGAACGAGGAGCACCCCGAGGGCCAAGGTCCAGGTCGGCAGAGCGTCGAGGCCGGCGAGCGTCTGAAGGTTTGCAGCAAAGACCCGGGACTGGGTTGCGACCGAGGTGAGCCCCGAGCAGACGAGGGCCAGCCCGACCATGAAGCTCAAGAGCGGAACGCCGTAGGCGCGCTGCGTGACATAGGCCGCGCCTCCTGCCCGTGGATAGCGGGAGCCGAGCGAAGCGTAGCTCAGGGCCGTGAGCAGCGCCGCCACCATGGCGACTAGGAACGCAAGCCACACCGCATTGCCCACCGTCCCCGCGGCCTGACCGATGAGCCCGTAGATCCCGGACCCCAACATGGAGCCGAGGCCGTAGAGCGTCATCTGAACGGGTCCGATGGAGCGGGCGAGCGTCGGCTCCGGTTTGGCGGGTGCGGTGGTGGCGGTCATGCGAAATCCCCGAGCGGATCAGAAAAACGCGCCCGGAGCCGAAAAGGAAGCAGACATCCCGGCGCTTGACTCTTCTACGATATGAGAGATTTTTATCTACCATCATGGATGATCTCACCGGCATCGACACTCGCCTCGGGACCCGGCTTCGCCGAGAGCGGCTGAGGCAGAATCTCTCGATCGAGGCGCTTGCCGAGCGCTCAGGGGTGAGTCGGGCGATGATCTCGAAGATCGAGCGGGCCGAGTCGAGCCCCACGGCCGCGCTCCTGGGGCGCCTTTGCGCGGGATTGGGCCTGAGCCTTGCGGCCCTGTTCGAACACGAGGCGCACCGAGGCGAGCCGCTCTCCCGCGCGGCGGACCAGCCGGTGTGGCGCGATCCCGATACAGGATACCTCCGCCGCGATGTGGCGCCCCGGGGCACCGGCTCCCCGGTCGAGATCGTGGACGTGACGTTTCCGGCCGGCGCGCGGGTGAATTTCGACCGGCCCTGGACCACCAGGAGCAGCGACCAGCATGTGTGGGTGTTCGAGGGGGTGCTGGAGCTCACTCTCGACGAGACCACCCATCGCCTCGAGGCCGGCGACTGCCTGCACATGCGCCTCGACACGACGATCACCTACCACAATCCCACCGACCGCCCGATCCGCTATGCCGTGATCCTCATGCTGGAGCCCCGCCGTGTCTGACGTCCTTTCGCCCGCCCGCCCCGTCGAGACGGCAGAACCCGCCATCCGCGCTCTGGACGCGCGCGAGGCATCATCACGGCTGCCGGAACTCGCGGATCTTCTCGTCGATGCGGTGGCGCATGGGGCTTCCGTGAATTTCCTCGCTGGCTTCCAGCACCACGAGGCGGAGGCGTTCTGGCGCGGACAGGTTTCCGGGATTGCGGACGGGAGCCGGGTGCTCCTCGTCGCGGAAGCGGCGGGCCGGATCGTCGGCACCGTCGTGCTCACCTTCGCGCCGCAGCCCAACGCGCCCCACCGGGCGGAGATCGGCAAGATGCTGGTGCATTCCTCACTCCGCAAAAGAGGCCTCGGGACTCGGCTCCTCATGGAAGCGGAGGAGCGCGCGAGAGCTGCGGGCCGTACGCTTCTCCTCCTCGACACGGAAACAGACAGCGCGGGCGAAGCGCTCTATCGGCGCTGCGGCTGGACGCGTTTCGGGGTGGTGCCGGGGCATTCCTACCGCACCGACGGCCGGCTCTCTTCCGCATCGTATTTCTACAAGACCGTCTGAGCCCCGATGCCCGTGATCCGCGACGCCGGCGCGGCCGATCTGCCGGCGATCCTCGAGATCCACAACGACGCGATCCTGAATTCCCTGGCGATCTGGCAGACGCAAGCCGTGGACCTCGACAACCGCCGCGCCTGGTTCGAGGAGCGCCGGGCGCGGGGCTTTCCCGTGCTCGCCGTCGATGAGGACGGGACGCTCGCGGGCTACGCCTCGTACGGCCCTTTCCGCTTCGGCTCGGGCTACGACGGCACGGTGGAGGACTCGGTCTACATCGCCCGGGAGCGGCGGGGACGCGGCCTCGCGAGGCCGCTCATGGAAGCGCTCATCGAGCGAGCCCGGGCGGATAGGCGCCACGTGATGGTGGCGGGCATCGGCCTCCCGAACGAAGCCTCGGTCGCCCTTCACCACGGGCTTGGCTTCACGGAGGTCGGTACCCTGCGGGAGATCGGCCGCAAGGAGGGGCGATGGCTCGACCTCCTGTTCCTGCAGAAGATGCTGTGATCCCCCTGCCGCTCCGGGGCGTGCGGAGCGGGCGCCCGAGCGAACGGCGTTCCTGCGGCAAACCCGGAGCTCGAGCCGAAACCATGCTCGCCGGCCTAGTCGTGCTCCGCCGATCAAGCGATGAGAGCAGCGGCGCGGCCCCTCCGCCGCGACTCCGGCCTCCCTTGGCTTGGCGACCCCCGCCTGCTATGGCGGCGCGACCCCTTTCCTAGCCGCGCCCCCCGATCGCTTCCGATCCGCGCTGCGCCGCTGCTCGCGAGCCCCGAATGTCCGCGCACACCATCGACAAGATCCGCAATTTTTCCATCGTGGCCCATATCGACCACGGCAAATCGACCCTCGCGGACCGGCTGATCCAGACCACGGGCGCGCTCACGGCCCGCGAGATGACCGAGCAGGTGCTCGACAACATGGACATCGAGCGCGAGCGCGGCATCACGATCAAGGCCCAGACCGTGCGCCTGGAATACCGGGCGCAGGACGGCGAGACCTACATTCTCAACCTCATGGACACGCCGGGCCACGTGGACTTCGCCTACGAGGTCTCGCGCTCGCTCGCCGCCTGCGAGGGCTCGCTCCTCGTGGTCGACGCCTCGCAAGGGGTCGAGGCCCAGACGCTCGCGAACGTCTATCAGGCCATCGACGCCAACCACGAGATCGTGCCGATTCTGAACAAGATCGATCTCCCGGCGGCCGAGCCCGACCGCGTCAAGGAACAGATCGAGGAGGTGATCGGCATCGATGCCTCGCAGGCCGTTCCGATTTCCGCCAAGACCGGCCTCAACATCGAGGGCGTGCTGGAGGCGATCGTCACGCGGTTGCCGCCGCCCAAGGGCGACGCGAAGGCGCCGCTCAAGGCCCTCCTGGTCGATTCCTGGTACGACGCGTATCTCGGCGTCGTGGTGCTCGTGCGCATCCTGGACGGCGTGCTCAAGAAGGGCATGAACATCAAGATGATGGGCACCGGCGCCACCTACGGCGTCGACCGCATCGGCGTGTTCCGGCCCAAGATGCAGGAGGCGGCCGAGCTCGGCCCCGGAGAGATCGGCTTCCTCACGGGCTCGATCAAGGAGGTCGCCGATACCCGCGTCGGCGACACCATCACGGAGGAGCGCCGCCCCACCGCCGCAGCCATGCCGGGCTTCAAGCCGGTGCAGCCCGTGGTGTTCTGCGGCCTCTTCCCCGTGGATGCGGCCGAATTCGAGAACCTGCGCGCCGCCATGGGAAGGCTTCGCCTCAACGATGCGAGCTTCTCCTACGAGATGGAAACCTCCGCGGCGCTCGGCTTCGGCTTCCGTTGCGGGTTCCTGGGGCTCCTGCATCTCGAAATCATCCAGGAGCGCCTCGAGCGCGAGTTCAACCTCGACCTCATCTCGACGGCGCCGAGCGTCGTCTACCATCTCAAGATGAGCGACGGCTCGCTGAGGGAGCTCCACAATCCGGCCGACATGCCGGACGTCATGAAGATAGAGGCCATCGACGAGCCGTGGATCCGCGCCACGATCCTCACCCCGGACGATTACCTCGGCTCCGTCCTCAAGCTCTGCCAGGACCGCCGCGGCGTGCAGATCGACCTCAACTATGTCGGCAAGCGCGCCATGGTGATCTACGACCTGCCCCTCAACGAGGTGGTGTTCGATTTCTACGATCGCCTGAAGTCGATCTCGAAGGGCTACGCCTCCTTCGACTACCACATCTCCGATTACCGCGAGGGCGACCTCGTGAAGATGTCGGTGCTCGTCAACGGCGAGCCCGTGGACGCTCTCTCGATGCTCGTCCACCGCGCCCGCGCCGAGGCCCGGGGCCGGGCCATGTGCGAGAAGCTCAAGGACCTCATCCCCCCGCACCTGTTCCAGATTCCGATCCAGGCCGCCATCGGGGGCAAGATCATCGCCCGCGAGACCGTCCGGGCGCTCCGCAAGGACGTGACCGCCAAGTGCTACGGCGGCGATGCGTCCCGCAAGCGCAAGCTCCTCGACAAGCAGAAGGAGGGCAAGAAGCGCATGCGCCAGTTCGGCAAGGTCGACATCCCGCAGGAAGCCTTCATCGCGGCCCTCAAGATGGATTCCTGAGGCCGCGCGCCTGTATCCCCGCCACCCTGTGGGTGCGAGGCATGGCCTTGAGGTCTCTTGATCTCCTGGGGAGAGCGGGAGGCGCATGAGCCTGCTCCCGGGCAGGAGCCGGCAGGGGGTAGTGGGTGGAAGCCTGCCAGAGAGCAGACCCACACCGCCTCCCGCCCAACAAAGCTCTGCGACGATCCGGCGGGGCGCTCCAGGGCTTCCATCAGCAAACCCGAGGGTTCACGAGGTTGCCCCTTACGGTGCTCCCCGGCACGGCTCCCCTCTGCAGAGGAGCGAGCCCCGCGACGTCCC
>JAESFL010000087.1_pt1 | contig 100024 bp, 88 predicted proteins | sample 9269401 | NCBI WGS metagenome assembly JAESFL01 (sample SAMN14506025, study PRJNA617098) | algae metagenome | isolation source: Gloeocapsa sp. UFS-A4-WI-NPMV-4B04 and co-occurring heterotrophs from desert... | place: USA: Utah | collected 2006-10-01 | reverse complement strand
CCGCCGCGGGGGAGCGGGTGTTTGCGCAATGCCGGGCATGCCACCAGGTCGGAGAGACGGCCAAGAACGCGGTCGGGCCGGTGCTCAACGGGCTGTTTGGCCGCAAGGCCGGGACCGTGGAGGGCTACGCCTACACGCCGGCCAACAAGAACTCGGGCCTGACCTGGGACGAGGCCACCTTCCGGGAGTACATCAAGGACCCACGCGCCAAGATCCCGGGCACCAAGATGGTCTATGCCGGCCTCAAGGACGAGCAGCGCATCTCGGACCTCGTCGCCTACCTCAAGCAGTTCGACCCGGCCGGCAAAAAGGCAGCCGCGGAGTAGGCCGCAGCAATCCCTCCGAGAGAATACGTCGTGAGGGGACGGGCCCAAGGGGGTCGCTGCGGCTCTCATGGGTCCCGTGCCGGTCACCCGGCGCCTCTCGGGACTGGCTATCGTCGTGGTAGCGCCGCAAGATCCTTCTCGACATGGCCGGCGACCCTACCGCGCCGTGTTGACCGGACCCCGCACGATATCCGGTGAGGACCAGGCCGGATGGGCCACTGCCGCCCACCGGGACAGAACTCATTCTGACGGCATCAGGGGCGCAGTCGAGGAGGCCTCCTGTACGAACTCTCACGGAAGGCTCGGGCTGGAGGCGAGGCGTGTTTGGGAGGCTAGACGGATGGGCGCGTTGACGGCTCCGAAGCCCCTGTAGTTCCGGCGCTCGACGATTTCGAAGAAGAAGCCGCCCTCAAGCGTTCTCGTATAGACCTGAAAATACTCTCCCGCGTCATCGCGGTCATAGAGGATGTCGGCGGCCCGCAGCCGCTCCACCTCGTCGGCGGAGAGATCCGTTCGAACCTCGAGATCGTCGTAGTAGTTCTCGGGGATCGGCAGCAGGTCGATCCCGTTCCTCACAAGGCGCTCGACTGTCGCGAAGATGTCGTCGGTCGCGAAGGCGATGTGCTGCACCCCCGACCCGAAGAACTCGTTCAGGAACCGGGACGACAGGGTTTGTCGGCTCTGCGAGGCGTTGAGCACGAGCCGGAGCGAGCCCGTCGGTGTCTCGGCCACCTGGCTCTGCACCACGCCGCCCGGATCGATCACGGTTTGAACGGGCGATTTCCGGACGTCGAGAAGGGACGTGTAGAAGAGGAGCCAAGTCAGCATCTCCTCGTAATGCATGGACTGGGAGACGTGGTCCACGACGGTCAGCCCGGCATCGTTCGACCGATCCTCGCTGACCGGCTCGAAATCCACATCCCACAGCCGATCGAGGCCGCTGCGGTGATCGACGAAATAGAGCAAGCTTCCGCCAAGCCCGCGAACGGCCGGGATATCCATCTCGCCGGGCCCGACCGGTTGCTGGAACGGCTGATCGAGGAGTTGGATGGCGCGCTCTACGGTGCCCGGGGCATCGTCGACCCGCAACGCGAGGGCGCAGACCGCAGTCCCGTGCGTGATGTTGAAGGAATGTGCGAAACCCTCCTTCTCGGCGTTGACCACGACATTGATGTCGCCCTGTCGCCACCGTGTCACGGCTTTGGACCGATGGATCCCCGCCTTGCGGAATCCGAGCCCGAACAAGGTTTCCTCGAAGGCGACCGCACCCCGCTCGTCGAGGGCGAACTCCACGAACTCGACGCCGGAGCAGGCGGCCTTCGGTGGCAGGTTCAGTCCCGGGGAGGGAGTTGATCCGGCCCTCTGCCGCAATTCGTCGAGCATGACGATGAGCGAGCGTTGTCCATCGACTGCAACGCTGCGCGCCGATCCGGCGCGGAAGCGATCGTTGAAGATCTCGAGGGACAGAAGCCCGTCGAACCCCGTGGCTTGAAGGGCGTCCATGAAGGCGGCAATGGGTAATTCACCCTGGCCCGGGAAACAGCGATAGTGCCGGCTCCACGAGAGGTAGTCCATGTCGAGCCTCGGCGCATCCGCCATCTGCACGAGGAAGATCCGGTCCGGGGGGATGGACCGGATGCCTGCCAGATCCGTGCCGCGTGCGAGGACGTGAAAGGAGTCGAGGACGAGGCCGACGGCCGCGTGATCGGCTCGACGAACGACCTCCCAGGCATCGCGATAATCGTGAATATGTCGCCCCCAGGAGAGGGCCTCGAAGGCAACCCGCATCCCGCGCTTCGCCGCCCGCTCGCCGAGCTCGTGGAAATCCGCCGCCGCACGATCGATGCCGCCAAGCGAGTCAGGAGAGACGTTGCTGCAGATCATCAGGAGATCGCAGCCGAGTTCCTCCATCAGATCGAACTTCCGCTCGGCGCGGGCGAAGACCTTGGATCGCTGCGGCTCCGACATGCCTTCGAAATCACGGAACGGCTGAAACGTCACGGCCTCGAGGCCGAGTCCTTCGATCATGCGTCGCGCATCCGCCGGCGTGCCGTTGAAGGAGAGAAGATCGTTCTCGAAGATCTCGACGCCCTTGAACCGGGCTGCGGCAATGGCTTCGAGCTTCTCGGACAGCGTGCCGCTCAGGCAGACAGTCGCGATGGCGGTGCGCATGATCGGTGATTCTCTGTCTGCGAGCGGCTAGCGGGTCAGCTGATCGTGCCTGTCGCAAGGGCGTGCTCGACGCCGCCCGACACGTGGCGCGTCAAGACCTCGGTTGCCCTGGCGGCATCCCGCCGGAGCGCGCAGTCGAGGAGTTCGGCATGCTCCCGGGCAGCAATATCGCCCCGGTAGCTCAAGGCGATCATCTGGTAACGAAGGTATTTGTCGAAAACGGCCGCGTGAGTCTCGATCAGCATCTTCGATCCGCAGGCCGAGATCAGCGCCTGATGAAACTGCCAGTCGTATTGCTTCCACTCCTGGGTCCCGGACCTGTCCCCTTGCGCCATGCGCTCCTCCATGCGCGCCAGACGGTGATGGGCGGCAACAACGCGCGCCTCCCATTCCATGTCGCCCGCCCGGAGCGATTGCTCGAGGGCCCGGCCTTCGAGGAGCTGCCGGAGTGCGGCGATCTCTCGGAGGTTCGCGATCGAGACCGGGGCTACCTCGAATCCTCTTTGGCCTTCGGCGATGACTAGGCGCTCGGAGTGGAGCCGATTCAGCATTTCCCGAAGCGTGCTGACGCTGACGCCGTAATCGGCCTTCAGGACTTCGAGCTTCAGCTTCTTGCCCGGCTGCAGGCGGCCGAACACGATGTCGGTGCGGATGCGTCGGTAGGCGCTCTCGCCGACGCTCGCCTGCTGAACGTCCGCGAGCCCGTCGCTCATTGGAGCGCTCCGTTGTCCAGGGTATAGGCCACACACCCGTTCACATGCCGGTCCAGCACTGCGCAGGCGCGCTCGGCATCCCGCGAGAGGGCGCAGTCGAGGAGGGCCCTGTGCTCATCGGCGGCGACCTCGCCGCGGAACACGACCGCCACCATCTGGTAGCGCAGATACTGATCGAAGACACCGCCATAGAGGTCGAGCAGGGTCTGCGACCCGCATGCTTCGATCAAGGACTGGTGGAACTCGCGGTCATAGCGCTTCCACAGCTCCGTCCCGTCGCGGTCACCTGCGATCATCCGCCTCTCCATGGAGGCGAGCTTGTGGTGGGTTGCGACCACGCGGCTCTCCCATTCGAGATCGCCCGCCGCGAAGGACATGGGCAGGGCGTAAGTCTCCAGGAGGAGCCGCATGGAGGCCACGTCCTGGAAGCCCTCCGGCGACACGGGGGTCACACGAAAGCCGCGCTGCCCCTCGGCCAAGACGAGGCCCTCGGAAGAGAGCCGGTTGAGGATTTCCCTCAAGGTGCTGACGCTCGCTCCATAATCGGCGGCGAGGCGGTCCAGCCGGAGCTTGGCGTTCGGCGCAAGGCGACCGAACACGATGTCGGCGCGCAGCCGGTCATAAGCCCGGTCCGCAATCGATGCCGCGAGCAGTTCTATGCTCATTGCGCAGCAGCTCCCTTCATAGAGCGCAGCCGGAGCAACGGAGCAGGATCGGGTGCAGAGGTCTGCCGCGCCGCTTGGCTGTCCGTGGTGATCCGACTTTTTTATATGATAAAACCTCGAATATCATATGAACCCGGAAATGCCTATTGATTTCCGGGTTCATATGAACCGATAGTGCCAGCAATAGCGGCCTGAGGCTGCGGACAACGGGAGGAACGGAATGGCACTCAGCATCAATCGTCGGGTTCTCATGGCCGCAGGTGCGGCCCTTCTGTCCTGGGCCTCGAGCATGCCGGCCAACGCTCAGGCGCCCACCAATCTGCGTTTCTCCGCCGTGTTCTCGGAGCAGGACATCCGCGCCGAGATGATGAAACGCTTCGGCGAGGAGGTGAAAGCCCAGGGCTTCAACCTGCAGCCCTATTACGGTGGGACGCTGTTCAAGCAGGGCACCGAGCTCGTCGCCATGCAGCGCGGCAATCTCGAGATGGGCAACATCGCGCCGCAGGATATCTCCAACCAAGTCCCGGCCTGGTCCATCGTGACCTCGGCCTATCTCTTCCGCGACGCCGATCACCTCAAGAAGGTCTTCGCGGGCGACGTCGGCCAGCAGCTCAAGAAGATGGCCTCGGACCAGCTCGGCATCCACATCCTCGGGCCGACCTATTTCGGTGCCCGGCATGTGGGCCTGAAGCCGAAGAAGCGGATCAACACGCCGGCCGATATGGCAGGTATCAAGCTCAGGATGCCTGGCGGCGATGCCTGGCAGTTCCTCGGCCAATCGCTTGGCGCCAACCCGACGCCCATGGCCTATGCCGAGGTCTATACGGGCCTTCAGAGCGGTGCCATCGACGGGCAGGACAACCCGCTCCCGAACGTCCAGAACATGAAGTTCTACGAGGTCAGCTCCCAGATCGTCCTGACCTCGCATCTCGTCGGCTTCGATCTCCTCGCCGTGACCAAGAAGGCCTGGGACGCCATGAGCCCGGAGAAGCAGGCTGCGTTTCAGGCGGCCGCCGACAAGGCGATCGAGTGGAGCACCCAGGAACATCTCAAGAAGGAGCGGGAGCTCGCCGACTTCTTCAAAGCTCAGGGCCTCGAAGTCTACACCCCGGACGTGAACGCGTTCCGCGACTTCGCTCAGAAGAAGTATCTCGCCTCGGATCTGGCCAAGGGCTGGCCGGCCGGCATGCTTGAAAAAATCAACGCGATGTAACCCATCCCATCGGCGGTCCCGGCAAAAAAGCCCGGGGCCGCCGCGGGACGAGACGCCGCGCGCCCGCCTGGACGGCTGCTCTCCGAGGAGAGGCTCCTTCGTATGTCCTCCAAATCTCTCGGCCGAGCCGGATCCTGGCTTTCGCGCAGGGCGGAGAACGTGCTCGCTGCAATGCTGGCCGTCATGTTCGCCGCCTTCATCCTGCAGATCTTCTTTCGCTACGTCGTGGGTCTGCCCATCGGCTGGACGCACGAGATCAGCGTCATCCTCTGGCTCTGGCTCGTGCTGTGGGGGGCGGCTTTCGTGATCAGCGAACGAGAGGAAATCCGCTTCGACATCATCTATGGCGCCGTAGGCCCGGGCCCGCGCCGCATCATGGGCATCGTCACCGCCCTCGCGCTGATCGCGCTCTATGCCGTCTCCCTCCCGGCCGTGGTCGATTACGTGACCTTCATGAAGGTGGAGAGAACGGCCTATCTCAAGATCCGGTTCGACCTGCTGTTCTCGATCTACGTCGTTTTTGTGGTCGCGGTGATCATCCGCTACATCTGGATCGCGTGGCAGGCGCTACGCGGCATCGCACCGGACGAGTTCGATCCCACCAAGGCGAGCTCCGGGGTATGAATCTCGCAAGCCCCTTTTCGATCGCGATCGTCGCGATCACGGCCTTGGCTTTCCTCGGCCTGCCGATCGGGCATTCGATGATCGCAGGCTCGATCCTGTATCTCCTCCTCGCCGGACAGGACATGGGAACTGCAGCCGAGCAGCTCCTCAACGGCATGTACACCAACTACGTGATCCTGGCCGTGCCGCTGTTCATCCTGGCCGCCGAGTTCATGAACATCGGCAGCATGACCGACCGGCTGATGACGTTCTGCAACGCGCTGGTGGGCCGATTCCGAGGCGGCCTCGCCCAGGTCAACATCCTGCAGAGCATCATCTTCGCCGGCATGTCGGGCTCCGCCATCGCGGATGCCGCCGGTACCGGGCGCATGATGCAGGCTATGATGACCCGTGGAGGCCGTTATACGGCAAGCTACGCGGCCGCTGTGACCGCGGCGTCTTCGGTAATCGGGCCCATCATTCCGCCCTCGATCCCGATGGTCCTCTACGCCCTCGTTTCCGACGCCTCCATCGGCTTCCTGTTTCTCGGTGGCGTGGTTCCGGGGCTTCTGATGGCGCTGTGCCAGATGATCCTCGTGGCGATCACGGCGCGGCGGAAGAACTTCCCAATCGAAGCGCCCGTCCCGTTGCGCGAGCTCCCTCTCATCACATGGCGCGCCTTGCCCTCGCTGATGCTGCCGGTCGTGCTTCTCGGCGGCATCTATGGCGGGGTGATGACCCCAACCGAAGCGGCGGCGGTCGCCGCAGCCTATGCTCTGATCATTTCCGCCGGGCTCTATCGCAGCGTCAGTTGGAGCGACTTCTACCGATCCATCTCGGTCAGCGCGCGGACGACGGCCTCGATCGGCATGCTGATCGCGGGCTCCCTCGTCTTCAACTATGTCGTGACGGTCGAGAACATCCCGGAATCCGTGAAGGCGCTTCTTGCCGGATGGAATCTGTCGCCTATCGGCTTCCTCTTTCTCGTCAATGTCCTGCTGCTCCTGCTTGGCTGCGTTCTCGAAGGAACGGCCATCCTGCTGATCGTCGTACCGGTCTTCATCCCGACCGCGCAGGCGCTCGGCATCGATCTCGTGCATTTCGGCGTGGTCGTGGTCGTCAACATCATGATCGGGCTGATCACGCCACCCTACGGTCTTCTGCTGTTCATCATGGCGAACATCTCGGGCGAGCCCCTCCGGCATATCGTTCGCGATACGCTGCCCTTCCTTTTCGCGATGCTGGTGGCCCTCGCGATCCTCACCTTCGTCCCGGGAACCGTGCTGTGGCTGCCGCGGCTGTTCGGCTACCAGGGATGAGCGGCCGGTTCACGCGAGCGCATCGATGATAAAGCCGATTTATGTTCTGAATGGACCGAACCTCAATCGTCTCGGCAAGCGCGAGCCCGAGATCTACGGCCACACGACACTCGCGGAGATCGAGGCGATGTGCCGGGAGGCGGCGTCCAGCCACCCCCTGGTATTCCGACAGTCGAATCGGGAGTACGAACTCATCGATTGGGTGCACGAAGCCATCGACGAAGCCGTCGGCATGATCATCAATCCGGCTGCCTTCACATTCACGTCCATGGCGCTCATGGATGCCTTGAAGATGTTTCCGGGTCCGCTCATCGAACTTCACATCTCGAACATCCACAAGCGCGAGCCGATCTACCACAAGTCCTATGTCTCCCCCATCGCAACGGCGGTGATCGCCGGCCTCGGCCCGCATGGTTATCCCGCAGCCGTGCGAGCCATGCTGGCGCTGACGGCGAACGTCGCAAGGCCGTGAAGCTCCGATGACGCAAACCCAGCATTTCGCAAGAGATCGGGACGAGCCGTCTCTTGGCCCGTCGGTTCTGGTGGGGCTGATCGGTGCCGGAATCCAGGCATCCCGGACACCTGGCATGCACGAGCGCGAGGGTGCCGAGCAGGGATTGCGCTATGTCTACAAGCTGGTCGATCTGGAGGTGCTCGGCCTCGGTGCGGATGCGCTGCCGGACCTCGTCACGGCGGCCCAGCGCCTGGATTTCGCGGGCCTCAACATTACCCATCCCTGCAAGCAGGCGGTGATCTCTCTCCTCGACGAGTTGTCCCCCGATGCGCAGGCGCTCGGCGCGGTCAACACCGTGATCCTCAGGGATGGACGTCGGGTCGGGCACAATACGGACTGGTGGGGCTTCGCCGAGAGCTTCCGGCGCGAGCTGCCGGACGCCCGCCGCGACCGGGTGGTTCAGTTCGGAGCCGGAGGCGCCGGCGTTGCGGTTGCGCACGCTCTGCTCAATGTGGGAGTTGGCGAGCTGTGCATCATCGACACGGATGGAGACCGCGCCGAACGCCTCGCGGATGCCTTGAATACCCGCTTCGGCCGGGATCGTGTTCTGGCGAACCCTCCTACCACCGAGGCCCTGGCAGCGGCTGACGGAGTCGTGAATGCGACACCGCTCGGGATGACAAAATACCCCGGAATGGCATTCCCTCCCGAGCTGCTCCGGTCCGAGCTGTGGGTGGCGGATATCGTGTACTTTCCTCTGGAAACAGAACTCCTCCGGGAGGCTCGGGCCCGCGGCTGCCGCACGATGTCCGGCGCCGGCATGGCGGTCTTTCAGGCCGTCGGCGCTTTCCACCTTTTCACGGGCCGAGAGGCAGACGCGGCGCGCATGATGCGCCACTTCGAGAGCCTCTAGAGCGTTGATCCCGTGCAGTGGATTCGGTTCAAGGGACGAAAACGCAACCGCACAGGAGCAGCAGCTGATTCCACGTAAGAGAGAACAGCTCCAGCCCCGGAACCACACTGAAGTGGAAGATCAACCGGCAGGTACACGAGACCGGTAGCGGGTCCGGACTGGCGCAGCCTCAGCCATGGCCGAAGGCTTCGGCTGCTGCGGACGAGCCACCGGGCTCACGAGCGAGCCTCGATCGTCTCCCAAGCCATGCTGGCCTCGGACCGCCTCAGCGCATCGAGAATTCGCATGTTGAGGATGGCATCATCCACGCCGCCTGGGACCGGTCCCTCGCCTCTTACGGCCCGACTGAACGCCTCGCCTTGGAGCTGGTACTGATCGCAAGCAGGGAACTCGATCGTTCGCGCCGACCGGTCCGCGTGCTGAGATCCGTCATCCAGGAAGATTCTCGTCACCTCACCGGGCGGCGCGTTGTAGGGGATCTCGATCTCGATCCGGCCTTGCGTCCCGAGAGCCTGAACCCGCTGATAGGGAACGGTCTGGGTCGAGACCGCAAAGGAGAGCTGGCGGCCACGGCCGAAATCGATCAGCCCGCTCGCAACACGGTCGGTCCCGAAGGCTGGGTCGCGGTCGAACAGGGCAATCGCTCGGACTGGGTCCGCTCCGAAGAGCAGCCGACCGCTCATCACGGCATAGCAGCCGATATCGAGAAGCCCGCCTCCGCCGATCGCCGGGTCGTTGCGGATGTTCCCGGCGTCGACGTTGAAGTAGGCGAACAAGGCATTCACGACTCTCAGTTCCCCGATGGCGCCCTCCCGGATCAGCTCCTGGGCCCGCACCCACTGGGGGTGATGCCGGATCATGAAGGCTTCGGCGACGAGAACACGCCCCGATGCCTCCTTGAGGCGCAGAGCCTCGTCGGCATCGAGAGCGATCGGCTTCTCGCACAGGACGTGCTTGCCGGCAGCTGCAGCCGCGAGCGTCATCGACACGTGGAGGTGGTTGGGCAAGGGATTGTAGACGGCCTCGATATCGGGCGCGGCGAGGAGTTCCTCATATGAGCCGTAGGCGCGCGGAATCCCGAGTTCGGCCGCCATGGCCTGTGCGGCGAGCTCGTCGCGGGAGGCCACCGCGACGATGTCGCAGAGGGGGCTCTGCATCATCGCGGGCACAACCTTCGTGCGGCCGATCTTGGCCGTGCTCAAAATCCCCCAGCGAACAGGCTTCATGGTTTCGTCTCCAAGCGCAATTGCTGCACCGCGTCGTGAAGGCCCACCCCTCGAGCGTTGGTCGCGGGATCGTCGCGGTTCTCCGAAGTCGGCGGGCTTGACCTTGACATGCGTTCCCTCTCGCTCCTCAAATGCTCGCAAACAGCTGCCGCCTTCGCGTTCACGGCAGCCCGCCACAGAGCAAATAAACCCCGGGAGGACGTTCGATGGAAGCGGTTTCGAGACGATCGCTCGCTCGTGCAGCAGGTCTGGGGACGCTGGCGGCGTCCCTCGCCTTTGCCGGAGCGGCTCAAGCCCAGCAACTCCTGTTCTGGTCGAACCAGGCGCAGCCCGTGGAGGAGGCGCAGAAGATGCGGGAGCAGGTGCTCGCCGGCTTCGGCAAGCCCGTGCAGTTCCTGCCGCAGGAGCCCGGCCCCTTCAACACGCGCATCGATGCCGAGTTGAAGGCCGGGCGGGGTTCGATCGCGATCATCGGCGGCCTCCACGGCGACTTCGCGGCCTATACGGGCGGTCTGGTGGATCTCTCGGGCGTCAATCTCGGTGGCGCGAAAATCGCCCAGAACTACGTCGGCCTGGGCAAGCTCGGCACGGGTGAGCAGAAATACATCCCCTGGATGCAGGCCACCTATCTCATGGCGGCGAACAAGCAGGCCCTGCAATACCTGCCGGCCGGCGCCGACATCAACAAGCTCACCTATGCCCAGCTCGGCGAGTGGGGCAAGAAGATGCGCGAGGCCACAGGCGGACCGAAGCTCGGCTTTCCAGCCGGACCGCAAGGCTTGATGCATCGCTTCTTCCAGGGCTTCCTCTACCCCTCCTACACGAAGTCGCTCGTCACCAAGTACCGCTCGCCCGAGGCCGAGCGCATGTGGACCGAGTTCAAGGCCCTCTGGGCCGACGTCAATCCCGCCGCGACCTCCTACAACTTCATGCAGGAGCCGCTGCTCTCCGGCGCGGTCTGGGTCGCGTGGGATCACACCGCCCGTCTGCAGCAGGCCCTCAACGAGAAGCCGAACGACTTCGTGGTGTTCCCGGTCCCCGCAGGGCCGCAGGGCCGGGGCTACATGCCCGTGCTCGCGGGGCTCGCGGTGCCGAAATCCTCTCCGTCCCCGGATGACGCGAAGGCCCTCGTAGCCTACATGCTGAAGCCCGAAACGCAGATCGCGACTCTCAAGGCCACGGGCTTCTTCCCCGTGACCGATGTTGCGATCCCCGCCGACGTGCCGACGTCCGTGAAGATGTCGGGCCCGGTGGTGCAGGCGCAGGTCCAAGCCCCGGACGCGGTGCCGAGCCTCCTTCCGGTCGGCCTCGGCACGGCCAACGGGCGCTTCAACAAGATCTTCCAGGACAGCTTCCAGCGGATCGTTCTGCGGGGTGAGCCCGTCCGCGTGGTCCTCGACGAGCAGGCCCAGGCCATGAAGGCCATCATAGATGAGACCAAGGCGCCCTGCTGGGCACCGGACAAGGACAGCGGCACCAATCCCTGCCCCGTGGAGTAGGATCTCGGGCTTGCGAGGCGGTGCGGGCCGCCTCGCTCCCTTTCTACGAGAGACTGCCCCTTGCCAGCGGCAGCGGTCCCGCGAGACCTGACGATTCCGCTTCCCTCGTTGCGCGAGGCCGCCATGCGGGACACCCGCCTCCTGCCTTATCTCCTGCTCCTGCCGGCGGCCGCGTTTCTCGTCGCGTTCTTCCTCGTGCCCTTCGTGCAGGTCGCGATCCAGGCTTTCACGACACCTGCCGGCGGCTTCGGTTTCGGCAACTTTCAGAGCATCGCCCGGGACTGGAAGTTCTGGCCGGCGATGCGCAATACCTTCCTGCTGACGCTCATCATCGTGCCCGCGCAGGTAGCCCTTGCGCTCGCCATGGCCAATCTGGTGATGCAGCTCGGCCGGGGGCGGGACCTCGTGCTCTACGTGTTCACGATTCCGCTCGGCATCTCGGATCTGGCGGCGGGCATCGTGTGGCTCGCGATCCTCGATCAGCACGGCTTCCTGAATGCGATCCTCTACAAGCTCGGGCTCGCCAGCGGGCCGCAGAACCTCCTGAACTACCAGAACCTGCCCGCTCTCTTCATGGCTGTGATCGTGGCTGAGATCTGGCGGGCGACGGCTATCGTGCTCGTGATCCTCGTCGCCGGCATGGGACTCATCCCGCGCGAATATTACGAGGCCGCCGAGGTCTTCGGCGCGGGCGCCTGGAAGCGGTTCACCCGCATCACGCTCCCGCTCCTGCGGTCGAGCCTCCAGACCGCACTCATCCTGAGGACCATCCTGGCCTTCGAGGTGTTCGGCATCGTGGTGGTGCTCGCGGGAACGAACGTCCCTGTGCTGATGGGCGAAACCTACAACTGGCAATTCACCCTCCAGGACCGCAACGCAGCCGCGGCCTATGCGATGATCATCCTCGCGATCTCGATCGGCTTCACGCTCCTCTTCCTCTGGACCCTGCGGGACCGCACAGAGGCACGGACATGATGGTGCCGATTGCATCCGACGATGCCCGCCCGAAGGCCCCGCGCGACCGCACGGAGGCCCGGATATGACAGCCGCCGCGACCGAGACCAGTGGGGCGGTCACCCGCCCCGCGACCCCTCCCCGCGAGGCAGGCCGCATTCTTCTCTGGGCTGCGGCCCTCCTGTTGTGCGCCTGGGTGCTGTTCCCGATCTACCTTCTCGTGGTGAATGCGCTCAGCACTCCCGCGGAGGTGACCCGGTGGCCGAAAACGCTGCTGCCGAGTTTCGATCTCGGCTCCTTGCGCTTCTTCGCGGGCTTCGCGGGCGTTGCCTCCGCGCTCTGGAACTCCGTCCTCGTCGCGACGCTCACGATGGTGCTCGCCATCGGGCTCGGGGCGCCGGCGGGCTATGCGCTCGCGCGCTTCCGCTTTCCCGGGAAGAATGCGTTTCGGCTCCTGGTGCTGATGACTCGGGCCTTCCCGCTGCCACTCCTCGCTCTGCCGCTCGCGGTGTTCTTCATCCGGACCGGGCTCGACGACGGTATCCCGGGGCTTGCCCTCGTCCACACGACGCTCGCCCTGCCGTTTGCGATCCTCATCACCTTTTCGCTGTTCCTGAGCATTCCGGTGGAACTCGAAGAGGCGGCTTGGACGCTGGGCTGCACGCGGTTCGGGGCCTTCCGGCGCATCGTGCTGCCCCTCGCCCTGCCGGGCATCGCGGCTTCCGGCGTTTTTGCCTTCGTGACCTCCTGGAACGAGGTTTTCGCCGCGGCGGTGCTCACGATCCAGAATCAGACGCTCACGGCCTTCCTCCTCCAGAACTTGGACTTCTCCCCTCTGCCCCTGAAATTCGCAGGCGGCGCGGTTCTCGTGGTGCCGGCGCTCGTCTTCCTGTTCGCCGTGCGCAAATACCTGTTTTCGCTCTGGGGGATCGCAAACCGCTAGAGCATGATCCCGAAAAGTTGCAGACTTTTCGGATGAAGATCATGCGGTAAGACAAAGACTGAACAGAGCGGGATTGCTTCAACCCGAAGCGATCCCGCTCTAGGGCGCGCCTCACCGGGAATGGATCACGATTTGCCATCCTCGATCGAGCGCGTGCCTTCGGAATGCCTCCCTATCCTCGGGTTCGTGCTCTAAGGAAACATCCATGTCGGCGATCGGGATCGAGAGGGTGCGGAAGGCTTTCGGCAGCGTGGTGGCGCTGCACGAGGTGTCGCTGACCGTGGCCGACCAGGAGTTCCTGGTTCTGCTCGGCCCCTCGGGCTGCGGCAAGACCACCCTTTTGCGGATCATCGCCGGTCTCGAGAGCGCCACATCGGGGCGCGTTCGCATCGGCGAGCGGGACGTCACCGGGCTCCCGCCCCGCGAGCGCCGCCTCGCCATGGTCTTCCAGAACTATGCGGTGTTCCCGCACATGACGGTTGCCGAGAATATCGCCTTCGGATTGCGGATGCAGCGGGCGCCAGCCGATCGCGTCACGCGGCTCGTCGGGCGGTCCGCGGAGATGATGCACATTTCCCATCTCCTCGAGCGCTATCCCGGCCAATTGTCCGGCGGCCAGCGCCAGCGCGTGGCCGTCGCCCGGGCGCTGGCGGTCGAGCCGGACGTGCTCCTGATGGACGAGCCGCTGTCGAACCTCGACGCGCTCCTGCGGCTCGAAATGCGAGCCGAGCTCAAGCACCTTCTCGCCGAAACCAAGACCACGACGATCTACGTCACCCACGACCAAGTCGAGGCCATGAGCCTTGCGGACCGCATCGCCGTGATGCGCGCGGGCGATGTCGTGCAGGTCGCCGCCCCCATGGTGATCTACAGCCAGCCTGCGGACACCTTCGTGGGCGGCTTCATCGGCAATCCGCCAATGAACTTCATCCGCGTGCCCCAGCAAGGGAATCGTGCGCGGCTGGGACGCCTCGAGCTCCCCGTACCGGCGTCGTCCGGGGATGCGATCACGCTCGGGGTGCGGCCGGAGGAACTGGAGCCCGCGCCCCCGGGAGAGGGCTTCGAGGCGAATGTCGTGGTCGCGGAGCCTCTCGGACCGCACGTGCTCCTGACGCTGGCTTACGACGGCCAGCAGGTCCGCTATACCGCACCGCCCACCTCGACGGCGCGCCCAGGGGACGTTCTCACCCTCCGGCCGACGCCAGCCGGCCTGCGCTGGCTCGACGCCGACACCGGCCGTGCACTGTCCTGACCCGAGGACCCGATGAGCGATTTGGCCTTGAGCGCGCAGCCGATCCACAATGGAGAATGCCATGGCCAACGCGCCTGATGAATTCACCACGTGCGCCCAGGACATCCGCGGAGACAATCGGCATGGCTGACGCCCCTCAGGATCTCGTCTTGCATGCGCAGCAGATCCTGCGCGACAACGATCAAGGCGGGTACACGGTTCCGACCCAGCGCCTCTATCCGTTCCAGTGGAACTGGGATTCGGGCTTCGTGGCGCTCGGCTTCTCGACCTTCGACGAGCCCCGCGCCTGGACGGAGATCGAGCTCCTCTTCAAAGGGCAGTGGGAGGACGGCCTTCTCCCTCATATCGTCTTCCACAAGGTGAGCCCCGACTACTTCCCCGGACCCGGCGTCTGGGGGGTGGACCGGCAACCGCAGACCTCGGGGATCACGCAGCCTCCCGTGGTCGCCTCGGTGGTCAAGCGTCTCCTCGACGGCGCCAAGGATCGGCGCCCGGCCGAGGAGAAGGCGCGGGCGCTCTTCCCGAAGCTTCTCGCCTATCATCGCTGGTGGTGGCGGGCACGCGATCCGGAGAAGACAGGCCTCGTGGTGATCTATCACCCTTGGGAATCGGGCATGGACAACAGCCCGAGCTTCGACAAGGCCCTCGCCCGCGTGCCGCAGACCGAGAACCGCAACTACGTCCGCCGCGACACGAGCCATGTCGATCAGGCCCAGCGCCCCCGGCAGGCCGAATATGACCGCTATATGTATCTCGTCGAACTCTTCCGCGGGCGCGGGTACGATCCGGATTTCATGTACCGCGAGAGTCCGTTCCGGGTCGCGGACCTCTGCGTGAACGCGGTGCTCCAGCGCGCGACCGAGGACCTTGCGGATCTCGCCGGGCGCTTCGGCTCGGCCGAGGAGCGGCAGGAGATCGCGGAACACATCGAGCAGGGCCGGGCCGGCTTCGAACGCCTCTGGGACGAGGTGGACGGACGCTACTACAGCCGCGACATGGTGAGCGACGAGCCCGTGAAGGTGGGGATCGCCGGGAGCTTCCTGCCTCTCTATGCCGGCGTGCCGACACCTGCGCGGGCGGAGCGCCTGCGGGTGGATCTGGCGCGATGGGGAGAGGCGGCGCGCTACCTCGTGCCCTCCACCGACCCCGCGGCCCCCACCTTCGAACGGCAGCGTTATTGGCGCGGGCCGGTTTGGGCCGTCGTGAATTTCATGATCGCGGACGGGCTTGCGCGCTACGGCTTCACAGACCTCGCCGAGCGGGTCACGCGGGACACGCGCGCGCTGATCGAGCAGGGCGATTTCTACGAATATTTCGACCCCATCGACGGCACCGCCTATGGCGGCGGGTCCTTCTCCTGGACCGCCGCCATGTACCTCTATTGGGCGGGCCGGCCCTGAACGCCGGGTCCCCTCTCGGCTGCACCGAACGAAGACGATGAAGCTGGCGATCCAACACCACCTCGTACCGGGCGAGACCCTCGCGGAGCGCTTCCAGCGCGCCGCCGATTACGGCTTCGATGGGGTCGAGCTCACGGCATGGGGCCTACCCCGCCCCTTCGCGGAGGAACACGACGCGATCTCGGGCGCCATGCAGGCCAGCGGGTTGCCGGTGGCGTCCCTGTGCACCATGCGGGACGACGATTTCGTGCACCCCGATCCCGAGGAGCGTGCCCGGCGCCTCGTCAAGCTCGTCGCGCTCCTGCGCTATGCCGACGCCATCGGGGCTGCCGGTCTGATCGGCTTGCCCATTCGACAACCCTTGCAGATGCCGGACCTCTCCCCCTGGGCGGACAGTCGGACCGTCACGACCGAACTGACGACGCGTCTTCTCGGCGCGGCGCTGGACGAGACGCCCGACACCCGCGCGAGCGTCTTCCTCGAACCCCTGAACCGCTACGAGACGAAGTATCTCAACACCGTCGCTCACGCGGCCGAACTCTGCCGCAGCGTAGGCAGCGCACGACTTCAGGTGATGGCGGATCTCTATCATATGAACATCGAAGAGGTGGATCCCGCCGGTACGCTCGAAGCGGATGCGCCTCACATCGGCCATGTGCACCTGGCCGACAGCAACCGGCACCTGCCGGATCACGGCCACACGGATTTTCTAGCCCCTCTTCGAGCCCTCGCCAGCGCTGGGTATGGGGGGTGGTTCGCGCTCGAATGCATGGTGACGGGCGAGCCGCACGCGACCATCCCGACCGCGGTCCGCTTCCTGCGGGAGACCTGGACCCGTGCCGAGGAAGCAGCCCATGCCTAGGCGCGCGGTGTTCTCGGGGCCCTTCGAGGTCGCGATTGCATCTTACGAGGACGAACCCCTCGGCGAGCGGCAGATCCGTGTCCGCACCGAAATCGCTTCCGGCAAGCACGGCACCACGACTGCCCTTTTCGAAAGTGGTGTCTTTCAAGGCCAGCGCTTCGACCCGGAGCTGCGCCTGTTCCTCACCGATCCGGAGGGCGCCGGGACGCATGGTTTCGGCCAAGTCGGCACGAGCGGGGTCGGGACGGTGACGGCCGTCGGCGAGGGCGTCACGCGCTGGCGCGTCGGCGACCGGGTGTTCGCGCGCATGGACATTGCGGAGACCAACACCCTCGACGACGACAAGGTCTGGAGCCTCGGATCGATCGAGCCGGACCTCGCGCTGTGCCTCGAACCCGCTTACGTGGCCTTCCACTGCATCCGCGAGTCGGGCCTGCGATATGGCGACACGGTTGCGGTGATCGGGCTCGGCGCCCTTGGGCTTCTCGCGGTCGGCATGGCGCGTGCGGCCGGCGCCGAGCGGGTCTTCGCCGTCGATCCCCTGCCCGGCCGGCGCGAGCTCGCCAGAATCTATGGGGCGCACGAGGCGTTCGATCCGCGGGAGGGTGACGTGGCGCTCGGCGTGCACCGGGCCACGGGCGGTGCCGGTGTCGATGTGGCGATCGAGCTTTCCGGCGTGATCGCGGGCCTGCAGGATGCCATCCGCTGCTGCCGTGTGGCCGGTACGATCTGCTCGGCCGGATTCTACCAGCGGGATGCGGCTGGCCTCTGGCTTGGGCGCGAATGGCACCACAACCGTCTCACCATGGTGGTGCCCCACGGCTGCGGCTGGGGCCACCCTCCACGGGACTTCCCGCGCTGGGACTCCGCCCGCGCCCACGAGGCGATCGTGAGCCTCATGCGCCAGGGCACCCTGCAGGCCCCGGGAATCATCAACCCGGTGGTAGGGCTCGGCGAGATCGGCGACGTCTTCCGCCTCATCAGGGACGAGCCCGACCGGGTCGTGAAATACGCGGTGCGCTTTCCATGACGGGACCGCATCCCGACATCCGTATCGGAACTCTCGTGAAGGGCGACGACCCGGAGATCGGGCGCTATATCCGGTCGATCATCCCCCTCGGGTTCGAGAGCCTGCAGATCACCTTCTGGAGGACGTTGGGCGGCGTCGACCTCCCGCGCCTCGCCGATGAGGTTCTCGCCGCCATCGATGGCCGCGACGTGACGATCAGCGCGCTTGGCTGCTACGGCAACGCGCTTGGTGAAGAGCCCCTCGACCGCGAGACCTGGCAGGGCTTGGAGGCGCTCGTCACGCATGCGCCGCGCTTCGGCAATCCTGTCATCGGCGCCTTCACGGGCCGCCTCGTGGACCAGCCGCTGCGCGCCTCCGTCCCCGCTGTCGCCGAGCGCTTCACGCCGCTCGTCGAGCGGGCCGGCGCGAAAGAAATCGCCATCGCCTTCGAGAACTGCCCCATGCGCGGCGACTGGCACCGCGGCGGCTGGAACATCGCCCATGATCCGGCCGCCTGGGCCCTTCTTTTCGAGGCCCTGCCGCAGCCCAATGTCGGCCTCGAATGGGAGCCCTGCCATCAGATGATGGCCCTCATCGATCCGCTGCCGCAAATCGCAGAATGGGGCCACCGCTTCCTTCATGTGCACGGCAAGGACGCCACCATTCGCTGGGACCTCATCCGCCGCCGCGGGATCGGCTCCGACGAACCCTGGGGCTGGCACCGCACGCCCGGGTTCGGCGACGCCGATTGGACGGCGATCATCGGCGAGCTGCGTCGCGTCGGCTTTCGCGGCTCGATCGACATCGAGGGCTGGCACGACCCCGTGATGTGCGGCGAGTTGGAGCTGACCGGCCAGGTCCATGCCCTCGACCACCTCAAGCGCGCCCGTGGGGGCGCCTTCATCGCCTTCTGATCGGAGCACGCAACGTGCGGTTCGACCCCGACCAGCAAGCCATCGACGGGCGTTTGATCGGCCTGTCAATCCTGACCCTCACGGTGAACGACGACCAGATCGAGGGGAAGGCCAAGGTCCTGCGGCAGGGCGATGGTTTCGAGATGCGTTGGCCCTTGGCCGCGATGGGACCTCATGCCGGCGCCGCCCTGATCCTCCAACCGGCCGCTCTGCCCGACGACCATGCAGGCCTCCAGATGCAGGTTCGCCTGAGCGGATTGCCGGCAGGCCAGCGGCTCGCCCGTTTCGGCTTCAGGATCGGCCGCATCGACAACCTGCGGGCCTTCCTGCGCTCGGGGTATCACAGCTGGGACGGAACGCTCTACGTTCCCCCGGAGGCACTCACGGAGGCCGCGGATGATGAGAATCTCGCAACCGGGTACGCCTTGACCCAGCTCCTGCCCTGGACCGGCGAGGGAAGCCTCGTCCTCGGCAGCACCCGCCACGACCGCTTCCAACACGTCTTCCATTTCGACCACGACGCGGCAACGACGAGTCTTTCGGTGGAAACTCTGTGGGATTGGCTGCCCCACGAGGGCTCCGTGGAGAGTGAGACCTTTGTGCTCTTCGAGCACCCGGAGGTCGAAGAAGCCCTGCGCCTTTGGGCCCGAACCGTCGTGGCCGCCTCCCCTGCCCCGCCGCGCATCGAGACGCCGCGGATCACGGGCTGGTGCTCCTGGTACAATCTCTATGCCTCCATCGACGACACGACTATCCGCGAGCACCTCGCAGCCGCACGGGAGGTGGCGCGCGAGGACCGTCTCCCGATGCGGATCTTCCAGATCGACGACGGTTTCACCCCGGAGATGGGAGATTGGCTCGAGGTCCGGCCGACCTTTCCGGCGGGCATGAGGCCGCTCATGGACGAGATCAGGGAGGCCGGCTTCGTCCCGGGACTGTGGATCGCGCCGTTCCTCGTTGGGAATCGCAGTCATCTCTTCCGCGACCATCCCGACTGGGTGGTGCGCGAGCGCGCGACGGGAGAACCCCTCCCGGTCATGACCCTCTACGGCGAGTTCCGCTGGCACAAGCGCAGCGAAGAATACTACATCCTCGACGTCACTCATCCTGGTGCGGAGCGCTACATTCGGGAGGTCTTCCGGACCTGGAGGTCCGATTGGGGCTGCGGTTACTTCAAGACCGATTTCATGCACCATGGCAGCACCCATGGCCCGGACCGCGTCGTCTGGCACGACCCCAACATGACCCGCATCGGATTCTGGATGCGCATGGCGCAGCTGATCCGCGAGGAGATCGGCGACGCGATCTGGCTCGGCTGCGGCTGCCCGCTCTGGGCGCCTGTCGGTCTCGTCGACGGGATGCGCATCGGCCGCGACATGGGAGTCTCCTGGGGCGGCGAGCGGCCCGCCGCCTCGCTGCTGCGGGATCAGATCACCCGGAATTTCGCCCACGGCATTCTTTGGCAAGCGGACCCGGATTGCATCCTGCTCCGCGACCGTTTCCATGAGTTCACCGACGGGGAGGTGACCGCCCTTGCGGTTTTCGCCGGCTTCACCGGCGGCGTGACGATGACGAGCGACCACCTCGGCGAACTCTCGCCAGAGCGCCGAGGCCTGTGGCGGCAGGTTCTCGGAGACGGGATCATCGACCGAAGCAGCTTCCCCTTCCTGGGAAGGGACTTCCTCGGGCCGAGTGCACCCATCGAGGGCCGGCAGCCGACGGCAGCCGATTTCAACGATCGGCTGATCGTCGCCCTTCGCGAGCGGACAGCGGACGGCCCAGGCATGGTTTTCCTGTTCAACACCGGGGATGAGGAGATCGAGCTGGCGCCGGTTCTCGAACGCCTTCGCGAAACCCTCCCATCGCCGACCGGGATCCTGTTCCTCGGCGGGCAAGCGGAGACCGGCCGCAGCCGGTCGAAGCTCACGCTCGGCGCTCATGAGGCCCTTGTTTTGAGGATTGATGGTTGAACGTCTCTGATCGGTGTCAGGCCGATTCAAGAGGCGAGAGTGCGTCAACCTTGACCCGCGAGCCACTCCCGCTCGGAAACGGCCCGAGTCGCCTGCTTCACATCCTGCTGTCGCTCACGACCTGCCCCTCCTCGAGAGTGACGATCCGGTCCGCGAGATCCATGATCTTGGTGTCGTGCGTCACCATGAGCGTGGTGGTGCCGCGCTCGGCGCCCAGACCCTTCAGGAGGCGTACGACCTGAAGGGCGCTATCCTTGTCGAGGGCGGCCGTGGGCTCGTCGGCGAATATGATCTCCGGATTGCCGACAAGCGCTCGCGCCACGGCGACGCGCTGCTTTTGCCCGCCCGAGAGGTTCGCGGGTCGATAATCGAGACGCTCGCCGAGGCCGAGCAGCGTGAGGAGATGCGCAGACGCCTCGCGCCAAGCCATCGTCGCCTCACGACCATGCACCTCCAGCCCCATGCGCACGTTCTGCATCGCGGTGAGGCTCTCGTGGAGATTATGGGCCTGGAAGATGAAGCCCAGTCTGCGCCGGCAGGCCACGAGCACGCTCTCGGGCGCTCCCGCAAGCTCGGTCCCCAGGAGCGTGACGCTTCCCTCCTGCACCCGGCGCAGGCAGCCCATCAGGGTCAGAAGCGTCGTCTTGCCGGACCCGGAGGCGCCCAGAAGGACCGTGAGCTTGCCGCGCTCCAGCGTGAGGTTCACGTCGAACAGAGCCTGCTTGCGAGCCTCGCCTTGGCCGAACCAGTGATCGAGATGCCGGACGACGATGGGTGGATCGCGGGCCTGACGGGACAGGTTCGCGAGAGGCGCCAAGGTCCTGGAGCGGTCCATGGGCTCCACGTCGTCGGTGGGGCTTGGTTCGCCTGCGCTGGATTGCGGGTGGCCATCCATGACGGGCTCAGAAGAGATCGGCCGGGTTCGCCCTGGCGAGCTTGCGGGTGGCGATCGCACCCGAGAGCGTGCACATGGCGAGGGTGCCGACGAGGACGAGAACGCCGCGGGCGACCGTCATGGCAAGGGGCAACCCCGTAACCGCCGCCACGATCGCATAGAGCACCAGGGACACCAGAAGGCCCGGGATGAAGCCGAGGAGGGCCAGGATGAGGGCCTCCTCGAACACGATGCCGATGAAGAAACTCTGCCGGTAACCCACCGCCTTAAAGGTCGCGTATTCCTTGATGTGATCGGCCACGTCCGTGGAGAGCACCTGGTAGACGATGATGATACCGACGAGCGTTCCGATCACGATGCCAAAGCCGAACACGAGACCGACGGGACGCTGCGTGGTCTGGAAGGCCCTATCGGTTTCGAAGGCCGCGGCCACCGTTCGCACGATGCTGTCGTAGGCGGGCAGAACGGCCCTCAGGTTGTCGAGGACCGTCCGCAGATCCGCGCCCGGGGCGAGCGTCACGAGGATATGGTTCGGGGCGCCGGCCACCCGTTGAGGAAAGAGGCGTAGGAAGGTCTGGTCCGAGACGATCAGATACCCGTCGGCCGAAAAGCCGCCGCCGATCTCGAAAGTGTCCACGACCGTGAGGGTGCGGCCCTTGACCTCGAACCGGTAGGGCTCGCCTGCCCTGATGCCGGCAAATAGCTCTTTGGGAACGTTGCGGGTCTTGGCGTCGATCAGCGCGACGTCGGCCCGGCTGATATCTGCAAGGCGAGCTTGCACGGCGGGGTTCCGGAAGGTTTCCGTCGAGGGGTCGATCCCGAAAACGTCGAGGCCCCGCACGGTGCCATCCGGCTGCTTCCAATCGACCTTTCCGTAGTAGAGCGGCGTCGCCCGCGCGACGCCATCGACGGAGAGCGCTTCGAACATGCGCTGCCGCGGGAGAGGGCCCCCGTCCGCAAGGGTGTTCATGTCCGATGCCGAGATCATGATGTCGGCGTTCATCTGATCGTAGGGCAAGCGAATGCTGCCGATCAGGGCGCCGAGGAATCCTAGCTGCATGAGGATGAGGACGGTCGCGAAGGAGACGCCGGCTACGGCCGCGGCAAGCCGCGTCTTGTTGTAGGTGAGCTGGAGCCAGCCGATGGGCAGGCGCCCGAGGAGGGTTTCCAGCACCGCCGTCATGGCTCGCCTCGCGGGGTGATGCGGGCCGTCACCTGCAGGTTGGTGAATCGCTGCGCCAACCGGGACGAGTCGAGGTCCAGGGCCACCGTGACCTCGACCACGCGGGCATCGGTGTTGGCCGCCGGACTGGCGTCGACGATGGTTTGCCGTCCCACTTCGAGGCCGATGCGCGTCACGGTACCCTTCAAGGGGCGGGGCAGCGCCTCGGCGCCGATCTCGACGGCGTCGCCGAGCGACACGCGCCCGATATGGGTCTGGTACACCTCGACCTTCGCGGTCATGTGCTCCAGGTCGCCGAGATTGAGAATTCCCCCGAGGCCCGGCTTCTCTCCGGGCCGCACATGGATGGTGAGCACCGTGCCCGTGATGGGAGCGCGCACGCTGGCTTTGTCGAGATCCGCGAGCGCGCGGGCGAGGTCCGCCTTCGCGGCATCGACGTTACGGGCGGCGACGAGCACATCGGGTTGGGTTTCGAGGGGCCCAGCCCCGTAGCGCGAGAGGGTGGCCTGTGCTCGCTCCACCTCGCGGGCGGCCTCGTCGCGGGCCGTGCGGCGCTGATCGTAGGCCTGCTCGGCCGCATAGCCCCGCAGGCGCAGGGTTTCGACCCGCTCGAATTCCCGCAAGGCATTCTGATGGGACGCCTCGGCTCGCGCCAGGGAGGCTTGGGCCTCGTCGCGGCTCGCCGCGACGGCCGCCCGCACCTGAGCGACGGTTGCCTCCCGCGAGGCCACGAGCGCACGGGCCTGCTCGACGGCGGCCTGCAGGGGACGCTCGCTGTCGAGAAGCGCGAGCACGGCTCCCTGCTCGACGCGATCGCCCTCCCGCACGTTCAGGGCCGCGATGCGAGCATCCCCGGCCCCGAAGGGCGGAGCCACGACGACGACTTCGCCCTCGGGCTGCAACCGGCCGAGGCCCACGACGGTCCGAACGGCCGATGCGCCGAGCGCCCCCTGGCCGACCGCGGGATCGATGCGCTTGGGCGCCGGCACGGCGATCGGCGAAGAGGTCCCACCGCCCGGCTGAAGCTGGAGAAATCCCATGAGCTTCTGAAGGCCAGGAGGCTGGAAATAGAGGCCGATCACGCCCCCGGTGGCGACGAGGGCCATCAGGAGCGGCACGATCCGGATCACCCGGAACGCACGACGCCAGAACGATGGCGTCACGACCAAGGCTGTATCAGCACGTCTCACCACGAGGAGCGGCAACTCGCCCTTGGGAAGCGTGGCCAGAACGGGCTCCCGTCCGCTCGGGTTCGCTGACCGTGTCGCGGGGAGGTTCATGGCCCGACCCTTCACCCTTTCTGCGAGTCGCTGGACAGTAAATGACTCAGCGGTCATTATAGCAGTGTTCGATGACGAGGCAAGAAAAAATGACCGGCGGGTCACTTAATTTCGGGAATCAAGATGCGTGACACCGGTATCGCGGCCGAGAGGCCCCGGCGGCAGCGGCGCAAGGAAGCGCGGCCGGCCGAGCTGATCGCGGCCGGCCTGCAGGAGTTCGCCCAGCACGGATATGCGGCGACGCGGCTCGACGATGTCGCGCGCCGCGCGGGCGTCGCGAAGGGTACGATCTACCGCTACTTCGCGGACAAGGAGGCGCTGTTCCTGGCAGCGGTCCGCATGGAGGTCGGGCCGGTCTTCGAGACGATCACCGGGTTCGTGGAGGGCTTCCCCGGCACCACCCGGGAGCTGCTGCGCCTCGTCTTCGAGGTCATCCACCGTCAGCTGGTGGATTCCGAATTGCGGGTGCTCATCCGTATCATCCTGGCCGAGGGGCAGCGTTTCCCGGTCCTGACCGAACTCTACTACCGCGAGACGGTTTCCAAGGGCCGGGCCCTCCTGGAACGTATCGTGTCGCGCGGCATCGCACGGGGCGAGGTTCGCGAGGGAGCCGCTGCGGCTCTTCCGATCGTGATCATCGCCCCCGCACTCATGGCCGCCATCTGGCGGATGACCTTCGACCGTCATGCGCCCATCAGCAGCGACGCCTTCCTGGCGGCTCATTTGGACCTGGTGTTCAACGGTTTGCTGACCCCCGACGCGCCGTGAAAGAAGGTGTCCCGAGCGCGACGGCGAGCCCGCCCCGGTCGCGCGTCCGAGGGGCGCTCGGGGCCGAGCCGGGTCTGCCCAAGAAGGCTGCTCCGTCACGCCGGGCATGCCTGTCCCGTCTTTGTATCGGCAGCTCTGCCATGCAACATTGCCGTAACATTCGCGTCCTACATCCTATGGTCCATTGAGCAGCCATGGAGTGCGCGATGTTGATGAGCGCAAACTCCCCCTCGCGGTCGTTACATCGGCCCTTCGTCCTGGACGCAGGGGCTCCTACCGTTACCCGCCATCTTGCTGCGGTTCTCGTCGCGGACGTCGTCGGATATTCACGCCTCATGGGCGAAGATGATCTCGGCACGGTTCGTCGCCTCCACGATCATCGCGCGATTCTTGCTGGCACTGTCGCGGAGCATCGCGGCCGCGTCGTCAACACCGTCGGGGACAGCATGCTCGCCGAGTTTCCGAGCGTGCTTGACGGCGTGCAATGCGCGCTCGCCATCCAGGAGCGGCTCAATCATGCCAACGCCCTGCTTCCCGAGGAGCGGCGCCTCGACCTGCGCCTCGGCTTGCATGTGGGCGATGTGATCGTTCGCGACGGCGACATCTATGGGGAAGCCGTGAACGTCGCAGCACGTCTCCAGACGCTTGCGGATCCCGGCGGCGTGTGCGTGTCCGCCAAGGTGTGCGACGAGATCGAAGGCAAGCTCTCCTGCGACTTCGTCGAGCGCGGCACCCACAGGGTGAAGAACATCGCGCGTCCGGTGCACGTCTATGCCCTGCGCCGCCTCGAGGGCCCCGAGGAGGCTTCCGCGCAGCCCGTCTCCCTTCGGCGGCAGGAGATCTCCTACTGCCGGGCGCCGGACGGCGTTCGCTTGGCATGGAGCCGGATCGGACAGGGCGCTCCGCTCATGAAGGCGGCGAACTGGCTTAGCCACCTGGAACACGACTGGGACAGCCCGGTCTGGAGCGGCACCCTCGACCGGCTTGCGAGCGGCCATAGCCTCGTGCGGTACGATGCCCGCGGGAATGGCCTGTCGGATTGGGAGGTCGACGCCCTCTCGCTCGATGCCTGGGTGGACGATCTGAAGGCAGTGGCCGACGCGGCCGGGCTCGAGCGCTTTCCGTTGCTCGGGATCTCGCAGGGCTGCGCGGTGTCGGTGGCTTTCGCGGTGCGCTATCCGGAACGGGTATCGCATCTCGTCTTCTTCGGCGGCTTTGCGCTCGGCCCGCGCAAGCGCTCGCCCGAGATGCGCGCTCAGCGCGACGCAATGTCGACCCTGATCCGCCTCGGCTGGGGTGCGGACGAACCTGTGTTTCGGCAGCTCTTCACATCGCAGTTCATGCCGACCGCCACGAAGGAGCAGGCAGAAGCCTTCAACGAGCTCCAGCGGCACTCCGCATCGCCGGAATGCGCGTCGCGGTACTACGACACGGTAGGCGATCTCGACGTACGCGATCTCCTCCCGCAGGTGAAGGCCCCGACTCTCGTGATGCACGTGCGCGGCGATCTCGTAGCCCCGCTCGTGGGCGGCCGGGAGCTTGCAGCCGGCATTCCGGGAGCGCGCTTCGTGGCCTTCGAGGGCCGCAATCACATCCTGCAGGAAGGCGAGCCCGCCTTCGACCGATTCTTCGAGGAGATCAGCATCTTCCTCGCCGAACCGCACTGACGGCTGCGCCTCCCTTAAACCGTCAGGAGATCCCGACGCGCCCGCCGAGACTCGCGGGAGCGGACGAGGGATCCCGCACTCGGAGCGCCATCCTGCCTTAAAGCGTTGATCTGAGTGAGGCGGACCCGGCTTACGGAAAGAAGATGCGTCCAGCCAAAGACAAGAGATGTTGCCACGCAAGAGGAAATAGCTCTAGGCCTCGAACCGGCCGGTCCATTTGCGCTCGAAGTCCTGGTGGACGAAATGCTCTACCATGAAGTCGATGAACGAGCGCACCTTGGCGGACAGGTGCTTGCGGCTGGGATAGGCGACGTTGATTGTAAGGCGAGGCAGATCCCATGCGTCGAGGACTGGCACGAGCCGCCCTTGGACGAGGTCGTCGTACACGATGTAGGCCGGTTGCACGATGATACCGAGCCCGTTGTGGGCCGCCGCGCGCAGGATCTGACCATCGTTAGACCCGAGCAACCCATGAACCTCGACCGTGACGGCATCGTTACCTCGCGTGAAGGCGAGCTCGTTCGGGTTCTTGGCATAGGTGTAGAGCAGTAGGTCTTGATGGCCGAGGTCGCTCGGGTGCTCCGGCCGGCCCCGCGCCTCGAGATAGGAGGGCGCCGCAACCAGAATGCGGCGCGTCTCGGCGAGGCGGCGGATCGTGATGTTGCTGTCCGGTTCGTATTCCCGCGTGCGGATCGCTACGTCGATGCCGTTGTCGATGAGATCGAGGTAACGGTTTGCCGCTTCGATATGCACGCGCACCTTCGGATAGCGCCGCACATAGTCGGGAATGCGCGGCGCGATGTGCTGCAGCGCGAAGGAGAGCGAGGCGCTGACCCGCAGGAGGCCGCTCGGATCGAGAACTGTCTCGGTCACCGCCGCCTCGGCATCCGTCACATCGGAGAGGATCGCACGGGCACGAGGCAGGAAGGACCGCCCGGCCTCGGTGAGATAGAGGCGCCGGGTGTTCCGCTCGATCAGGCGGGCACCCAGGCGGCCCTCCAGGCTTGCGAGCAGTCGGCTCGCCGCCGGGTTCGAGAGCCCGAGGGCACTGGCGCCGCCGCTCAGGCTGCCGGCCTCAGCCACCGCGACGAACAGTTCGATTTGCGCAAACCGGTCCAATTGTTCCTCGAAATGGAAAAGTGATTTCCAGTTCCTCAGCTTTTTAGCCGTTTTCAGGAAATGTAAAAGGGGTGCTGCCGCTGGCATCTCAACATCGCCCGCCCCCGGCCCCGGAGTTGGCATGATCAAGCACATCGTGATGTGGGACGTGCTCGGCCCCTCTGCTGCCGAACGCGCCGCCAACATTGCCCGTCTCCGCGAGGCCTTCGAGGGTCTGCGGGGCCAGATCCCGGGCTTGCTGCACATCGAGATCGGCATCGACACCAGCCGCGTCGCCTATGCCTGCGACGTGGTGCTCTACAGCGAATTCGACAGCCAGAACTCGCTCGATGCCTATGCGGTGCATCCTGCCCATCTAAGGGTGCGAGAGGCTCTGGAGGGCGTCCGCATCACCCGTCATCAGGTGGACTACGACGTCGCCACGAGCCCGCATGATGCGCTGCCCGCGCTCGACGCCGTCGGTTGAGGAAGGTGCTATGGAGGACTTCGTCTATACCGCTCTGCCCATGCGGGTCGTGTTCGGCCGAGGCACGCTGGCGCGCCTTGCCCACGAGATGCGCGCCCTTGGGCGTTCCCGCGCCTTGGTGCTGTCGACGCCACCTCAGCGCGACCAGGCCGAGGCCACGGCTGCGGCCCTGGGCGGCCTCTCGGCTGGCATCTTCACCGAAGCCGCGATGCATACGCCCCTCGAGATAACCGCCCGCGCCGTGGAGCAGGCCCGCGCGCTTGGGGCCGACTGCACGATAGCGGTAGGCGGCGGCTCGACGACGGGGTTGGGCAAGGCGATCGCGCTGGCGACCGATCTCGATCAGATCGTGGTGCCCACCACTTATGCGGGCTCCGAGATGACGCCCATCCTCGGGCAGACGGAAGGGGGTGTGAAGACCACCCAGCGCTCGCCGAAGATTCTGCCCGAAGTGGTGATCTACGATGTGGATCTCACCCTCACCCTACCGCCCAGCCTCACGGCCACCTCGGGCATGAACGCTATCGCGCACGCCGTCGAAGCCCTCTACGCGCAGGACCGCAACCCCATCGTGTCCCTGATGGCCGAGGACGGGATTGCGGCACTGGCCCGCGCGCTCCCGGTGCTCGTCCGGGCCCCAGGCGACGTGTCGGCCCGGTCCGACGCGCTCTATGGCGCCTGGCTCTGCGGCGCGTGCCTCGGCAGCGTCGGCATGGCGCTCCACCACAAGCTCTGTCACACGCTCGGCGGGACCTTCGACCTGCCCCACGCGGAGACCCACACGGTCGTTCTGCCGCATGCAACCGCCTACAACGCGCCGGCAGCCCCCGACGCGATGCGCCGCATCGCCCGGGCCCTCGGGGCCGAGAACGCGGCCCAGAGTCTGTTCGATCTCGCCGGCCAACTCGGCGCCAAACGGTCTCTGCGGGACATCGGCATGCCCGAGGATGGGCTGGAGCGCGCCACGGATCTCGCCGTGCAGAACCCCTACTGGAACCCGCGCCCCATCGAGCGCGACGCCATCCGAAGCCTCCTTTCCAGAGCCTTCACGGGTGATGCGCCGCTCAGCGATGACACGGCGCTTGCCGCCTGAAGACCTCACTCGCGCGGCCCTGGCCGCGCCGGTGCAACAACAAGCCATAGTCGAGACACCACGGCCGAAGCATCCCATGGGAGGGATCCGATCATGTCACGCCTGTCTTCTCTAGCCGCGGCGGTTGCCGCAGGCCTCATGCTCTCCACCGCAGCGCTCGCTCAGGAGCCCCTTCGCATCGGCGTCGTGACCCATCTCACAGGAGCGGCTGCCGGACCCTTCGGGATTCCCGCCCGCAACGGCGCCGAACTCATCGTCGATGCCATCAACTCCGGCACCCTGCCTGCGCCCTACGCCACGAAAGGCATGGCCGACCAGTCCCTCGAGATGACCCTCGTCGACGAGGCGGGTGCGCCCGCGCGCATCGCGACGGAGGTGCGTTCGCTCATCGACCGCAAGCAGCCCCACGCGGTGATCGGCTTCGTGACGACCGGGACATGCCTCGCCGCCCTTCCCGTGCTGGAGGAGACGAAGACCCTCTCGGTTCTCTCGACCTGCGGAACGCCGCGCGTGTTCGAGGACAACCGGTTCCAGTACATCTTCCGGACCTCCGCGAACGCCACGGCCGACGGCGTCACGGCTGCGCGCTATCTTCTCAGCCGCATGCCGGACGTGAAGTCCTATGCCGGCATCAACCAGAACTTCGCCTTCGGCCAGGACAGCTGGCGGGATTTCACCCTCGCGATGCAGGCCATGAAACCCGGCTTCAAGGCAGGCGTTGAGCAGTTCCCGACCCTGGGCTCCGGCCAGTACGGGGCCGAGATAACCGCGTTGCTCTCGAACCAGCCGCAGGCCACCTTCTCGAGCTTCTTCGGCTCGGATCTCGAAGCTTTCATTCTCCAGATGGCGCCGCGCCAGCTGAACACCAAGACGCAGCTCGTGCTCTCTACCGGAGAGACGGCCATGTTCCGCCTCGGCGCCAAGCTGCCGGATGGCGTCATCATCGCGGGCCGGGGTCCCTATGGCGTGTTCGCCCGTCCGACCGATCTCAACAAGTGGTTCCGCAAGGCCTACGAGAATCGCTATAACGTGCCCCCGACCTACCCGGCCTATCATGCCGCCCAGGCACTGCTCGGGCTCAAGGTGGCCTACGACAAGGCAGCTGCAGCCAAGCCCGGCTCCCTTCCATCGCGAGACGAGGTTGCCGCGGCCTTCCGGGGCATCGAGTTTGAGGCTTTCGGGACCAAGGTCCGCATGGCGCAGTCCAATGGGCAGCAAGCCGTCACCGAATCCGCCATCGGCGTCTATAAGTTCGACAAGTCAACCGGCACCGCGACCGTCACCGACGTCGTCTACTACCCGGCCGATTGCGTGAACCCGCCGGAAGGTGTCAAGGCGACCGAGTGGCTGCAAGCCGGCATGCCGGGCGCCAAGTGCGGGCTGACGAACTAGGCTCATTGAACCCCGCGGGCGGGTCATCCCGCCCGCTCCTGACGGCTCTCCCCGCCTGGAGATCCCCATGAATGCCATCGTGCCCATTCTCGCCGACGGCCTGAACTACTCCGCATGGCTGTTCATCGTCGCCGTCGGCATGACCCTCATCTTCGGCGTGATGCGGGTCCTCAACATCGCGCATGGCAGCCTCTATGCCATCGGGGCCTATGTGGCCGCGACGCTGATCGGCCGCTGGTTCGATGCGGATCTGCCCGCCTACGGCTCCTTCCTGATCATCTTCGCGTCGGCCATTCTCGTGGGCGTCGTTCTCGGCGTCGTTTTGGAGCAGGGTCTGCTGCGCTTCCTTCATGGGCGCGACGAAATCGCGATCGTGCTCGCGACCTTCGCGGTGTTTCTCATTCTCGAGGACGTGGTACTGCTCGCCTGGGGCACGGATGCCTACCCGGCCTACCAGCCCTACGGCCTCCTCGGCACCACGTCCATCGCGGGGATCGCCTTCACGAATTACGATTTCTCGCTCGTCGGCCTCGCGCTCGTGGTAGGCGGAGCGACCTGGTGGACGCTCAATCGCACCCAGATCGGCAAGCTCCTGCTCATCGTGATCCACGATAGGGAGATCGCGCAGGCTCTCGGGATCAACGTGCGACTCGTCTATCCCGCGACCTTCGCGGTCGGCGCCGTGCTTGCGGCCCTCGGCGGTGCGTATTCCGCGCCCATGATCTCGGTCGCACCCGGAATCGGTGTCGACGTCATCATCCTGTCCTTCGCGGTCGTGGTGATCGGCGGCCTCGGCTCCATCGAGGGCGCCATGATCGGCGCCGTGATGGTGGGGCTGACGCGGGCCGCCTCCGTGCACCTCGCACCCCAATTCGAGCTTTTCGTGATCTACGCCATCATGACACTCGTGCTCCTGATCCGGCCCCAGGGCCTGTTCATGCGCGCCCAAGCGAGGAAGATCTGACATGGCCGCAGCGCTCGTTCATGAGATCCGGTTCGTGAAGCCCGATATGTCCGTTCGAGCCGTTCAGGCGTGCTCCAGAGAGGGAGACCGAGCATGACGGCCTCGGTTGTCGCGGCGCCAGCCGCTCCCTCGATTCGCAGCACGCGCTCGCCGGTTCTCGCCATCACGGCCGGTGCCGTCCTGATCCTTGCCGCAGGCTTCGTGGTTCCCGCCTGGCTCCTGACGCTCCTTCTGTTCGCGCTTTTTCGGGCCCTCGTTTTCGTGGGCCTGCTCGTTCTCCTGCGCGCGGGCCTCGTCTCCTTTGGTCAGGCGCTTTACTTCGCCGTCGGCGCCTATGCGGTCGGCTTCCTATCGAGAGCCGGGATCAACGACGCGCTCCTGCGCGTCCTTGCCGGCGCGCTGGCCGCGGGCCTCCTCGGTGTGGCGCTCGGTTTCCTGCTACGGCGATACCAGGGCATCTTTTTCGCCATGCTCTCGCTCGCCTTCTCAATGATCCTCTATGGGCTTCTCGTGAAGAGCGAGAGCCTCGGCTCGACCGATGGCTTCGGCGTTCACGCGACGAGCTACTTCGGATTTGCGCCGGCGGGCGCGAACGAGCGCCTGGCGCTCCTTGCTTTCTCCGTCACGGTCGCGTGGATGGGCGCGGTAGGGGTCGCGCTTTACCTTCGCACCACCCTCGGCCGCCTCGCCGAGGCCGTGCGCGATAATGAGATCCGGGTCGAATATCTCGGGACTTCCGTGGCGCAGGCGATCCACGTCAAGTACGTGATCGCCGCGACGCTCGCGGGCGCGGGGGGCGCCCTCGCCGCGATGGTGATCGGTCATGTGGATCCCGCGATGGCCTACTGGACGAACTCGGGGGAGTTCGTTTTCGTGATGATCCTGAGCGGGTCCGGCTCGGTGCTGGCGCCCTTCGTCGGCGCCTTCACCTTCGAGCTCATCCATGCGGTCGCGACCCACTACTCGCCGGGTGCCTGGCGCATCATCCTCGGAAGCGCGCTTCTCGCCGTGATCATGTTCGTGCCTGGAGGGCTGTGGTCCCTCGTCGGCAAGGTGAGGAGGGCTTGATCATGGTACCGATTCTTCAGGTCCGCGGCCTCGAAAAGCGCTTCGGCTCGGTTGTTGCGGCGACCGAAATCAACATCGATGTCCAAGCCCGCGATCGCATCGGGATCATCGGTACGAATGGGGCCGGCAAGACTACCTTCGTCAACATGGTCACGGGCTACCTCAAACCCACGGCGGGCGAGATCCGCTTCGTCGGAGAAGCCATCACGGGGCGCGAGCCCCGCGAAATCACCCGGCTCGGCATCTGCCGCTCCTTTCAGGTTCCTCAGATTTTCGGTACCCGAACCGTGCTTGAGAATCTCGTGACGGCTCTGGCGCTCGCGGATCAGACCGGCCTCGCGCTTCTCCGGGATCCCTGGACCGAGGACCGGGTGAGCACGGCCCGTCGCACGCTTGCGGCCTATGGCATCGCCGAACATGCCGATCGGGAGGCGGGGCTCGTCTCGCAGGGGGTGCGCAAGCTCCTCGACATCGCGATGGCCATGGCGCACCGGCCCAAGATCCTGCTTCTGGACGAACCCACCAGCGGTGTCTCCGGCGACGAGAAGCACGACCTGATGGCCACCATCATGGAAGCGCTCGACCGGGAGGGCGTGACGGTGCTCTTCGTCGAGCACGACATGGACATCGTCGCCCGTTACGCCGAGCGGGTGCTGGCCTTCATGGAAGGCCGCATCATCGCCGACGGTACCCCGGACGAAGCCCTCAATCACCCGAAGGTCCGCGAGGTGATCGTCGGCGAGGGCAGCTTCAGCGGCGCCCGGCCGGCGAACCAGGGGGAGCCCGCCCATGCTTGAGCTGCGCGACGTTGACGTGTCTATCGGCACGACGCCGATCCTCCGCGGCGTGTCGCTGCAGATCCCGGCGGGGCGCATGGTCGGCCTGATCGGCCGCAACGGGGCAGGCAAGACGACGCTCATGCGCGCCGTCATGGGTGCGGTGCCAGCGAGGGCCGGCCGCGTCGGTTACGAGCACCTCGACCTCGCACAAGTCGCCCTTCATCGGCGCGCCCATCTCGGGATCGGCTACATGCCGGAGGATCGCCGGCTGGTGCCGGAACTCACCGTCGAGGACAACATCCTGGCGCCCGCCTGGGCGGCCCGCCTCGAAGGCGCGCGGGAGCGTCTGGCCTGGATCCTGGATCTCATACCGGAGATCAAACCCCTGATGCCGCGACGTGCGCCTCAGCTCTCCGGTGGCCAGCAGAAGCTCGCGGCCCTCGCCCGGGCCATGATGATCGGCCGGGAACTCCTTCTGTTGGACGAGCCCTCGGAGGGCGTCGCGCCGGCCCTCGCCCACCGGATCGCCGAGATCCTGGCGAAGCTCAAATCCGAGGGTCTGACGGTGTTCGTGGCCGAGTCGAACGACCGTCACATCGCGTCGCTGATCGACGGCGCTTACCTGATCGAGCGCGGCAGCGTGAGGGCCGCCTGATGCCTGCCGCGAACCAAGGGCTCGGCCACTGGATGAGGATGAGCAGATGCGTTTCGTGATCCAGTGCCTCGACGGAGCGGACCGGCTCCCGCAGCGGCTGGAACACCGTCCGGCCCATAAGGCTTACCTTGCAGGTCGGCGCTCCGACATCCACCTATCAGGTCCGCTCGTGGCCGATGATGGTGAAACGATGATCGGCAGCCTGTTCGTGATCGAGGCCCCCGACCGCGCTGCAGCGGAGGCCTTCAACCGAGACGATCCCTTCTCCTTGCACGGTGTCTGGGAGAAGGTCACGATCCACGCCTTTCTCGACCTCACGGGCCGCTGATCGGGAGCGATCATCATGCGCAATCTGACCGAAGCCAACATGACCGAGGCCGTCCTCGCCCGCACGGCAGAGGGCACCGACCCGCGCCTTCGCGTGATCATGGAGAGCCTCGTGCGCCACCTGCATGCCTTCGTGCGGGAGGTCGAGTTGACCCCCGAGGAGTGGTTCGCAGGGATTCAGTTTCTCACCCGGGTCGGGCATACCTGCGACGACAAGCGCCAGGAGTTCATCCTCCTCTCCGATACGCTGGGCGTCTCCATGCTGGTCGATGCCATCGCGAACCGCACCGCCGGCGGCTCGACCGAATCCTCCGTGCTCGGGCCCTTCTGGCGCGACGGCGCGCCGCTCAACGAGAATGGAGCCCACATCGCCCGCGGCATCGACGGTGACAGGCTCGAGGTCGAGGTGCGGGTCGCCGACGAGGCCGGACAGCCGATCGCAGGGGCGGAGGTCGATGTCTGGCACACCTCGCCGGACGGCTTCTACGACACCCAGATCGGGGATGGCGAGGAGCACAACATGCGCGGGCGCTTCCACACCGATACGGACGGGACCGTCCGCTTCACCAGCGTGATGCCGCACTCATACCCCATTCCGGACGACGGACCGGTCGGCGACATGCTGAAGGCCCTCGGCCGCCATCCCTATCGCCCCGCCCACGTGCATTTCTGGCTCTCAGCGCCCGGGTGCCGCGATCTCATCACTCAGGTCTTCGTCGACGGCGACCGCTATCTCGACAGCGATGCGGTGTTCGGCGTGAAGAATTCCCTCGTAGCGCCGATCGACCGCGACCCCGTAAGCGGAGCCTATTGGATGGCATACGAGTTCCGTCTGTCGCCCGCCGGCCGGCAGGCGCTTGCAGCCGAGTGAGCCTCATCCACAGGAAGGACATGGATCGATGAAAGTTATCGGAATCTCGGGAAGCTTGCGTGCAGGCTCCTTCAACACCGCGGCCCTGCGGGCAGCCCAGGAACTCGCCCCCACGGGCATGACGATCGAGACCGCCGCCATCGGCGATCTGCCCCTTTACAACGACGATATCCGCGCGGCCGGATACCCCCCCGAGGTGCAGCGCTTGCGCGCGCAGCTGACGGCCGCCGAAGCGATCCTTTTCGTCACGCCCGAATACAACTACTCCATTCCCGGCGTCCTCAAGAATGCCATCGACTGGGCATCGCGTCCGCCGGAACAGCCCTTCAACGACAAGCCCGTCGCGATCATGGGCGCGAGCGGCGGCATCCTCGGCACCGCACGAGCGCAGTATCAGCTGCGCCAGATGCTGGTGTTCCTCAATGCCCACCCCATCAACAAGCCGGAGGTCATGATCGGTCAGGCCGGCACGAAGTTCGACGAGAACGGCCGCCTGAAGGACGAGCCGACGCGTGATTTCATCCGCCAGCTTCTTGTGGCCCTCGCGAACTGGACTCTTCGGCTGAAGGGTGAGCCGGCACTCTTGGCGGCGGAGTAGGCCAAGCGGAACCGGGACGGAGATATGAAAGGCATTTCCGATCGGCGGTGGTTGACCCGGCTGCCCGAGGCCAGGATGGTGGGTACCATTCAAGTGGAGGGATCCATGGAGCCAGTTGTCGTGGCGGTTGCGATCACCGGTTCGGTGCCGCGCAAGAAGGACAATCCGGCCGTTCCGATCAGGCCGGACGAGCAGGTCGCATCCACGAGGGAGGCCTACGAGGCGGGTGCGTCCCTGGTGCATATCCATGTTCGCAACGATGACGAAAGCCCCTCGTCCGATCCCGAGCGCTTCGCTGCTGTGCAGACCGGGATTCGGCAGGAATGCCCCGGGATGATCGTTCAATTCTCTACGGGCGGGCGCGGACGGGACCCTTCGGCGCGGGGCTCGTCGCTCTCCTTCAAACCCGACATGGCCTCGCTTTCGACCGGCTCCGTCAACTTTCCCACCATCGTCTATGAGAACCATACCGTGCTGGTCGAGGACCTTGCGGCGAAGATGGCGGAGAACGGCATCCTGCCTGAAATCGAGATCTTCGATCTGTCGCATCTCCACGGCGCGCGCCGCCTCACCGACAAGGGCCTGCTGAGCGAGCGGCCTCACATCCAGTTCGTCATGGGCGTGCAGAATGCCCTGCCTGCCGACGAACGCCTCCTCGACTTGCTTCTCACGGAAGCAAAGCATCTCTTTCCCGCCTGCACCTGGACGGCCGCCGGGATCGGACGCCACCAGGCGCCCGTGATGGAATGGGCCCTCGCGCGCGGAGCGGACGCTGTGCGCACGGGGCTTGAGGACAATATCCGCGTCGCGAAGGACAGGCTCGCGGCCTCGAACGGCGAACTCGTCGAACTGGCCGTGGCGGCGATCGCCCGTCATGGCCGCAGGCCAGCGACTCCTGAGGAGGCTCGTGCCAAGCTCGGCTTGTCCAGCGCCGCCGCTTCTCCTCTTCCGCTCGCCATCTGAGGCTCTCGTCATGCCGCTCCCCGGACTTCGCCGTGTCGATCACGTCGGCCTTACGGTTCCCGCCCTCGAAGAGGCCATCGCATTCTTCAGGGATGTTCTCGGCGGCCAGGAACTCTACCGCGTCGGTCCCTTCAAGGCGGACGATGACTGGATGCAGCGTTTCATCGGCGTTCACCCGCGCGCCGAGATCAAGCAGCTTGCCGTGGTCCGCATGCCCAGGGGTCCGGACCTCGAGCTCTTCGAGTATGTCGCTCCTGATCAGCGCCCGCAGCATCCGCGAAACAGCGATATCGGCGCGGCGCATCTGGCTTTCATGGTCGATGACATGGGGGCGGTCCTGGCGCAGCTTCCCGCCCACGGCTTGAAGCCAATGGGCGAGCCGGTCACGATGACCGAGGGCCCGAGCGCTGGCCTCACCTGGCTCTATGCCCTCAGCCCCTGGGGCCTCCAGCTCGAATTCGTCAGTGCACCGGAGGGCCTGGCCTTCGAGCGTGAAGGCGCAGGGCAGCAGACCTGACCATCAAGCCGGCCGCCCACTCTCCGACAGAGGTTCCAGGCACCGCTCCTCAATCGCACTCACGGCCCAAGGTTAGGATCCAAAGGGGCGCGCTCTACTCCGCCGCACGTCCCGCAAGGGAGCGAACCGATCCGATGACGCCGCTTCGGGCGAGGCGAGTGAGTTCGTTTTCGCTGAGCCCCAGAATGCCCTGGAACACCTGGCTGTTGTGCTCCCCCAAGGCAGGGCCGGCGTGCAGGATGCGACCGGGGGTCTCCGAGAGTTTCGGCGCCACATTCTGCATCCTGAGTTCGCCGAACTGACGGTGCATCACGGTGCAGATCGCTTCGCGCGCCTTGAAATGCGCGTCGGCCAGCATCTCGGGCGCACGATAGATGTTGCCCCATGGCACCCCGTGTCGATCGAGCAGCGCGCCCAGCGTTTCGGCATCGAGCGTCGCGCTCCAGCGGGCAATCCGCTGGTCGAGCTCGGCCTGGCAGGCGCCCCGGGCCGAATGGGTAGCGTAGCGCGAGTCCGCTGCCAATCCAGGCTCGCCCATCGCCTCTGCGAGACGCTTGAATACGGTATCTTGATTGGCGGCGATCAGCAGGTAGTGCCCATCCCGCGTCGGATAGACGTTTGAGGGCGCGACGTTGGGGAGGATGGCGCCGGTCCGCTCGCGGACATATCCGGCCTTATCGTATTCGGTGACGAGCGATTCCATCACGGCCAGCACGGCCTCGTAGATCGCACTGTCGACCACCTGGCCGCGGCCCGTGCGGCCCACATTGTGGAGCGCCATGAGGCCGCCGAGGCATGCGAACGTGGCGGCGAGCGTATCGCCGATCGAGATGCCCATGCGACTCGGCGGCGTGGTTGGATCGCCCACCACATAACGCAACCCCCCTATGGCCTCACCGATCGCGCCGTAACCCGCCTTGCCGGCATAGGGGCCAGTCTGCCCGTAGCCGGAGACGCGGATCATCACGAGACGCGGATTGATCCGCGCCAGTTCGTCGTAGCCGAGTCCCCATTTCTCCATGGTTCCGGGCCTGAAGTTCTCGACCAGCACATCGGCTTGCGCAACGAGGCGTTTGATTAGGGCTTGGCCCTCCGGCAGGCGTGCATTGAGCTCGATGGACTTCTTGTTGCGGGCGATGACCGGCCACCAGAGGGAGAGGCCATGGGGCTTCTCCCGCCCCCATTCCCGCATGGGATCGCCGATGCCGGGCTGCTCGATCTTGATGACCTCGGCGCCGAAATCCGCGAGGAGCTGGCCGCAAAAGGGGCCTGCAAGAAGCTGGCCCATCTCGATGACGCGCAGATCCGTGAGCGGCCCCGCCCGGGAGGAGTCCCGCGCCGTCGTGTTTGAGGGGCCTCTGGAGCGGGTCGAATCGGCAGCAGTGGACATGAACGAGCAACCTATATAATTTGTCCGGACAAATAACCTAGGGCGATTTAAAGCGAGCGGCAAGCATGGGAGCGCCGCGATCGGCGGGAGCGTTGCGGATGCGGCAGGTCGAGATCATCGAGGTGGCTCCGCGGGACGGTCTTCAGAACGAACCCGTGCTGGTGCCGACCGAAAGGAAACTCGAACTGATCCAGCGGGCCGTCGAAGCGGGCGCGCGGCGCATCGAGGTGACGAGCTTCGTGAACCCGACACGCGTCCCGCAGATGGCGGATGCAGAGGCCGTTCTCGAGGGCGTGCCCAGACGACCGGATGTGCGCTATGGCGGCCTTGTGCTGAACGAGCGCGGCTTCGTCCGTGCCGCGGAGGCGCGTTGCGACGAGATCACCTTCGTGATCGTCGCGTCCGAAACCTTCAGCCAGCGCAATCAGGGAGCCGGCGTAGCGGAGATACTGGCCCACTGGCGGGCGGTGGCGCGGCACGCCCGCGCTGCGGCGATCCCGGCATCCGTCATCATCGGGGCAAGCTTCGGATGCCCCTTCGAGGGGCGGGTTCCCGTGGCGCGCGTCCTCGATCTCGTCCAGGCCGTTGCAGAGGATGAACCCGCCGAGATCGCCTTCGCGGACACGATCGGCTGCGGCGTTCCCACCCAAGTGATCGAACTCCTCACCCGGGTGCGGGAGCGGGCGCCGCAGATGAAGCTTCGGTGCCATTTTCACGATACCCGAAACACCGGCATCGCCAACGCGGTCGCGGCCGTCGAGGCAGGCGTGCATGCCCTCGATTCGAGCATCGGCGGCATCGGCGGCTGCCCTTTCGCACCGGCAGCCACAGGCAACGTCGCGACGGAGGATCTGGTCTATTGTTTGGAGCGGATGAGCGTTTCGACCGGTATCGACCTCGACCTCACGATCGATACGGCGCAGTGGCTGTCCGCCGAACTCGGGAAACCGGCCTCCAGCGCTCTCGCCCGAGCCGGCGCGTTCCCGCGCGCGGTTCGCCTTGAAGAGGGGCATGCCTAAGCTGAAAGCGGGAGCACCAGCCCCTCGTCGGTGTTCGCGGCTTCCTCCACCTTGAGGGGTGCACAACGGGCGAAGCTTGTGACAAGGTTGCGGCGGGACGGAAGCAAGTAAGCGAATGAGATCAGCCAAAGTGGCGAAGCTGGCTGCGGGTGACGGCGAGGCACTGCAGCCCCGATATGCTCGGATTCTCCAGTCCCTCCGCGAGCGCATCGAGAACGGTACCTATCGTGTGGGCTCGCCGATCCCGACGGAGGCGGAGCTGTGCGCGGAGTTCTCCGCGTCCCGCTTCACGATCCGCGAGGCCCTGCGGCGCCTCGTGGAACTCGGAATGGTTGGCCGGCGCAAGGGCTCCGGCACCTTCGTGACCGCAACAGCGCCGCGAGCCACCTTCGTGCATTCCATGCACTCCCTCTCGGAGCTGTTTCAGTATGCCCTCGACACGGTCTACGACATCGAGAGCACAGGCCTCGTGCGGATCGATGCCGAGACGGCCGACCTCCTGGGTGGAACGGTGGGCGAACGCTGGTTCAGGGTCGAGGGCGTCCGGCGCGTGGCCGATGACGACGAGCCGATCTGCTACACGACCGTGCACGTCGATGCCGCCTTTGCGCCCTTGCTCAAGGATGTGCGCACGCTCAAAGTGCCGATCTATGCCGCCTTGGAGGAGCGCAGCGGGGAGCCAATCGCCGAAGCCGTCCAGGAGATTCGGGCAGCCCCGATCCCGGCCTCCATCGCCAAAGCCCTGGCGCAGCCGCGCGGCAGCTGGGCGCTTCTCGTGTCCCGTCGCTATGTGGGCCGCGAGGGCCAGACGCTGCTCTGCTCCTTGAATTGGCACCCGGCCGAGCGGTTCCGGTACACGATGCGGATGCAGCGGGGTGAGGTCACCGGCTGAGGCTCAGGCCCGCGGCCTCTCCAAGGCCTTGAGGATCAGCGTGATGCCACATTCGTGGCTGAGATCGACGACGGCCAGGTTACCCTCGTGCGACGTGCCGAAACCCTCAGCCCGAGCACGCTCAACGAAGGCTGCAGCATCATCGACGCGCAACGACAAACCAGCGATCGACGGAGAGGAATCCCAAACCGGTCCGCGCACGGGCGCGGGCAGCGCTTCAGGGGTTCGGACCGAGAGGCGCGCCGCTCCGACAGCGACATCCCCCTCCTCCGCGATCTTGCCTCCGCAGGCGACATATCGGGCCCGCAGGTGCCGGGCCTCGTCTTGGCTCCGCGCCAGGACGGAGAGGCCCGCGAGTGATCGCGCCCCGTTCCGGTGGGCCGTGAGCCGAGGCGACCGGATGAGGTTCGGCGTGAGGTGCTGCACCCAGCAGAGAAGCGCTTCGTCCTCGGGACGATAAGGCGCGACGAAGAAAGCGAATCGCGCCTCGCCGGCTGCATCGGGCTCGTGCACGGCCCTGCCCCAGCGGAGCACCGGGCCGATCGCGAGGCCGTTTCGCTGAACGGCATCGTGGGCACGCTCGGCATTCTCCGTCCCGAACGCGATGATGTGGAGACCGAAATACTTGGCGGCGGCCGGAGAGAGCAGGTGCCGATGCTCGGGGTCCGTGATCTCCTGGAGCTCGATGTAGCCATCCTCCAGCATCACGGAGTGCTGCACGCTGCCGGCCGACTCGACCTCGCCCCTTGCGTTCACGCGCGTGTGCTCGGCCCGCGCGGTCAGCACGAAGCCGAGGGCCGTGAAGATCCGGGCGGCCTCATCGAGCCGGGGCACGATGAGGCCGACATGGTCGAGGGTCGTTATCACGACAACGCCTGTATCAGCGCCAGTAGTCGGGGATCGAGAAGCCCTTCGTCTTCGGGTCGGTGTTGACGAACTTCTTGAAGTCCTCGGACTTGTAGGCGGCCACGAGATCCTTCGCCCAGGGCTTGTCGGCATTGCCCTGCCGCGCCACGAGGATGATCTGGTATTGCGGCGCCGGATCCTCCAGGACAATCGCGTCCGACAGGCTGCGGCCAGCAGCCAGGATATGATTGCCGAGAGCCGCCGAGAGATCGACATCCTGCAAGGAGCGGGGCAGCTGCGGCGCGTCGAGGGGCACGATTTTCAGCTTCTTCGGGTTGTCGGAGATGTTGCGCTCGGTGGCCCTGCCGGGCTCGACCTTCGGGTCGATCTTGATGAGACCGATCTTCTCCAGGAACATCAGGGAACGCCCGAGATTGGTGGGGTCGTTCGCGACCGAGACCGACATGCCCTCCTTGACGGCGTCGACCGACTTCACCTTTTCGGAATAGAGCCCGACCGGCGCGCTCGGGATCCGGAGCAGGTCCGTCAGATCCGCTTTCTGCTGGTTGTTGAACAGGTCCATGAAGCCCTTGTTCTGATACACGTTCACATCGAGCGAACCGTCCAGGAGAGCGGTGTTGGGCTGGATGGCGTTGGAGAACTCCGTGAGCTTGATGGTGTAGCCCTTCTTTTCGAGCTGCGGCTGGATGGCCCGCTTGAACTGGTCCGCGTAGGGACCGGGGAAGAAGCCGATCCGGATCTCCCCCTGCGCCTGCGCCCCGAGGCTGACGCCGGCCCAGGCCGCAAGCGCCAGGGCTGCTGTGACGAGCTTCTTCATAGGTCCCTCCAGTTGGATTACCGCTTGTCGACACGACGGGTCGCCCAGGCTCCGAGCCATTGGACGATTTGAACGAGAACGAACATGAACACCACGCACCAGACCATCACCCCGGTATCGAACCGGTAATATCCGAAGCGGATCGCGAGGTCGCCCAAACCGCCGGCCCCGATGGCTCCGGCGACAGCCGAATAGGCGATGAAGCTGATGGCCGTGACCGTGATGCTCGACACGAGCGCCGGCATCGCCTCGGGGATCAGCACATCCCGCACTATCTGGAAGGTGGAGGCCCCTGCCGCGATGGCGGCGTCGATCACGCCGCGAGGCACGTCGCGCAGGCTCTGCTCCACGAGGCGGGCGAAGAAGGGAACGGCGGCGACCGAGAGGCTGACGGCGGCGGCACGCGGGCCGATCGAGGTCCCCACGATGAAGCGCGTGATCGGAATGAGGACGACGAGCAGGATGATGAAGGGAAAGGAGCGCAGCACATTGACGGCGTAAGACACGAGCTGATGGAAAACCGGGCTCTCCTTCAGCCCGCCCCGGCCCGTGATGTAGAGAAGAAGCCCCACCGGCGTGCCGACCAGGATCGCGAAGGTCATCGTGATGCCGACCATGAGAAGGGTCTCTTCGGTCGCCTTCTGGAGGTCGGGCCAGGACTGGCTCAAGGTTTCGAACATCAGGCCCCCTCATGGGTGGTCAGCGCGGTCACGTCGGTCCAACCCTTGGCGACTAACATCAGGCGCCCTCCTGCGTCGGCAGTTCGGTCTCGTCGGTCCAGCCCCTGGCGGTTTCGATGAAAAATCGACCGAGCCGGCTCGACGGTTTCGGGTCACCCATGTCGAGGACCTCCACGACGCGCCCGTTTTCCATGATCATCGAACGGCTGCAGATATATGAGGCAACTTTGATGTCGTGGGTGACGACCACCATCGTCATCCCACGCTCCGCGTTCAGCTTCTTGAGGAACCGCAGGATCGAGAGCGAAGTGTGAGGATCGAGCGCCGAGGTGGCCTCGTCGCAGAGCAGGACGCTGGGCTCGTTTACGAGCGCGCGCGCGATCGCCACGCGCTGACGCTGCCCGCCGGACAATTGTGCGGGATAGGCCTGCTCCTTGTCGGCCAGGCCGACGATGGCAAGCGCTTGGCGGGCCCGGTCACGGCGCTCCGACGAGCCCACGCCCGCGATCTTCAACGCGAACGCAACGTTCTCGATGGCGGTGCGGTGGGAGAGAAGGTTGAACTGCTGGAAGATCATGCCGATCTGACGGCGGCTCGCCCGCAGGTCGGCGTCGCGCAACCGGGTGAGTTCCTGACCGGCCACCCAGACCCCGCCGGTCGAGGGTCGCTCCAGGAGATTGATCATCCGCAGAAGCGTCGACTTGCCGGCTCCCGAAAAGCCGAGGAGGCCGACAATGTCGCCGCGCCGGATCGTGAGATCGGTCGGGTGCAGCGCGTCGACAGAGCCGCTCCGGGTCTCGTATCGCTTGGCGACTCCCTTGAGCTCGATCGCTACTCCAGCCGTCAACAGGAGCTCCCCTTAATTTGTCCGGACATTATGCCTGGGCCAGAAGCCTTGTGAAGGGGCTCAAGGGCAGGTTCATGGGCTTTCAGCCGCAGGCCGAAGCGCCGCTGCAGCGCCTCCTCGATCCGAGCGAATTGGTGCCCGACGCGCACTACGGAAAAATCCCGGAAGTCGATGATGGTGCTGGAGAGACCCTCCGGCGTCGCCCAGCGCGAGAGGCCATAATCTAGCTCGAGGGAGGCTGCGGCCCGGACTTCCGGCTCGATCTCCTGAAGGCGGTACTTGCTGCCGTGGAGCGACCTGTTGGCCGAGGACCCGAAAACCGCGATCCCCCGCTCGAAGCTCCGCGCCGCCAGGGCCGCCACGAAAGGTCCGCCGCTCACGACCATGTCCATGGTTCCCACCTTCGAGGCGTTTGCCAAGACGAATGAGTCCACGGTCGCGAAGAAGGGATGCTCGGCGCGAAAGGGTGCCACGATCGAGAACGGAAGCGCCTCCCCGTCGGCCAGCACCCGAGCGACCGTATGCCTGTCCTCCGGGAGGTCGTGCAGTTCCCGGCTGAGGTCCGGGCTCCCGAACAGGCCGCAGGGTTTGTCGTAGGAGCGGGCCTTGGCGGTGAAGATCATTTCGATGGCCCGGGGCGTGTGGCCAACGATCGCGTAGGTCAGGCATGTGGGAATGATGGCGACGCCCCCCGCCGCGATGGTGTCGAGCACCGCGTCCACGTCGGCCCGCAGCACGGCCGGGTCGAGGGGGTCGTGGGTGCGCTCGGCGCGCGGCATTCCAACGCTCATCTCGATCGGCCTCTTGCCCTCAGGGGCTGGATTGAAGCAGATTTGTCCGGACAAGTTCAAGGGGCGTCCATGGGTGTTCTGGCGATCGGGCAGGATGCGGGCCATGCCTTCGCGGTGATGCGGCAGGGTGGCATTGCGATTCTTCCCAACGACGTGGGCTATTCGCTGATCGCCGGCGAAGCCCCGGCTCTGCGCCGGATCTTCGAGACCAAGCGCCGGGCGCCGACAAAGCTCAATGCCATGCTGGGCAACGGGGACCACCACCGGGAGCTCCATCGGGCGAGCACGCGGGCGCGCGAGATCGTGGAAGCGATCACGGTGGATTACGATCTTCCCCTCGGCGTGATCGCCCCCTGCGTGCCCGATCATTCGATGCTGCGGCGCCTCGACGAGGACACCTACCGCCGCAGCACCTCCGGCGACACGCTCCTGATGCTCATGAATGCGGGCCCGTTCCACGCCGAGATCACACGGCTGTCGTTCGAAAACGGTTACCTGCTCTTCGGGTCTTCGGCCAACCTTTCCCTTACGGGGACGAAGTTCCACCCCAGGGACATCGAGCCGGAGATCAAGGCGATCGCTGATGTGGTCGTCGATTACGGGCTGATGAAATATCACCCTTGGGCGGCCTCCTCGACGCTGCTCGACGTGGAGACCTGCGCGGTTCACCGGTACGGCGTCGCTTACGAAAACATCCAGGACATCCTGCAGAGACATTTCGGCGTCGAGCTCCCGGCGAAGCCGAGGGCGGCATGAAGAGCTGCCTGATCAGCCGCCCCTGAGTTCCGCGGTCGCGCGTCGGTCGACCTGCCGCGCCGCGGAGTCGATGGCGACCCTGTAAATCTCCCTCGCGCCCTCCAGCGTGACGAAGCCGTCGAGCCAGTCCTCCAGAACCCTCTCGGGGGCCCGCTTGACCGGGTCGCCATAGCCTCCGGCGGAGGGCCCCGTGAACTGCACCACATCGCCCGCCTTCATGCGGTAGCCCGTCACCTTCGAGGGCCAGCTCTCCTCCTGCGGCGTCCCGGGGTTCTTGGTCAGGGCGCCCGGCAGCCCCGCAGCCCCGCCGAAGATACCAGCAGGCGCCTCGGTGTGGCGGTCTCCCGAGCAGGACATGAAGCCGTCCACGAGGAACCGGTTGGCCCGGACGACACCGAGCCCGCCGCGCCACTCGCCGGCCGCCGCCGGCTCGGCCCGAAGTTCGTAACGCTCCCCGCGAAGGGGATAGTGCATTTCGATCTCCTCGATCGGCACGTTGCGCGTGTTCGCGAGGAGATTGTCCACGCTGTCCAGACCATCCTTCGTGGCGCGGGCCCCGTAGCTGCCTTCGTTGACCTCCGCGCACATCCAGTATTGCTGCATGGCGGGATCGAAGCCCGCATAGCTGATCGCCATGACGGAAGCGGAATTGCCTGCCGTCACGCGGGTCGGCAGCACCGGTGCGAGGGCCTGGATGATGCAGTCGATCACCCGCTGGAGCTGGGCGAACCGGCTCGTGCAGGCCCGCGGGAAGTTCGGGTTGAAGATGCTCCCCTTCGGGGCCACCACCTGCACGGGCCGGAACATGCCGTCATTCTGGGGCACGAACTCATCCATCTCGGCTTCGTCGAGGAGGAGGGTTCGGACGGCGTAGTAGCAGGCGACCAGCAGGCCGCCCTCGAAGGGCACGTTGAAGGCCGTCGGCGTCTCGTCCGCCGAACCGTCGAGATCGATCGTGAGATCCGAGCCCGAAACCGTCACGGTTACCTTCACCTTGAGGCGGCGACCCCAATTCTTTCCGTCGTCGTCGAGCCAGCCCTGCGCCTCATAGGTCCCATCGGGGATCTTCTCGATCTCGGCCCGCAATCGCCGCTCCGCATAATCCATCCAGTAATTGGCGGCACCCATGACGCCCGGCAGTCCGTAGCGGTGCACGAGTTTGAGGAACGCGTTCTTGCCCTGGTTCACGGCAGCGATCATCGCCTCGATATCGCTGCAGTTCATCTCGGCCGTGCGGACGTTGTCCTTGTAGAACTGCCAGATGCTCTCGTTCAGCCGGCCGCGGTCGTAGAGCTTGATGGCGTTGAAGAGCTTGCCCTCGGCGAAGACGTCGATCACGTCGACGTTGAAGCCCGGTGCTACCCCGCCGACATCGAGGAGGTGAGCCGTCGAGGCCGCGAAACCGATCAACTGCCCGTCATGGAAGATCGGAACCGCCACGCACATATCCGGCGTGTGCGATGCTCCATGATAGGGATGGTTGTGGATGATCACGTCACCTTCGTGGATGTTGCCCTTCAGGCGCTTCATGAACCCGCGGATGTAGAACGGCAGCGAGCCGATATGCATGGGCGAGTTCTGGCTCTCGCAGAGTTCCCGACCCTCGACATCGAAGATGCCGCAGCCGAGATCCTCGGATTCGCGCACGATGCTCGAATAGGACATGCGGTAGAGAACATGGGCCATCTGGCCCGCGACGGCATTGAACGCCCCCCCGAGAACGCGAAGCGTGACGGGATCGAGGCCGTCATAGGCGAAACCAGTCACTCCAAGGGTTTGCGCCGGCGGCTGCAGGATGCTCTCGCAGCAGGCCTGGAATGCCTGTTGCGCCGCTTCGGTCAGATCGTCCCCGTCGGCGGTTCGGTAGACCGTCGTTCCAGGAACCTTCAGCTCCCCCTCGACCGTTGCCCGACCCGCCGTGGCGTCGGGAACCTGGAGGGAGAACTGCCATGCGCCCCTCCCGAACCGCGCATCGAGCTGCGCCCTCAAATCCTGGTTCAGCATCGGGGCCTCCGCGGTCACGCCAGGGTGATCGGAATCACGAGATTGCCGAAACGATCCACCGTCGCGGCAAAGCCGGGTGGGATCGGGGTGGTGGAGTCGGCCTGCTCGATCAGCGCGGGCCCGGCGATCCGGTTCCCGGCCAGGAGCCTGCTGCGGTCGTAATGGGGCGTGTCGAACCATCGCCAGCCCTCCGGGGTCCCGAAGACCACAGGCCGTGTCGCGCTCACCGCATCGCCTGTGGGCTCCGCTCCCCCCTGTCGGAGGACAGGAGGTGTGAGCTTCGGGATGCGGCCCGTTCCGACCACCCGGATGTTGACGATCTCGACATCCTTCTCGGCGAAATGGCGCCCGAACTCACGGTCGTGCGCGACATGGAAAGCCTCTGCGATCACGCGGCCGAAACTCGCGTCCACGAGTCCCGAGGGAACCGGCGTTCTGATTTCGTAGCCCTGACCGACATAGCGGCAATCGGCGGCACGGCGGAAGAGCATGTCGTCCGGCGCGACGCGATCCGCCTCGAGTTGGGACCGGGCCCGCGCCTCGAGTTCCGCGAAATGATCACCGATGGTCGCGGGATCGAGGCGCGACGCCTTCACGAGTTCGGTGCGGCTGAAATCGTAGGCGATGTCGGTGGCGAGGAGACCGAGCGCGCTCGTGAGTCCCGGATGCGGGGGAACGAGAACGATCGGGATCGAGAGCTCGCGGGCGATATCGCAGGCGAACAGGGGACCGGCTCCCCCGAACGCCACCAGGGCAAAGTCTCGGGGATCGAAGCCCTTGCGGACGCTGTTGAGCTCGATCGCCTGCACCATGCCGTGGGTGAGGATCTTGAGAGCCCCGAGAGCCGCATCCTCGACGCTGCCACCGAGCTTCGAGCAGAGATGCGTCTCGATGGCCTGCCTGGCTTTCGCGACGTCGAGGCGCATGCGCCCGCCGAGAAAATTCTCCGGGTTGACGCGGCCCAGCACGGCCTGCGCATCCGTCGAAGCGGGCTCCGTCCCGCCCTTGCCGTAGCATGCGGGTCCCGGCGATGCGCCGGCGCTGCGGGGACCGACGCGGAAGACGCCGCCCGCATCCACATAGGCGATCGATCCGCCGCCAGCCCCGATGGTGTCGACATCGGCCATCGGCACCATCGCCTGATAGTCGCCGATGCGCGTGTCGAGCAGGTGCCTCATGCGCATCTCCCCGCCCGGGGCGACGCCGATATCCGCGGACGTCCCGCCCACATCAAGGGTGATGACGTTGCCGTGCCCGGCAAGCTCGCCCACCCAGATTCCGCCGATGAGCCCTGCGACGGGGCCGGACATCAGAAGAGTTACGGGGCGCGCCACGGCCCCCTGGAGGGTCGCGGAGCCACCGGCCGATTGCATGAGATGCAATTCGCTTTTCAGACCCTGATCCTTCAAGGCCCGATCGAGATTGCCGAGGTACCGCGCGGTCTTCGGCCCGATATAGGCGTTCAGACAGGTTGTCGTGAACCGTTCGAACTCCCGGTACTGGGGGATCACCTCGTGGCTCACGGAGAGATAGGCCTCCGGAAACTCGTCCCGGACGATGGCCGCGATCCGGGCCTCGTGGGCCGGGTTGAGGAAAGAGAACAGGAGGCAGACCGCCACCGCTTCGACACCCTCGGCTCTAAGGGCCCGTACCCGCTCGCGCACCTCCTCGTCGTCCATGGGCTGCAAGACCTCGCCCTGAGGCGCGGCGATGCGCTCCCGAACCGTCAATCGATGGCGGCGCTTGACGAGGGCGTGCTTCTGCCAGGGCAAATCCTGCTGAAGGCTGAAATTGTAGGGGCGCTTGTGGCGCGCGATATGGATGATGTCCCGAAATCCCTCGGTGGTCAGCATGCCGACCGACGCGCCGTTATGCTCGAGGATGATGTTCGTCGCGACCGTGGTTCCGTGGATGAAGTACTCGACCTCGCCAAGGCCTATGCCGGCCTTCGCGCAGAGCTCCTGCACGCCGGCCAGGGTCCCTATGGAGGGGTCGTGAGGGGTGCTGGGGAGTTTTGCCAGGGTGATGCGACCGGTCTCGTCATCCACGAGAACCAAATCGGTGTGGGTTCCACCCACATCCACGCCCAGCCGCTTCATGCCCCGCCCCGAAATATGTCCGGACAACTTGACGGGACGCTAACGGGGCCGCAAGCTGTTGGCAACCGCTGAAGGGGAAACCGAAAGAGGGACACAAGCCGATGGCGGCTCCTCTCACGCAAGCCTACGCGCAATTCGCCGCCAGCCTTACGGTGAACCGCCTCCCGGGCGCCGCGATCGAGGTAGCTCGCCTCGGCTTCACCGACAGCATCGGCGTCATGCTGGCGGCGGTACGGGACCCCGTCGTGCTCGCGCTCAAGAACTACGTGGCGAGCCAAGGCGGTGCCGCAAAGGCGCGCCTTCTCCTCGGGGAGAGCCGGGCGACCCTGCCACAGGCGGCCCTCGTGAACGCAACGGCGGCCCACGCCCTCGACTTCGACGACTACGCCTTCTCCAATCACCCCAGCGCCGTTCTCGTCCCGACGATCCTTGCGGCTGCCGAGGAGAGCGCGGCCGATGGCGGGCGCATGGTGGCGGCTTACGCGGCAGGGTACGAGATCTGGGCGGACCTCATGCTGCGGGAGCCCGATCACCTCCACTCGAAGGGCTGGCATCCCACCGCCGTCTTCGGCCCCGTCGGTGCCGCGGCAGCCGCGTCTGTCGCTCTCGGCCTCGATGCGGCCAGAACCGCGCATGCCCTTGCGCTTGCAGCGTCCCTGGCGGGCGGCGTGATGGAGAATTTCGGCACCATGGCAAAGCCCTTCCACGGCGGGCGCGCCGCCGAAGGCGGTCTGACGGCAGCAGGACTCGCGGCTGCCGGCATCGAAGCGAGCCCGACCGCCCTCGAGGGCGACCGCGGCCTCCTGCAGGCCCTGTCGCCGAAGGGGCGGGCCGATGTCGAACGCGCGCCGCTTCTGGGCGAGGTCTGGCGCATCGTGAAGACGCGCCTCAACATCAAGAAGTATCCGACTGTCGGTGCCTCCCAGCGCTGCATCGATTCCATGTTGGCGTTTCGACACGACATGCCTCTGGATCCTGGGCGCGTCGTGCGCCTGGAGCCTCGCGTGAGCGAGAAACACGCGGCCGTGATGCCCTTCCACCGCCCGCGGACCGCGCTCGAGGCAAAGTTCAGTCTGGAGTTCGCGGTCGCCTGCGCCCTGGTTCATGGGGCCGTCGGTCTGCAGCAGCTCCAGGACGAGGTGGTGATGAGCCCGGCGCTGCTGGGGCTCTACGACAAGGTGTCGATCATGATCACGGACGAAGTCGATCCCGATTATCCGGTCGGCGCTCTCTACGACGAGATCCGCATTACCCTCGACGACGGCACGGTCTTGACGACTCCACGGGTCCGGCATGCCAGCGGCCATGCGGATGCTCCGCTTCGGCCCGAAGTCCTCAAGGCGAAGTTCGACGATTGCGCCCGCGCCGGGAGCATCCCCCCCGAAACCGCAGAGGCGATCTTCGCCGCCCTGCAGGGGGTCGACGACCTCACCGGAGTCGCTGCCCTGCCGGTGCTCTCATCACGGAGGGCCGCCGCATGATGAACGACCTGCATCGTCTGACGGCCACCGAGGCTGCAGCCGCCATCGCGCGCCGGGAACTCTCGAGCGAGGAACTCGTCCGTGCCTGTCTCGACCGGATCGAGGCCCGCAATCCCGACGTCAAAGCCTGGGCCTATATCGACCCCGATCAGGCGATCCGCGCCGCGCGCGAACGCGACAACGAGGGACAGCGGGGACCTCTTCACGGCATCCCCATCGGCATCAAGGACATGATCGACACGGCCGATCAGCCGACGCAGCACAACTCGCCGATCTATGTCGGGCATCGTCCGGGCCAGGATGCCGCGATGGTGGCGATCCTGCGCGCGGCGGGAGCCGTCATCCTGGGCAAGACGGATACGCACGAATTCGCCGCAGGTGGACGCCTGCCCGCCACGCGCAATCCCCACAACCTAGCCCACACGCCGGGCGGCTCGTCCTCGGGATCGGCGGCGGCGGTGGCGGATGATCAGGTGCCCCTGGCCTTCGGCACGCAAACGGCGGGCTCGACGATCCGGCCCGCCTCCTTCTGCGGCATCTTCGCCATGAAGCCGACCTATGGCGTGGTCAGCCGTGAGGGCGCGAAACTGTATTCCATCAGCCTTGATACGATTGGCTGGTTCGGGCGTTCCGTGGCCGACCTCGGCTTGCTGGCCGATATTCTGGCGGTGTCCCGTCAGGCCTGGATTCCGCACCAGAGCGTTCGCGGTCTGAAGATTGCGGTGTGCCGAACACCCTACTGGAGCAAGGCTTCCCGGGCATCCCGCGCGGCCGTGGAGAGCGCCGCAGAACAGCTCGACCGGGGCGGTGCCCACGTAACGAGCCTCGATTTGCCGCCCGAGTTCTCGGCGATCAACGATCTCCAGAACATCGTGATGCGGGGTGAAGGGCGCGCCGCCTTTCTGGCCGAATACCGCCGCGCCTACGATCTCCTCAGTCAGGAGTTCCGCGACCGGGTCGAGGATGCCGACAACATCTCCCCGCAGCGGCTCTGCGATGCTCAGGACGCCCTGGCCCGCCTTCGTCCCCACTTCGATGCCTTGGCGAGCGATGCGGATGCGATCCTCACCCCGGCCGCAATCGGGGAAGCTCCTCCGCTCTCTCAGAACACCACGGGCGACCCGACTTTCAGCCGTCTCTGGACGGCGCTCCATGTTCCCTGCATCGCCCTGCCCTGGAGCTACGGCGAGGGGGGTCTCCCGATCGGGGTTCAGCTGGTGACTCGGCGCTACCATGACGACCGGCTGCTTGCCGTCGCGTCGGCCGTCGAACAGCTCCGGGGCGTCGACAGCCACAGCCCGGCTGCGTCGCGGTCTCAGCGTAACGGAGAGCTCCAGCTCGCCATGGCGACGTTGGACATCGAGGCCATGGCGCCGAACGCTCCGCAGACGGAGTGAGCTCAGGCGAGTTCGCGCCGTCGTGGCAACTCGGAGCGCAAGTTGTCGATGTCCCGGCGCAAGGCCTCCAGTTCCTGCAGGATCCGCTCCTCGGCGCCGGCCGGATGGGTGAGCTTCGAGGCTTCGGCGGCTGTCTCGGCATCGAGCGCGCTCACCACGACGCCGATGAACAGGTTCAAGACCATGAAGGTGGAGATCAGAATGAACAGGATGAAGAAGAGCCACGAGAAGGGGTGCTGCTCCATCAGCGGCTTGACCACCCCGGCCGACCAATCGTCGAAGGTCATGACCTGAAAGAGGGTGTAGGCGGCCTGGCCAAGCCCCCCGAAGAGTTCCGGATGGGTTGGACCGTAGAGTTTCGCGGCCATGACCGAGAAGACGTAGAAGATCAAGCACAGGAGCAGCAGGATCGAGCCCATCCCGGGCAGGGCGCCGACGAGCCCGCCGACGACGCGCCGGAGCGACGGCACGACCGAGATCAGGCGCAGCACGCGCAGGATCCTCAAGGCGCGCAGAACCGACAGCGATTCCGAGGCCGGTACGAGCGCGATGCCCACGACGGCAAGATCGAAGAGGCTCCAGGGATCCCGGAAGAAGCGTCCCCGATGCACCAGGATGCGGGCGGCAAGCTCGACCACGAACACCGCGAGAAAGGACCGGTCGAGGACGTGCAGCAGCGGGCCGATCTCCCTCACCACGATCGGATTGGTCTCAAGGCCCAAGGTGATCGCGTTGGCGACGATCACGGCCATGACGATCCTGTCCGTGAGGGGATGAGCGATGAGGTGTGCAAGGGCTTTCACAGGCGGAGACTACCTTCTGGAGGGTCGAGTCCTGCAATGCGGAAGCGTCATCGAAACCGAGCCCCACCTTCTCGGGCTGCCATAAAGACGATGGGTTGCCATGACGGCGGTCAGCGCTCCCGCACGCGTGACGAGCGACCGCTCCTACAACCAAGGGAAGCGACCGGCAAGTCGGGCGAGCGAACCGGGCGGGCCAGAGCCGGGGAGCTCAACGCAGGGCGCCCGCGTACCGGCTGACGGCATCCGAGAAAAGGATCTTGTCGGTGCCGACGACGAAGAGTCTTGCGCCCCGCGCGGCCCAGGAATCGCGCTGGCGGCGCGCCTCGCCCGCGTCCGGATTGAAGATCGGGGCGATCACCGGAAGGTTCCGTGCGGACGCGGCCCTCAGCATGCGGTCGATGGCGCCCTGAACCTCCTCGTCAAGATAGTCGCCGGCCCGGCCGAGGGAGACCGACAGATCGAAGGGACCGATGAGGAGGGCAAGCAGCCCCTCGACGGCGCAGATCTCCTCGATCGCGTCGAGCCCGGGGCGGGATTCGACTAGGGCGATGATCCCGACGGATTCTCTTTGTGCAGCCGCATAGGCGCGCCAGTCGCGGATGAAGTGATCGCCGGCCCTCACGCACGGACAGGCGCCACGGGTGCCCTCCGGGGCAAACCGGGTGGCCGCCACGAGGGTTCGTGCCTGCTCCGCCGAAGCGACACCCGGAACGACGATCGCGGCAGCCCCGGCATCGAGCGCTTGACCGATGAAGGTCGGGTCCGCCGAGGGCACACGGAGCAGCGGCACCAAACCATTGGCGTCGCAGGCCCGGATGAGGCGCTCGGCGGTCTCGATCCCGAAGGCGCCGTGCTCGCAATCGACGATCGTGTAGTCGAGCCCGGCTGCTCCGAGCATGTCGATGCATTCCTCGGACGCGATCTGCGACCAGGTGCCGAGGGCCGGACGTCCGAGATTGAGGAGATCGGGCCAGGATCGCTTCGGCATGGCAGCTCCGGATGTTAGCAGTGACGCAAGAGATCGAGCCAGGATCGTTCAGGCCTGCACGACTCTGGAGACGAGAGCTGTTTCCTGCCCGGGAAGCAGCTCTTGCTTCCGGTTCGCCGCGTTGTCGTCATGTGAGGCGGAGCTGCCTCCACCCGGATCGACGCTCAAGCGGTGAGATAGGAGATCGGGCCGGAATCGTTTCGGCATGGGAACTCCGGCTCAGCGGTAGAGAACCTTGCGGATCGCGGCGACGATGTCGGCCTGGCCAGGGATGACGCTCCGCTCCAGGGTATCGTTGTAAGGCATCGGCACATCGCGCATCCCGACCCGCGCCACCGGCGCATCGAGGAAGTCGAACGCCTCTTCCATGACGGTGGCGGCGATCTCCGCACCGAAGCCCCATTTGGTCCAACCCTCGTGCACCACGACGAGGCGGTTCGTCCGACGCACGGAGGCCAGGATCGTCTCGGTATCGAGCGGACGGAGCGTGCGCGGGTCGATGACTTCGACTTCGATGCCCTCCCGGGCAAGCTCGCGGGCAGCCGCCAAGGCCGTCGCCACCATCGCCATGGTGGCGACGACGGTCGCGTCGCGGCCGGGGCGCTTGATGTCCGCCTTGCCGATCGGAATGGCGTAGGGGACCTCGGGCACGGGGCCCTTGCTCTGCACGTAGAGGAGCTTGTGCTCCAGGAACACCACCGGGTTGTCGTCCCGCACGGCCGCGATGAGGAGCCCCTTGGCGTCGTACGGCGTCGACGGCGCCATGACGACAAGGCCCGGGATGTGAGTGAACCACGCTTCCAGCGATTGCGAATGCTGGGCCGCCAGTCGGATGCCCCCGCCCTGCGGGCCGCGCACGACGAGGGGCACAGTCGGCAGGCCACCCAGCATCGTACGGAACTTGGCGGCCTGATTCACGACGGCGTCCATCATCAAGGTGATGAAGTCGAAGATCTGGACCTCGGCGATGGGGCGCATGCCGGTGATCGCCGCGCCGACCGCCGCATTGGCGATCGCGCCCTCGGAGATCGGCGTATCGCGCAGGCGCTCGGGACCATATTTTTCGATGAGGCCGCGGGTGACCGCGAAGATGCCGCCGATCTTCCCCACATCCTCGCCGAGGACGAACACCCGATCGTCCTCGGCCATCGACTGGTCGATCGCCTCCCGCAGGGCCTCGACATAGGAGATCTCGCGCCCGTTCGCGGCATCGGGGCCGGGCTCCGGGGGGCTGTCCCGGTGCGGCGCGAGCACGGCAGCTTCCAAGGTGGCGAGCGTTGGCTCCGGCGCCCCCTTGGCAGCCTCGACGGCCGCCTCGACGGCATCCGCCGCCCTTGATTTCAGGGTGGCGATATGGGGCACCCTCACCTGCCTCTCCTCGAGGAGGCGTGCCGCGCGGGCGAGCGGATCCGATTCGGCGCGCCAGCGGGCTTCCTCCTGCTCGGTGCGGTAGCGCGGGAGGTTGGCGCGCATGGAGTGGTCGCCCCAGCGATAGGTGAGCGCCTCGATCAAGCTCGGGCCCTCCCCTCCCCTGGCCCGGTCCGCAGCGCGCATGACGGCCTCGGTTACGGCGAGCACGTCATTGCCGTCGATGGTCTCGCCCGGCATGGAATAGGCGGCGGCCCGTTTGGCAAGCCGATCGATCGCGGTCGACTCCCCCATGGCGGTCGAGAGGCCGTACTGGTTGTTCTCGCAAAAATAGATCACGGGCAGACGCCAGAGGCTCGCGAGATTGAGGGCCTCGTGAAAGATACCTTCGTTCGCGGCGCCATCACCGAAGAACACGAGACAGACCTGCCCGCTTCCGCGCATCTTGGCCGAAAGCGCGGCGCCGGTTCCGATTCCGATGCCCGCTCCGACGATCCCGTTTGCGCCCAAGATTCCCTTGTCGAGAGCCGCGATATGCATGGAGCCGCCGAGACCCCGGCCATAACCCGTGTCGCGCCCCATGAGTTCCGCCATCATGCGGGTCATGTCGGCGCCCTTGGCGATGCAGTGGCCGTGGCCCCGGTGGTGCGAGACGACGTAATCGCGTTCTTCTAGGGCGGCACAGGCCCCGACCGCGATGGCCTCCTGCCCGACGCAGGAATGGGCCGTACCCTTCACCACGCCCTGATGGAACAGCTCGATGACCCGCTCGTCGAAGCGGCGCACGCGGCAGAGATCGTAATAGATCCGTTCCAGGCGTTCGGTCTCGAACAGGGGCGCGTTCATGAGCCTAGCCGCATGGTTGCGACCGATGCGATGTCAGGCGCGCCATCGGGGAGCAAGGCATCCGTCGGGTCCGCCCACGCCCCCGTGACCCTCCCGGTGTGCGCGAAGGGCATGCTCATGAACCGCCCCGCACGGCCGTGACCTTCACCTCGCAGACGATGCCGGGCATCGAGAACGACGATACTCCGAACCCCGTCCACGTGGGAAAAACGGGATCTGTGAGCCAGCGGTCCTTGACCTGCATGAAGACGCCGAGATCGCCTGGGAACTCGAGAAACCAACTCTCGAGCTCGACGACGTCGGCGAAGGTGAATCCGGCCGCATCCAGAACCTTTTTGATGTTGCGGAAGCACTGGTCGAACTGTGCTTCCCGATCGGCGATCACCTGGAGATTCTCGTCGCGGCCGACTTGCCCCGAAACGTAGAGCGTGTCGCCGACGAGCACGCCGGGCGCATAGTGAAAGCGCTCGACGATATTCTCCATGCCGGGCGGGATGATCATGCGACGCTGGGGCATCTGGGGATCCGTCACAGAACACGGGGAAGCCAAAGGGCGAGGCTTGGGAACGCCACCACAAGCCCGAGGCCGATGAGTTGAAGGCCGACGAAGGGCCACATGGCGGAAAAGATCTCTTCGATGCTGATCTCCTTCGGGGCCACGCCTTTGAGATAGAAACAGGCGGGCGCGAAGGGCGGCGTGAGATAGGCCACCTGCATGCACAGATTGAAGAGAATCCCGAACCAGATCGGATCGTAGCCGAAGCTCTGGATGGCCGGCAAAAAGACGGGAACGGTGAGGAGCAGAATGCCGATCCAATCGATGAAGAAGCCGAGCGCGATCCAAATCGCGAGCATCATCAGCAGCACGACGAAGGGCGGAAACGGCAGGCTGGTCAGGAGCGACTTCGCGAAGTCGATCCCGCCCATGAGATTATAGACGCCGATCAGCCCGTTGGTCCTGAGCACGAGCCACAGCACCACCCCGCATGTCAGCATGGTCTGGACGAGGGCGCCGCCGATGAGCTTGAGGGAGAACTCCCCTCGGGCGGCCACGGCCAGCAAGGTTCCGACGACCCCGATGGCCGCGGATTCGGTGACCGATGCCAGGCCGAGATAGATCGATCCGAGCGTGCCGAAGAGCACGAGGAGCGGAAGGATGACACCTTTCAAGCCGCGGATCTTGGCCGACAGAGGCATCCCGAGCTCTTCGGGGGGCGGAGGCGGACCGAGCTTCGGATTGAGCGCACACCGCAAGAGGACATAGGCCACGAACAATCCTCCGAGAATCAGACCCGGGATCGTCGAGGCGATGAAGAGATCGCCGATGGAAACGCCCGCCGCGAGCCCGAAAAAGACCAGCGTGACAGCCGGCGGGATCATCGATCCGAGGGCGCCTGTGGCGCAGACCAGACCGAGCGAGAGCTTGCGGTCGTAGCCGAGACGCAGGAGCTGGGGCAGCGCCACAAGGCCGATCAGGATGATCTCGCCGCCTGCGACCCCGATGATGGCGCCGATGATGATGCCGACCACCATCGTGACGATCGCGGCTCCTCCAGGGAGCCTGCCCGTGAACACCTTCACGGCATCGTAGAGATCCCGTGCCAAGCCCGACCGCTCGAGGACGGACGCCATGAAGATGAAGAACGGGACCGAGACGAGCACATAGGAATTGACGAACTCGAAGGAGCGGCTTGCGATGAGATAGAGACTTTGGGGACCGTAGAGGATGAGGCAGAGAGCGACCGCGATCGAGCCGGTCGTGAAGGCAAGCGGCACGCCCACGACGAGCAGCCCCACCATCGCGACCAGGATGAGGATCGACCAAGTCGCGATGTCGAAACCGGCCAGCATGGATCAGAGCCTACGCCGCATGCTGACGACCAGCCGCTCCAGGACCACCAGCAGAAAGAGAAGAGTGGCCGCCAGGAGCACAGTCTTGACGAGCGATGGGAGTGGCCAATGGGGCGGGCCGGGCGTCAGTTCGGGCTGCCACATTCCCGAAGCGTCGAAGCGCAGGACCGATTCCTGAACCTGGATCCAGAAGCCCCACGCGAGCCCGGCGAGATAGACGAGGCCAACCAGGAGCCCCCCGATGGCGGACAGGCGTTTCAGGACCGGCCCGAAGCGGTCGGCCACGACCGTGATCGCAATGTGCTCGCCGCGCGCCATGGCATAGGCTCCCCCGATCGCAAATCCGATCGCGCACAGGGTCGTGACGGTTTCCTGCGCCCAGCTCGACGGGCGGCCGAAAGCGTAGCGCATGACAACCTCATAGGCGGATATCAGCACCGCCACGAGGAACAGCACGGAGAGCCCGCGCGCGATGCCATTCGACACGCGCGCCAGCGGAGTTCGCGGAGTCTCGGCAGTGGCGTCCACATCGAAGATCGGTCCGTTGCTCACAGGCCCGACACTCCTCTGGATCGGCTTGAGCCGGGTGAAAGGCTCGGGTCAGCTCACCTTCCGCTGAAACGCGCGATGGCTCTCGACGATCTTCTTCGCGAGGTCGCTCTTCGCCGCGACTTGGTCTTGAATCTTCGACGAGTTCTCACGCAGCTTGGCGATCTCGGCCGCCGGCCAAACGATCTCCTCGACGCCTTCCGTCTTGTACTTCGCCACGGCCGCGGCATCCTGCTCCTTCAGCGTCGTCTTGAGGCCTGCGCTCATGGCCTTCACCTCGTCGCGGACCATGGCCTGGAGCTCGACCGGGATGCGGTCCCAGGCGCGTTTGGCGATACAGAACTCCGTGCCGGCCATGGAATGGGCCGCGTAGACCGAGAACTTCGCGGCCTTGTAGAGGCCCACGTCGTAATTCTGGCTCGGGCTCGCCCAATCGGTGGCGTCGATCACCCCCGTTTGGAGCGCATTGAAAACCTCGCCACCCGGCAGATTGACCACTGCGGCGCCGGACGCGCTCAGGATTTCCGCAATCATCCCGGGCGGGACGCGGATCTTGAGCCCGCTGAGATCGGCGAAGCTGCGCAAGGGCCGCCGGGTCGGAATCTGCTCGGATGGCCAGAACACGTTGCCGACATAAACCATGCCGTACTTGCCGTAGAGTTCGACGCCGAGTTCGCTGCCGCCGCCCTCCGCGTACCAGCGGTCGCGGGTCTCCACATCGTTGTACGAGGCACCGGTGTCGCCGAAAACCACGAAGGCTGGATCCTTGGCCGCGAAGTAGGAGGCCGCCGTGTAATGGCCGTCGAGGATACCGGCCTGAACCGCATTCAAGGTCTCGCCGACCCCGACGGTCGCCCCGCCGGGAAGAGCCTGGATCGACAGCCGCCCGCCCGACTTCGTGCCGAGGTCCGCAGCCAATTTCTCCAGGGCCTTGTGGGTTGGCGACGCCGCCGGGAGGAAGCCCTGGATCTTCAGATTGGTGGCCTGCGCGCGGGCGGGGCCGATCACGAAGGGAGCGGCCACGGATCCGGCAAGAGCGAAGGCGCCAACCTTCAGGATGTCGCGACGTGAGGGCATGCTGTTTCCTCCATTTCGATGACAATCGGACCTGGTAAGAGGACCCTTGGCGGACCTCTTCTCGGATTGACGCTTCAGTTCATGGCGAGGATGCGTTTGGCCTCCTCCGGGGTCGCGATCTCACGACCCAGCTCGCGCGCGATCTCGGCCACACGGCGCACGAGTTCCGCGTTCGTGGGCTGCCCGAGTTCGTGATAGGTGTAGTCGCCGAGGCCGATGGAGATATGCCCGCCCTGGGCGATGACCGCCGCAGCGAGCGAGAACAGGTTTCCGCCGAAATTCACCACCGTCCATTCGACCCGCCGCCCCTCGGGCAGGAAGTCGAGGTGGGCCTGCAGCCCTTTCAGCGTTCCGGGATGGCCGCCGAGAAACGTGTTGTCGGTGAGGCAGAAGCAAAGATAGGCCGGCTCGTCCAGGAGCCCCATATCCATGAAGGCCGATGCGTAGCGCGTGAAGCCCACGTTCCAGGACACGAGGTAAGGCTTGAGGCCCGATTTGCGGATGTTCTCGGCGAAGTAGGTCAGCGTCTCGGTGGAATTTTTGTAGATCAGGTTCGTGGTCTCGAACCGGCGCGACTGGGCGTTGTAGCGGTCCACATTGACCGAGCCCATGTCCATGGGCGCGAAGTGGGGCGCGCGCGCCGTATCCTTCGCCATGTCGAGGATGTGGTCGAGCCGCTCCTCGCCGGAGGCGTCGAGGGTCACGTAGCCGAGGGTCGGGTGGACGAGGATGTCCGAACTCTCGCGGATCCTCCGCACGGCATCGGCATAGGCCTCTCTCCGATGATCGGGCTTCCCGTCGGCGGCGCGGGCGTGAAAGTGCAGCACCGCGGCGCCCGCCTTCCGGCAGGCCAGAGCATCGCGCGCGATCTCTTCCGGCGAATACGGCACGTGCGGATTGCCCTGCTCCCGCATCATGTACTCGTTCACCCGGGCCTCGATGATGAGCTTGTTCACGGCCTGAACGCTCCGCAAGGGCTTTCGTCAGGGAGGGTATGGAGATATGCTGTTCGGTCAAGAGGCATATGCCATCGAGGTCTTGTGGTGCCGACGAAGAATCGTGCCCTTCCCAGCATCGAGGTCCTGATCGAGAACCTGCCGGGCAACGTCTATCGGCGCGTGCGGCGCCTGGATGGGACCTACCATTTCGAGTTCCTGTCCCGTGGCCTGTTCCGACAGTTCGGCATCGACAACGAACGCCTCCTGGGGCAGCACCCGATCCGTTTCGACTGGATCCACCCGGACGACCAGGCACGGTTCGTGGCTGATCTCGAGGTCAGCGCGGCGACTCTCGGGCTGCTGGATCACCGGGTCCGGGTCATCGGGGAGGGCGGGCAGGTCTTCTGGGCCCGTGGCATCGCGCATCCGACCCGCCGGTCCGACGGCACCGTGGTCTGGGACGGCATCGTGATCGATGTGACGCGAGAGGTGGAGGCGGAGGCCGCCATGCGCGTCGCCAAGGAGGAGGCCGACAGGGCCCATACGGCGGCTGCACGCCTCGTGGGCGACGCGGTGGAGCGCATGAAGCGCCCCCTGGAAGCCATTCAGGCCCTGGCCAGAACTCTGAGCGCGAGCCCCGACCTCGCGAAACGGGAGGTCGTTGCCGAGTTGCGCACCTATTGCGACGAGCTCGAGGCGGCTCTTCGCAGCAACCTCGCTCCGGCAAGCCGAGCCGAGGAACCTGCCGATCCCGGACGGGGACGCTCCTCGGGGCTGGTTGATCTCACCCAGCGCCAGCGGGAGGTCTTTCGCCTGGCCGCCAGCGGGTTGTCGAACAAGGCCATCTCGCACAGGCTCGGGATCACCCCCGGGACCGTGAAGCTCCACGTGGCAGCAATCCTGCGCGCCACGGGAACCCGCAAGCGCCAGCAGCTGCGTGGGCTCATGGGGGGATGACGCCCGGCTCGGCTTGCGAGTGCGAGGGCCATGAGTGGGCGCCAGCCGCGAACGCGCAACTCGGGAGTGCTCCCGCCGTGGCCGGGTGGCTGGGCCCTTCAGCGGCGCCCCGTGCGGCCGTGGCTCCAATTCTTTCGGCTTTGATGGAGCCGAAATTGGCTCAGAGCCAAATCCTGCCGGACGCGGCGCAAGAACCGGGCGAAACGTCAGCCTGGCCGGCCTTGCCCCTTCAGTCGGCCGGCCGTCATTCCCCGCAACAATCCCGGCATCGACCACGGATCGCCCCCGTGACGCTGCTGCCCCAAGCGCCAACCGGAGCTGGGTCCGGGCATGTGGTCCGGCCCGTGAAACACGACAGCCGGCAGGTGGACCCGCCGGCTGTCGTGCATCGTAAGGGGACGTTCGTCGCGCCCCGATTGCCCGATCAGATCACGAAGAAGTCTGCATTCGTGAGGATCAAGTTCTTGTTGAGGGTGGCGATCTGCACCGCCCCCTTCGAACCCGTGCCGTCCTGATCGTAGAACAGGGCACCGGTGGCCTTGTTGTAGATCACCCGATCGCTCGCATCGTGAGCCTTGTCGCCGACCCAGAAAGCGTCCGCCTTCAGCTTCACGGGCTTCGCGAGCGTCCCAGAACCAAGCTTGGTCATGATGCTGTTCTCGAGCCAGATCGAGTCGTTGTTGCCGGTCTTATTGGCGAAGTCGGAGATCCGGTCGATGTTTGCCTTCGATAGCTTGGTGTCGAACACGAACACGTCGTTTCCGGCTCCACCCGTGAGGGTGTCCTTGCCGAGCCCGCCCCAGAGCTGGTCCTTCCCACCTCCACCGTTGAGCGTGTCGGCTCCACCCCCGCCCTTGAGCTGATCGTTCCCGAGCCCGCCTGACAGGCGGTCCGTAGCGGCTCCGCCCCAGAACACGTCGTTGCCCGCCGTGCCGGAGGTATTTTCCGAGAGCCAGTCCGTGACCGTGATCGTGAACTCCTTCTCCTGGAAAAGCGTGCCGTCGCTCACCTTCACCTTCACCTTCACGGTGTGACTCTGCTTCTGTTCGAAGTCGAGCTTGAACCCATCGGCGACTACAAGCTTGTCCTTGTTGGCTCCCCCGATGGCGAACAGACCCGCCGTGTGACCCACCAGTTCGTATGTCAGCGCCGCCCCGACATCCGGGTCCACCGCCGAGAGCGTGCCGATCTCAAACCCGTTCCCCGACAGCTCCCGCACTGCCGTTCCCGTCAGAGCCAGGTCCTTGGGTGCGTCCGGAACAGGCGTGATATCGAGGGTGGCCGTGCCGGTCACGCCGCCGGCCAGCGTGTAGGTGAAGGTGACGGCGCTCTCGTCGTCCGGTGCCCCCGTGTAAGTCCAGGTGTTGTCCGGGTTGGCCGTCAGGGTGCCCTTACCGGAGGCGATCACCAAGTTCGTGACCGCAAGATCCGGACCGTCGATGTCGATCGCGTTCGCGCTTGCCAGAATCTGCGCTGCCGTGATCGACCGGGACTTATCCTCCTCGACAGTTCCCAGATCCGCCGCTCCCGCGATTGGCAGGTCGTCCACCGGTGTCAGCGTGATGACGCCATTGGCTACTTCAGCTCCCACACCTGCATCCGTATTCGACACCGAAGCCTGGACCGTGAACGTCGCGTTGCCCGCAAAGTCCGCGTTCGGCTTGAAGTAGAGCGTCGTCAGGATGGAGGACGCGGCCGCAGCCACGAAGCCCCCGTCCGTAACAGCCTGGGTGAGCGCCGCATCCGTATAGAACGTCCCACCGGTAATCCCGCTGATCTTGTAGTGCGTCACAGCCGGGCTGTTGAAGAGAACGCTGTCGAGAGAGTCGCTCGCGATCGTTACAGTGACCTTCTCGGCGTCCTCGACGTCAATCTGCTGTGAGATGACCGGCGCCTCGAGGACCGGCGTTACCGTCACGGCCGCACTCGCCGCATCGCCGCCCAGCCCCGTGTCCATGTTCGACAGCGAGGCCTGCGCCGTGAAGCTCGCATTGCCGAAGAAGTCGTCATTCGGCTTGAAGAACAGGGTCGTGTTGAGACCGGCCGACTGGACGAAGCTCCCGTTCGTGATCTCCTGCTCCATCGCGGCGTCGGCGTAGAGCTTGCCGGCCACGATGCCGCCGATCTTGTAGTGCGTGATATCGGCACCGTCCGCCGCGTTCCGCGTGATTACCACGGCGGTGGAGCCGTCTTCCGCCACGGTCACGGGAGCAATGCTCGGCGTGTCGGCCGCAGATGCCACCGTGATCATCCCGTTGACCGCGCCGCCACCCAGCCCCGCATCGGTGTTCGACAGCGAGCCTTGCACCGTGACGCTGGCCTGACCGGCGAAGTTGGCGCTTGGCTTGAAGTACAGCTTCGTTTCGGGTCCGGCGGAGGCGATGAAGGTCCCGTTCGTGATCGGCTGTGTCATCCCAGCATCGGCAAAGAGCTGGCCGTTGGTGATGCCGCTGATCTTGTAATGCGTCAGCTCCGACCCATCCAGAATGCTCCGGGAGATGACCAGTTCCACGGTGCCGTCCTCCGCAACGGTGACGGGCGCGACGCTCGGCGTGTCCGCGGCGACCGAGCCCTGCAGCACGGTGTAGCCGTGGTTTTGCAGAGTGTTGACCTGCGCGGTGCTGAGTCCGCCGCTCTTGAAGGCCGCTATCGTGCCGGTCTTTCCGGTCACGCCCCCGATGGCCAATGCCTCGGCTACATCCGCGGATCCGTCGAACACCAGGACCGTGTTGTTGGCGGTGAGCGTGGTCTGCTCGATGCCGGTGATCGCGAGGCCAGGCTTGGCGAAGTCGAACGTGCCGGAGCCCAGCAGCAGCGTATCGGCCCCGACGCCTCCGTTGAGGCTCATCAGCGAAGAGAAGGCCTCTCCGTCGAGCCTGAGCGTGTCGGCCGCATCGCTACCCGCGATGTTCTCGATGCCCGTGAAGGTCGTGAGCGAGGCATCGCCCGCGATGATGGCGGTGTCGGTGCCCCCGCCGCCGATGAGGGTGTCGGCGCCTCCGCCCGCGATCAGGATGTCGTCTCCCAGACCTCCGTCGAGCTTGTCGTTGCCCAAGCCTCCGTTGAGAATGTCATTGCCGCTGCCACCCGTGAGTACGTCGTCGCCGTCGCCACCCACCAGGGTCTCGTTACCGTTGTTGCCCATCATGGTATCCGCCTTGTTCGTTCCGATCACCGTCTCGATGCCCGTGAAGGTGTCCGTGTTGCCATAAGTGTCGATCGCCACGCCTGCGCCGGGGCTCGTGAAGATGACCGTGACGCCGTTCGGCCCGTCCCCGGCCGAGTAATCGAGGGTGTCGCTGCCCGCACCACCGTCGATCTGGTCGTTGCCGCTACCGCCCGTGAGCGTGTCGTCGCCACCGCCGCCGCTGAGCGTGTCGTCGCCTGAGCCTCCGTCCAGCGTGTCATCGTCATCCCCACCCGCGAGAACGTCGTTGCCATCGCCACCGTTGACGGTGTCATTGCCGGTGCCGCCATCGATCTGATCGTTGCCGACACCACCGTTGACCGTGTCGTCGCCCGCACCGCCCTGGATCGTGTCGTCTCCCGCACCTCCGTCGATGATGTCATCGCCGTCGCCGCCGTCGATCTGGTCGTTACCGTCGCCGCCGTCGATCGTGTCGTCGTCTCCACCACCGTTGCTCGTGTCGTTGCCGTCGTTGCCGTTGATCGTGTCATTGCCGGCCCCGCCGCCCAGCGTGTCGTCGCCGCTGCCGCCGTTCACGGTGTCATCGCCGTCGTCACCGTTCACGGTGTCGTCGCCGTCGTCGCCGCTAGCCGTGTCGTTGCCGCCGCCGCCATTCACTGTGTCGTCGCCGTCATCCCCGTCGAGATTGTCGTCGCCGCTGCCGCCGTTCTGGGGTGGGGTGCCCCCGAGCGGCTGCACCGCCCCCGTCAGGTTGCTCGTCACCGTCTCGGTGGTGCCGCCGTTATCCTGGTAGCTCACCTGCACGCTGATCTGCGCGCCCACATCGGCCGCCGTGAGCGTGTAGCTCGCCTGCGTCGCCCCACCGATCTCGGTGGCGCCCCGGAACCACTTGTAGCTGAGGGTGCCGAGACCATCGACGTCCGCCAGCGTGTTGGTGTTGGCCTGCAGAACCTGGTCGACCTGGGCCGTGCCGCTCAGCGTGACCGAACCCGTCGGCGCGTCGTTCACCGGAGCCAGCACGAAGCTCTGCGCCCCGCTGGCGGTCCCGCCCTGGCCGTCGCTGACCTGGTAGGTGAGCGCCACCGTGCCGTTGAAGTCCGGATCCGTCGCCGTGAAGCTCCAGGTCCCGTTGCCGTTGTCGACCAGCGTGCCGTTCGTGGCTTGCAGGTTGATGATCGACATCGGATCGCTGTCGTCGTCAGTGAACCCGGCGAGGAGGCTTGCTGCCGTGATCGTGTAGGGAACGCCCTCCGTGCCTCCCGGGAGAACCGCCGTTGACCCCGTCAGCTGCGGCGACACGTTGGCGTCCGCCACAGCGGCGGTATCTGCGCTGGTGACGGATTCGCTCGTGCCGCCGCCATCGGTGTAGCTCGCCTTGACGCTGATCTTGGCACCCACATCGGCCTGCTTGAGGGTATAAGCCGCGCCCGTGGCGCCGGAGATCGTCTGCCCTTCCCGCAGCCACTGGTAGGTCACCGTGCCGAGCCCGTCCACGTCGGCCAGCGTGTTCGACGCCGTCAGCGTCTGACCCTGCGTCGGCGTCCCCGAGATCCCGACCACGCCGGTCGGCAGGTCGTTCACCGCCGCGAGCACGAAGCTCTGCGTCGCCTGCGTGGAACCGCCTTGGCCGTCCTGAACCGAATAAGTCAGGTTAACTTTGCCGTTGAAGTCCTGCGCCGGTGTGAGGGTGAATGTGCCGTTGCCGTTGTTGATCAGCGTGCCGCTCGAGGCCGCCAGATTCGCGATCGCAATGGTGCCACCATCCGGGTCCGAGTAGCCGGCGAGGAGGTCGGTCGCAGATATCGTATAGGATATGTCTTCCGTGCCGGCGACGAGATTGGCTTTCTGGCCGGTGAGCTGCGGCGCAAGGTTGCCGCCTGCGCCTACGACAGTCGCCGTCGGGGAGCTGACGACGGCCTCCGCGGTGCCGTCGCCATCGATATACTTCGCCAGGACGGTGATCTTCTTGCCGGCGTCGGTAGCCGTCAGCAGATAGTTCCCTCCCGTTGCCCCCTGAATGTCGTCGCCGTCGCGCTGCCACTGGTATAGAACCGCGGCTGGATTGAAGCCGTCCGCATCGGCGATCGTGTTCGAGGCGGTGAGGGTCTGGCCCTCGGCAGCGGTGCCGGCGATCTGCACAGAGCCGGTCGGCTGGTCGTTGACCGACAGGACCTTGAAGTTCTGGTTGGCTGTGACCGAGCCCGTCTTGCCGTCGATCACGTTATAGGTCAGCGTGACTGTTCCGTGAAAATTATCGTTCGGCTTGAAGGTGTAGAAGCCCTGACCGCTGTCGGTGAGCGTGCCCGTGGACGATTGGAGGTTCGACACCGACATGGTGTCGTCATCTCCATCCGAATAGCCGGCGAGAAGGTCGCTGGCCTGGATCTGATAGAGCGTATCCTCGACCGCGTCGTTCAGCTTCGCCTGCGTACCAGTCAGCTTCGGCGCCACGTTCGCGTCAAGGACCGGGTCCGTTGCGGCACTTGTCTTCGTCTCAAAATTGCCAGCGCCGTCGGTGTAGAACGCCTTGACGTTGATGACCTTGCCGACGTCGGCCTGAGTCAATGTGTAAATGGAACCGATCCCACCCGTGATCTCCTCACCGTTCCGCAGCCACTGGTAGCCGATCGGGCCAAGCCCATCCTCGTCCGCCAGGGTGTTCGACGCGGTCAGGCTCTTCCCCTGCTCGGGGGTTCCGCTGATGGTTACCGTACCGGTGACAAAATCGTTGACGTCGTCGACGGTGATCGGGATCGAGAACGTGGTCGAGAGAGGGACGGCGCCGGAATCGATGACCTTCACGGACACGAGATAGTCGTCCTGGATCTCGTAATTCAGAAGCGACCCGTTCGCGACCTTGATCTGGTTTCCATCGATGATGAACGGACCGCCGCCGACGATCTCGTAGGTCAGCTGGTCGCCCGAATCCGGGTCGATCCCCGCCAGGGTCGCCACGACCTCGCCGGTCGGGTCGTTCTCGCGCACGCTCCCGCCGCTCACGATCGTGAGACCCGTCGGTGCTTCATTGACGTTGTTGATCTGAACTTGAAGGAACGAGTCGGTGAAGTTCGTGCCGTCGGATGCGCGAATCTTCAAGGTCTGGTTCGGAGTGGCCTCATGGTCGATGACCGCCCCAGTGTTCACCTTGAGCTGATTGCCGGAGATCCAGAACGCACCGAAGGAATCGACTGCATTTCCGCCGCCGTCGACGAGCTTGAACGTAACGCCACCACCCTCGGGATCGGACGAGGACAGCTGACCGATGACCGTCCCGGCGATCGCGTTCTCGTTGACGGAGCCGCCGGACGAGAAGGTCGCGGCCTGCGGAGCCTCGTTGACGTTCAGGATCGCGACGTTGAGCGTCTGCGTGAAGGACCCGCCCTTTCCGTCGGTGACGTTGACTGCCACGGCGGCTCCGCCAGGCGAGGTCTCGTAGTCGAGAAGCGACGGGTTGTTCACCTGCAGCTGCTTGCCGACGATCTTGAAAGCACCAAACGAGTCGACGGCGTTGCCGTTGTTGTCGATGAGCTTGAACGTCAATGACGTGTCGCCGTCCGGATCGGTCGCACCGAGGTTGGCCACAACCGAGTTCAGCGGGGCGCTCTCATTCACCACTCCGCCCGAGGTGAAGAAGATCTCGGTCGGGCTCTCGTTGACGTTCGTCACGCTGATCGTGATGTCTGTTGGGAAGGTCCGCCCGCCGATGTCGGTGACCTGCACCTTGACGGTGTGCGAAGTCTTGCTCTCGTAATCGAGTTGCGCCCCCGCCGCGACCTGGATCTGGTTCCCGACGATCTTGAACCGGCCTCCCGCGTCGTCCAGGAGCGCGAACGTCATGACGTCGTTGCCTGGCAAATTCGGGTCGGTCGCCGTGAGGACGCCAACCGTCGTTCCCGACCCGGAATTCTCGGCGATGGTTTGCTTGGTGATGCTGATCCCGGTCGGCGCGGAGTTGGTGTAGGTTCCGCTGGCGTCCTGAACAGTCTCGATGCCGTGCTGGAAGACCTGGCCGCGTTCGGCGAGCGTGAGGGTCGTCCCAGACAGGGTGACTTTGTCCAGACCGCTTGCCTCGCCCCAGACGGTCAGGGCCAATGCCTTGCTGTCGGTGGTGAGCGTCGTGCCCGACGACGACGTCAGATCAATCTTCTCGAAACCCGTGATGGTCTTCCCCACCAGGCTCACTGATCCGCCGCCGGTGATCGAGAAGGTGTCGTTTCCAAGACCGCCGTCGACAGGCAAGGGGAGAGCGGCGATGTCGGACCCGGCGATCTGGAACGTATCGTCGAAGTCCAGTCCCTGGATCTTCTCGAAACCCACGATGGTCGCAGCGTTGCTCCAGAGGACAGTGCCGTTGAAGGTGATCGAGTCGGTTTCCAACCCGCCGTAGAGACGATCGCCGGCTCCGAGCAGATTTGCCGTGACCGCCACGGTGTCGTTACCTGATCCGCCGAAGACGAGATCGGCTCCGGCCGTCATACCCCCCGTCACCGTGTACTTCTGCGTGAAGACCTGAGTTTCAGCGATCGCGTCACTCGGGTTCGGGTCTGCGGACCATGTCGAGACGAAGCCTCCATCCGAAGTTTTGGCTAATGAGCCGGTTGGGAGACTCGCCGAACTCCCTGCACTGTCACCAGTGCTGCTGAAATAGGATAATTTCCCTTCCCACGCGACGACCCAACCGCCATCCGCGAGAGCTGTCACTTTAGGGGCTGCTGTGCTCGATCCAGCGGTGCCAACGTTGACCTCGCCCGTCAACGCTTCGCCGTCCTTGTCGTACCGCCGCTGGACAACTCGAAGGTTGTCGACATTCAGCCAGCTTACGACCCATCCACCATCAGCCAAGCCGGTAACGGTCGCGTTCAGCTGATCGAGAGCCGTCGTTTGTGCGACGAGTTCAGGAGCTTCGAACCCGAGGCCCGGAACGTACCGGCGCTGGTAGACACCCCAGCCCGCCCCGTCCTGGCCTTGCCAGACGACAACGAAGCCTCCGTCGTCGGGATCGGCTGCCGTATCGACCAAACCCGCGACGCTCGCGTTCTCCTCATTGGCACTGAAATTGACAGCAACGGAGGATTCTCCGCCACTCGTCATCCCGCCGGCGTTGTATGCCTGATAATAGACTCCGGTGCTGCCCTTATCCGGTCCGGTCCAGGCTACAACCCATCCACCGTCAGCAGTTCCTGCCACCACGGGATCAAGCTGGTCGCCGGTAACCGTCGTGTTGACCTTGACGATACTGCCGCCGACCCCCACAGAGCTGAACTGCCGCTGATAGGTGCCCCAGCCGCTGCCGTCCTGATTTAGCGATTGCCAAGTCACCACCCATCCGCCGCCGGTGAGGGCCGTCACCTGAGGGAGTTGCTGAAAGTTCGTCTGGAACGCTGCGTTGACGAGAGTCTCGCCGCCGACGGAGACACCGGAGCTGTTGAACCTCTGCTGCCAAATCCCATCGTTTGATGCGTCCGACGCGTACCAGGTCACAACCCATCCACCATCCGACAAGGTGGTGATTGTAGGAGCGTTCTTCTGAACGCTCGAGGTTGTGATCTGTGTTGCTGCGCCGACGTTGAAAATGACAGTCATTTGACGCCCCCGATGATTGACCCTGCCCAAGCCCTCGGTTCGGATGCTTGCCCGCAACCGCGCTCGGAAATTATATCGATTATATACTTTTGAAGCGAAGAGACATCGGTCAAATAGTATCACGTACGAAATATTATCGTTGAAATTGACGTCGCGTGAGGGAGAAAGATCTAACCCAGCGGCAGTATTCCCGCCGTCGCTGGCGTCGGATTGACCGCGCTCGTAAGGCCGGAACGCCAGACGGCGAACGCCTTCCCGGCGGACACCATGGCGGCCGGTTCCACTCTCCATTCGGCAGCCGCCCGACCATCCGGTCACGGCTAAGTTGCCGCCGTTCGGACAGGGAGCCCTCCTGTTGGGAGCAGAGGCAGCCAGTGTCTTATCGTCCCGTCAGGGTAACCCCCGCAACGGAAAGTAGCAAGATCCTCGCAACGACAAGTGGTGAATTGCTTAACGTCGGCGGTCCCTGCTCGACCCTTGATGCGCTCGGGCCAGAGCCACTTCCGCGCGTCGGCAGTCGGTGTCTCGATGAAGCATCGCGCTCCAGCGAGATGCATCACGGCAAGTACAACGAAGGATATGTCCTGCGGGTCCTTGCAACCTCAAGCAACGCGCTCGTACTCGATACCGAGCCATGCCCCGAAGAATGCTGCCCCCGCGTTCGACCCCCATGCGCCCCACCCGTGGGCGCCCGGCCACTCCGAAGTCCTGGGGATCACTCCCCTTCGGCGATGCCCGTCCGTAACGGAACCCGACCTGCTTTGGTGGCTTTCTCCTCGATAGGTGCCGGAGGAAGATCATGGTCCGGGTTCGGATGGCCGCTGCCGTGGGAATGCTGATGACATCGGTCGTCGGCGCAGCCGCGTCCGAGGGAAAGCCGGCCTGGATCGATCCGCCCGCGGCCCTCAGCGGAAGCGGTGCGGAGGCGAGCGGGGCAACTCCGCCTGATCCCGCGGCAACGGCGCTCCCCGATGCTCCGGGTCGAGCGGAAGCCGTTCGCGAACCATCGACTGCCGAGCCCCCTCACCGGATGGCCGCCGAGAGCCCGCCGGCTCCCGCCGCCCCGGCCCGTCTTGCGGCGCAGAGGGAGCCTCCCCGGGAAGCGCTCGTCTCCGACCTGACCCGCCGCCGTCTCGGGCCGCTCGCCGGCTTCGCGGGCACCACCGCCCCGAGGCCCCCCGCGCCAGGAGAAGGGAGCTCCCAAGCGGTCCCTCGCTCGGCTGGGGAACGCGTCGAAGAACCGCCTCCTACCGTTCGGGTCGTCCGCGGGAGGAGAGGCCGGGTTCTGGCGGTCTTCACCCGGATGTAGGCCGGTCCGGCGCTACGCGCTGCCGTGACCTCACGCAGGGTCATCGGCGGCAGCTCTCGAAGCGCACCGAATTTCTTCCACAGGCGTGGTCTTTCTGCACTCCCCGTTTCGCGGGAGTGAGGGTATGAGAGCTGCAAACCGTTTTGGCTGAAGGGGAGTTTAGCGATGAACAAGAACGATCTGATCGAGCGTCTGGCGGAGGAGCACGAGCTCACGAAGACCTTCGCTCGCGATCTGGTCGACAGCGTGTTCGACAGCATCATGGGCGCCGTCCAGAAGGGGGAAGAGGTTCAACTCTTCGGCTTCGGGCGCTTCAAGGTGGCCGAGAGGGCCGCCCGCAAGGGCCGCAACCCCCGGACGGGCGAACCCGTGAAGATCGCGGCGTCGAAGAACATCAAGTTCACGCCGGCGTCTTCGCTCAAGTCGAGCATCAACAAGAAGCGCAAGAGCACCAAGAAAGGCGCCTGAGCCCGAATCGGGCGCCTGAACCCAAGTCCGACGGCAAAGCCACGGATTTCGGAGACCGGGAAGGCCGGCGAGGGCTTATGCTCTTCCGCCGGCCTTTCTGCGCGCCACCCGCGATCGAGCGGGCTCGTGGAAGGCGCAAGTGGGCTGCGTCTACCCTCGCGCCACCCGCGATCGGACCGGCCTGCGGAAGGTGCTAGTGGGCTGCGCCTACGCCCGCGCCACCCGCGATCGGACCGGCCTGCGGAAGGCTCGAACGGCCCGATAGGCCAGGAGGCCAGCCACGATCGCGGCGTAGACGAGGGGCTCGATGGGCCAGGCCTTCACGAGGAGCACGAAGTGAAGCGCTCCGGCGGCCGCGGCCGCATAGACGAGCTTATGGAGCCGGCTCCAGGCCTGGCTTCCGAGCCTGCGGATGGAGGCGTTGTTTGACGTTACGGCAAGCGGCACGAGTAGGATGAACCCGGCCATCCCGATGGTGATGTAGGGCCGTTTGACGATGTCGGCCCAGATGGCCGCCCAGTCGAGACCCTGATCAAGCACCAGATACACGGTGAGATGCAGGGCCACGTAGTAGAATGCCAAAAGCCCGATGGCGCGGCGGTAGCGCAGCAGGTTGATCCCGATCGATTGCCGGAGCGGCGTGATGCAAAGGCCGGCGATCAGGAAGCGCAGAGCCCATTCGCCGAGATCCCGCTCGAGCGTCCGCATCGGATCGGCACCGAGTTCGTCGAGCACTCCAAGGGTGAACAGCCAGACCGCCGGGACGAATCCGACGAGGTAGAGGAGCCAGACCGGCACCCGCTGCAGGGTGGCGGAGACGCTCTTGGCAGTCACGGGCATCAATAGAACTTCTTGAGATCCATGCCGGTGTAGAGGCTCGCGACCTGCTCGGCATAGCCGTTGAACGGCAGCGTCGGGCGGCGTTTCACGAAAAGGCCGCTCTCCCCGATCCGGCGCTCTGTGGCCTGGCTCCAGCGGGGGTGATCCACAGCGGGGTTGACGTTGGCGTAGAAGCCGTATTCCTGCGGAGCCTGCTTGTTCCAGGAGGTCGGCGGCTCGTTCTCGACGAGGCTGATGCGCACGATCGACTTGATGCCCTTGAAGCCGTATTTCCAGGGCACCACGAGGCGCAAGGGGGCGCCGTTCTGGTTCGGCAGGGTCTCGCCGTAGAGCCCGACCGCCAGGATCGTGAGCGGGTGCATGGCCTCGTCGAGGCGCAGGCCCTCGACATAGGGCCAGGGCAGAACGGGGAAGATGCTGGCCTGCTCCGGCATCTCCGAGGGCCGCTTGAGGGTCTCGAAGGCCACGTATTTGGCGCTCCCTTGAGGCTCCGCCCGCTTGATCACCTCGGAGAGGGGGAAGCCCACCCAGGGGATCACCATGGACCAGCCCTCGACGCAGCGCATCCGGTAGACCCGCTCCTCCAGAGCGACGGGCTTAAGGAGATCCTCGAGCTGGTATTCGGCGGGCTTGTTGACGAGGCCGTCGATCTTGACCGTCCAGGGTTTCGTGGTCAGGGCGCCGGCATTGCGGGCCGGGTCGTCCTTGTCGACGCCGAACTCATAGAAATTGTTGTAGCTCGTGACGTCCTTGAGCGGGGTTTTCTTCTCATCGATCGAGAAGGGGCTGGGCGTAGCCGTGAGCGGCGCGGCCCCGGCCAGGGACGTCCATGCGCCCGCACCGAGCAGTCCGGCGGTGCCGGCGAGAAGCGAACGCCGGTTCAGGTAAACGTCGCAGGGCGTGAGTTCAGAGGGACGCACATCGGGGGCGCGGCGGATCAGCATCGGTCACGGTTCCTCACTGGCACCTTCCATATACACGCCCCACCCCCCGTTTGGATGCACATCCTCGTGACGAAACGCCTGGCGACGGAAGGGTTCCGGGATCGGGGGTGCGTCCTTCCGCCGTTCGCATGGATACGCTTGCTGAAGCGAGGATTCCGAGATCCCGGGGGCGTCCTTCCGCCGGTCGCGGCGATCGGGATCGGGCGGCCCTTGTGCGTCCGCGGCCCCGCTCCAGTCTGAGGCCGCGCAGCCAGTCGAGTGAGGAGCGTCGGTGATTTCCGAGGGAGTTCGAGACCGGGTCCGGTGGGCGCTCGCGGCCGTTTACGGCTTCGTCGGCATCATGCATTTCGCGGCAACCGACAGGATCCTCCTCATCGTGCCGGCCTGGGTGCCGAGCCCGCGTCTCGTCGTGCTGGCGACCGGTTTGTGCGAGATCGCCGGCGCCGCGGCCCTCCTGATCCCGCGCCTCCGGCGCGCAGCCGGCCTGATGCTGGCTCTCTACGCCCTGTGTGTCTTTCCGGCCAACATCAAGCATGCCGTGGAGGGCATCGACGTTCCGGGGCTGCCCGGAGGCTGGTGGTACCATGGTCCCCGCCTCGCCTTTCAGCCCGTCTTGATCTGGCTCGCACTCTATGCCGGCGCCTTGGTCGACTGGCCCCTCCGGCCGGCTCGGCGATGAACGCAATCCCGACCGGGAGCTCTCGCCTTGACTGGCCCGGAAGACCGTTGCTGCGCTGAGCGGAGACTCGCTCGATGGCGCCGAAACGCGCCCTGCCCCAAAAAGCGCCCTCCCCGTTGACAGGCCCAGCCCTGGGCCGCCACCCTGCCGTTAGGGATGGGGAAGAGGCATGGACGGCAGGATCACCGTGAGCCCGGACGATGTGGGGCTTTCATCGAGGCGTTTGGAGCGTATCGAGGGCTGGATGGAGCGGCTTGTCGCCGACGGCAAGCTGCCAGGCCTCCTCACCATGGTGGCCCGCCGGGGGCAGACAGTCTTCCAGCGGACCTGCGGCCTCGCCGATGTCGCCCGCGGCACGCCTGTGAGGCCGGATACGATCTACCGAATATACTCCATGACGAAGCCGCTCACCTCGGTGGCGGTGATGATGCTCTACGAGGAGGGCCGCTTCCAGCTCGACGACCCGATCACGCGATTCCTGCCCTGCTTCCGCGACATGCGGGTCTACACATCCGGCATGCAGAACAAGTGGGACAGCGTCCCGGCGAAGCGTGACATCACCTTCCGGGACCTCCTGACCCACACGGCGGGCCTGACCTACGGCTTTATGAACGCGACGCCCGTCGACGGGATGTATCGGGAAACGGGCGTCGACTTCCAGACGGCGGAAACGAGCCTCGCCGAAGTGGTGGAGCGCGCCGCCTCCCTCCCCCTCCTGGCCCAACCCGGCGAGGAGTGGAACTACAGCATCGCGACGGATGTGCTGGGCCGCCTCGTGGAGGTGATCTCGGGCGAGCCCTTCGACCGCTTCCTGCAGGAGCGGGTGCTGTCGCGGCTCGGCATGCACGACACCGGCTTTCAGGTTCCCGAGAGAGAGCTCCACCGCCTCGCCGCGAACTACACCCGGGACGAAAATGGGGGCCTGAAGCTGATCGACGACCCCACGGCAAGCCGCTATGCGCGAGCGCCGCGGGTTCCCTCCGGAGGTGGCGGCCTGGTATCGACCGCCGCAGACTACATGCGCTTCTGCACGTTCATGCTCAACAAGGGCGAACTCGACGGTGCCCGTCTGCTCGGGCGCAAGACGGTCGAGCTCATGACCATGAACCATTTCCCGGGCGACATGGCCGAGATGGGCCAGCCGCGCTTCAGCGAGTCTCCCTTTACGGGCATCGGGTTCGGTCTGGGCTTCTCCGTGATGCTCGATCCCGCGAAGGCCCAGATCCTCGGGACCCCGGGCGAATACGCGTGGGGCGGGGCAGCAAGCACAGCCTTCTGGATCGATCCCGTCGAGGAGATGGCCGTGATCCTTCTCACGCAGCTCATGCCGTCCTCGACCTATCCGATCCGCCGGGAGCTGCGCGTTCTCACCTATCAAGCCATCGTCGATTGATGGACCCGATCGGCTGGCGAAGCGTTGAAGCTCCTCACCTTCTCGAAATGCGGGCCGGCGACTGGCCGCACGGCACTCGCTGGACCTTCCGTCCGATGGCGATCTGGAGCATGACAGCGCAAGGCACTTGCGTGAGGTTAAGTCCGGCTCACGCGACGACGATGCGATGATACGGGAGTTGGGAGCCGCGTCCACGGACTGGACACGGCTCTCAATCGTTCCAAACGGTTGATAGGGGGAGAGCGCGTGGGGTCAGGGGCGTCCGGTACGATCGATGAGGCGCAGGTCGCCCATTTCGATGCAGCAGCGGGTGATTGGTGGGAGCCGGACGGTTATGCCCGCTGGCTGCACCGCTACAATCCCGTTCGCGTGAGCTATATCCGGGATCAGGCTTGTGCGGCCCATGGCCGGGATGCGGGTGCGCCGGAGCCTCTTCGGGGTTTGAGGATCCTCGATATCGGCTGCGGGGCCGGCGTCCTGTGCGAGCCCCTCGCGCGGCTCGGCGCCACCATGGTGGGCGCCGATCCGGCCGAACAAACCATCGCGGTGGCGGCTGCCCGTGCCCGCAAACACGGCCTTGCCGTGGATTACCGTGGCGAGACCGCGGAGGCGCTGGCCGCGGCGGGCGAGCGGTTCGACGCGGTCCTCGCCATGGAAGTCATCGAGCATGTCGCCGATTGGCGTCTCTTCCTCCAAACCTGCGCGTCGCTCATCCGCCCGGGCGGTGTCCTCATCCTCTCCACCATCAACCGCACGCCGAAGAGCCTCTTCCAGGCTATCATCATGGGCGAGTACGTGCTCGGGCTCCTGCCCCGCGGCGCGCATCAGTGGAGCCGCTTCGTCAAGCCGGCCGAAATCGGCGGCGAGGTGGCGCTGCGGAACATGCGGCTCACCCATGTGACCGGCGTGACCATGAACCTGAGGACCCGGATGATGCAGTTGTCCAGCAAGACGGGCGTCAACTACATCCTCACGGCCCAGCGCGATCCGGATGCCCCGGCGACGCCCTGACCGGCACCCCTTTCGATATCTTGCCTGATCCGCTTGCGGGCCAGAAGACCGGAGAACGAGCCTGCCTACCTGCCCCACCGCAGAGCCAGGGGGTTGAGCTCCCCGGCAATCTCGAGGAGGCCCGCGCGGGTCGCCGGATGGAGCGGCTCCAGGGGATGGCGCACCGCATCGCTGCGGATCACGCCGCCCTCCTGCATCACGGCCTTGGCCGCCCTCAAGCCGCATTGGCGGTTCTCGTAATTGATGAGCGGGAGGATACGGGCATAGTGCTCCGCGGCCTCCTTGCGGCGCCCGTCCCGGTGGTGCTCGACCACGGGCTTGATGAGATCCGGCAGGAGCGCGCTGCACATCGTTCCGGTCGCCCCGGCGTCGAGATCCGCCATGAGGGTGATGGATTCCTCGCCATCGAAGGGGCCCTCGATGAGATCGCCGCCGCTCTCGATGAGACCTCGTAGTTTGGCAGCCGTCCCCGCCACTTCGAGCTTGAAGTAGCGGACCAGCGGCACCTCCCTGGCCAGGCGCGCCAGGAAGGGAACGGACAGCGAAACGCCACTGAGCGGCGCGTCCTGGACCATGATCGGGATCCCGCCCGCCTCCGCGACCCGGGCGAAGTGCTCGACCATGGCCCCTTCGTCGGCGCGAAGGCCCGTGCCGTGATAGGGCGGCATGAGCATCAACATGCTGGCCCCCGCTTTCGCGGCCTCACGAGCCCGCTCGGCGGCAATGCGCGTCGAGAAGTGGCTCGTCGTGACGATGACCGGGACCCGCCCCGCCACATGGCCGAGGCACAGATCGGTCAGGGTCTCGCGCTCGGCATCGGTCACGAGAAACTGCTCGGAGTAGTTTGCCAGGATGCAGAGGCCATCGACGCCCTGGTCGATCATGCAGTCGAGCACCCGCCGCATGCCCTCGAGATCGAGATCGCCGTTCTCCAGGAAAGGCGTCGGGGCAACGGGGAACACCCCCGTGTAGGGACGTTGTGTGGGAAGAGCCATCGGTGGAATGCTCCCAAAAATGGAGGTTAGCGCATGCTCTAGGGCATGATCCCGAAAAGTTGGAGACTTTTCGGACCAAGATCATGTGGCCGAACAAAGACTGAAGAGCCTGATCCGATGCAACCGGATCGGATCAGGCTCTAACGACCGAACAGGGTCACGGGAATCTGCACGCTCGGCGCCTTCGGCTGCTCGATCTTCGCGCTCTTGGCGCCTTGGAGGATCACCACCGACATGGCATGGCTCGCGGCGACCGGGTCCTTGGCGTCGATCGCGTCGAGCACGGCCCGGTGCTGCCGGCCCGACTGGTCGAAGCGACGCGGGCTGTCGATGGGGGCGCTCAGCGAGAAGGCGCCGGCGAGAGCGGCCTCGATCACGGCCCCGATGGATTGCAGGTAAGGATTGCGGGAGGCGATCAGCACCGCGCGATGGAACTCGAGGTCCGCTCGCGTGAAACTGTCTCGGGTGTGGCCAGGCTCGCGCATCCTTGCCCAGGCTGCGGTCATGCGCGCCAGATCGGCCGGGGTTCGGCGGAGGGCCGCCGCGGCGGCGCCGAGGGGCTCCAAGGCTTGTCGGATCTCGAACAAGCCTTCGAGGAAGAGCCGATCGGGCCCATGCTCGAGGCGCCATCCGAGGATGTCGGCGTCGAACATGTTCCAGCACTCGGGATCGAGAACGCGGGTGCCGACCTTCGTCTTAGATTCGATCAGCCCTTTTGCCGCGAGGGTTTTCAGGCCCTCGCGCAGGGCCGTGCGGGACACCCCGAACCACTCCATCAGCTCCGCGTCGCTCGGGAGGGTGGCACCCACCGGGAACCGGCCATCGACGATGCCGCGCCCGATTCCGTTCGTGACCAGATCATGGGCCGAGCGGGAGCGGGAGGCCCCGGCGAGAGGCCGCGGCACCACGTTCATGGGGTGAAGCCCGTGAACGCGATCACGGAGCTGCGCTCACTTCTTGCGATTGTAGACATCGACCGTGACGGCGGCGAGCAGAACCAGCCCCTTGATGACCTGCTGGTAATCGATGCCGATGCCGAGAATCGACATGCCGTTGTTCATGACGCCCATCACCAGGGCGCCGATGACGGCGCCCGTGACCTTGCCGAATCCCCCCGATGCCGAAGCGCCGCCGATGAAGCAGGCGGCGATCACGTCGAGCTCGAAGCCGAGGCCCGCCTTCGGGGTCGCCGTATTGAGCCGGGCCGCGAAGATCAGCCCGGCGAGCGCCGCCAGCACGCCCATGTTGACGAAGGCCAGGAAGCTGAGGCGCTCGGTCTTGATGCCGGAGAGCTTGGCGGCCTTCTCGTTCCCGCCGAGCGCATAGATGCGGCGGCCGATCGTGGTCCGGTTCGTCACGAAGGCATAGAGCGCAATCAGCACGAACATGATCACGAGCACGTTCGGCAGGCCGCGATAGGTGGCGAGCATGTAGCAGAAGCCGACCACGAGGGCGGCGAGAAGCCCGTTCTTGAACGCGAAGAGGCCCAGGGGCGCCGTCTCGACCTGGTGCTGGCGCTGGCGGGCCCGATTGCGCAGGCCGAAATAGAAGATCGCCACCACCGCCGCGATCCCGGCGAAGAGCGAGGTGTAGTTGAAGCCGTCGCCGCCGAAGAAGTCCGGGATGAAGCCCGAGCTGAGCCGCTGGAACTCGACCGGGAACGGGCCGACCGAGCGGCCGCCGAGGAGCGCCAGCTGCAGGCCCTTGAAGACGAGCATGCCGGCGAGCGTGACGATGAAGGAGGGCACCCGCCAATAGGCCACCCAATAGCCCTGGACTGCGCCGATGATGCCGCCGACCACGAGGCAAACCAGGAGGGTGGGCACGAAGTGGATGCCGTATTGGACCATCATCACGGCCGCGAGGCCGCCCACGAAGCCCACGACCGAGCCCACCGAGAGATCGATATGCCCGGCCACGATGACGAGCAGCATGCCCAGCGCCATGATGACGATGTAGCTGTTCTGCAGCACCAGGTTGGTGAGGTTCAGGGGCTTCAGGAGCGTCCCGTCCGTGACCACCTGGAAGAACAGCATGATGGCGAGAAGCGCCAGCAGCATGCCGTAATCGCTGATATGCGACTTCAGGAAGGTCAGTGCGGAGGGCCGCGGCGCGACGCGAAGGTTCTCGGCTAATCCTGTATCCATGGTCAGCACCCTCTCGCTGTCACGATGGTCGTTGCAAAGGTTGGCAGAGCGTCCCTCATGACGCGCGCCTCGCCGCTCTCATGATGGCCTGCATGATCCGTTCCTGGCTCGCCTCGGCGGCCGGCATCTCGGCCACGATCGCGCCCTCGTTCATCACATAGATCCGATCGCACATGCCGAGAAGTTCCGGCATCTCGGAGGAGATCATCAGCACGCCCTTCCCCTGCTCGGCCAGGCGGTTGATGATCGTGTAGATCTCGTATTTCGCGCCCACATCGATGCCGCGGGTCGGCTCGTCGAGGATCAGGACCTCCGGATCCGAGAACAGCCACTTGCTCAGGACAACCTTCTGCTGGTTGCCCCCGGAGAGGTTCACGGCCTCCTGGAACACCCCCGACGAGCGGATGCGAAGCTTCGCCCGATAGTCGTTGGCAACGGAAAGCTCCTTGAGCTCGTCGATGACGCCGAAGCTGGAAACCCCCTCAAGGTTGGCGAGCGTCACGTTCTTGGCGATGGTCTCCTCGAGCACCAGCCCGTAGGTCTTCCGGTCCTCCGTCACGTAGGCGATGCCGTGATCGACGGCACGGCCGACCGTGCTGACGTCGATCTCCTTGCCGGCAAGCCGGACGCGGCCCGTGATGGCGCGCCCGTAGGTGCGGCCGAACAGGCTCATGGCGAATTCCGTGCGGCCCGCGCCCATGAGGCCGGCGATGCCGACCACTTCCCCGCGACGGACCCGCAGGCTCACATCCTTCACGACCCGGCGGTCGGTATGGATCGGGTGGAAGGCCGACCAGTTTTCGACCTCGAGCAGGGTCTCGCCGATCTTCGGCTCGCGGGACGGATAGCGGTCCGCCATCTCGCGCCCCACCATGCCCTTGATGATGCGGTCCTCGCTCACCTCGGTGCCCTGGCAGTCCAGGGTCTCGACCGTTGCGCCGTCGCGCAGCACGGTGATGGCATCGGCCACCTTCGAGACCTCGTTGAGCTTGTGGGAGATCAGGATCGAGGAGATCCCCTGCGCCTTGAACTGGAGCAGGAGGTTGAGAAGCGCGTCGCTGTCGCGCTCGTTGAGGCTGGCCGTCGGCTCGTCGAGGATGAGGAGGCGCACGCGCTTGGAGAGCGCCTTGGCGATCTCCACGAGCTGCTGCTTGCCGACGCCGATATCCGTGACGAGGGTATCGGGCGATTCGTTGAGGCCGACCTTGGCGAGGAGCTCCTTGGTCCGGGCATGGACGAGGGACCAGTCGATCACCCCGTACCGGGCCTGCTCGTTGCCGAGAAAGATGTTCTCGGCGATCGACAGGAGCGGCACGAGGGCGAGCTCCTGGTGGATGATGATGATGCCGAGCTTCTCGCTGTCGGCGATGCCGGAGAACCGCCGAACCTCGCCCTCGAAGACGATGTCGCCCTCGTAGGAGCCGTGGGGATAGACCCCGCTCAGCACCTTCATGAGCGTGGATTTGCCGGCCCCGTTCTCACCGACGAGGGCATGGATCTGACCGGCCTCGACGGTGAGATTGACGTTGTTGAGCGCACGGACGCCGGGGAATGTCTTCGTGATCCCCCGCATCTCCAGGATCGCAGGCATCGGCTTCTTCCAGATCGATCGGGGAATGGCCCTGCGCGTCGCCGCGCAGGGCCTGTGGCTTGAAGGGCCTTACTTGATCTGGTTTTCCTTGTAGTAGCCGCTGTCGACCAGAACCTGCTTCCAGTTGTTGATGTCGACGCTCACCGGCTTCAGGAGGTAGGAGGGCACCACCTTCGTGCCGTTCTCGTAGGTCTTGGTGTCGTTCACCTCGACGCTCTTACCCGTCAGCATGGAATCGACCATGTTGGCCGCGACCTTCGCGAGCTCGCGGGTGTCCTTGAACACCGTGGAGGTCTGCTCCTTGGCCAGGATCGACTTCATGGAGGGAACCTCCGCGTCCTGACCAGTCACCACCGGCATCGGCTGCTTCGGGGTGCCGTAGCCGACGCCCTTGAGCGAAGAGAGGATGCCGATGCTGATGCCGTCGTAGGGCGAGAGAACCGCGTCGACCCGCTTGTCGGCGTAGTAGGCGCTGAGCAGGTTGTCCATGCGGGCCTGGGCGGTGGCGCCGTCCCAGCGGAGGGTCGAGACCTTCTCCATGCCCATCTGGCCGGAGCGCACCACGAGCTTGCCGCTCTTGATGTAGGGCTCGAGCACCGACATAGCGCCGTTGTAGAAGAAGAAGGCGTTGTTGTCGTCGGGAGAGCCGGCGAAGAGCTCGACGTTGAACGGGCCCTTGCCCTCCTTCAGCCCCAGGGCCTTCTCGATGTAGCCGCCCTGGATGACGCCGACCTGGAAGTTGTCGAAAGTCGCGTAGTAATCGACGTTCTTGGAATTGCGGATCAGGCGATCGTAGGCGATCACCTTGATGCCCTTGCTGGCGGCCTGCTGCAACGCATCCGAGAGCGTGGTGCCGTCGATGGCGGCGATCACGAGAGCCTTCGAGCCCTTGGTGATCATGTTCTCGATCTGAGCGAGCTGGTTCGGGATGTCGTCGTCGGCGTATTGCAGGTCGACCTTGTAGCCCTTCTCCTGCAGCGCCTTCACCATGTTGTTGCCGTCGTCAATCCAGCGCGCGGACGATTTCGTCGGCATGGAGACGCCGACCGTGCCCTTGTCTTGCGACAGGGCGGCCGACGACATGAGCGCCGTGGCGCCGAGCGCCAGCGCCGCGACGACAGATCGGAATGCCTTCATCAGTAATCCTCCCAAACTTCAGATTGTTGGTGCTCTTGCCCGCACGAGGCCAGCGCGACAGGGATAAATAATATAATATGCGGATGCAAGACGGGTTGGCGCGGAAGTCCAAGGCACAACAGGACGTCGCTTCGCCTAGGGGAGGCGATGCTCTTGCGGGAGCCGGGCCCTGCCGCAGCGCGGACCTGAACGACACCGAGGACCGACCGTCTTTTCTATCATAGATTGAGGATTGTCCATCGGAATGTGCTGCGGGCACTCCCCCGAACCTTGAATTCGATGTCGCGAAGGCGCCACGGCGCGGCGTGTTCGCGTCGGAGGTGAGACAGGATCCCATGCAGCACTTGCGAACTCGCGGGCATGGCATTTACCTAAGGTCACGGCACGGCGTCGGACGGACTCTCGGCCTTGGTTCCATCATGAGAGCATGGGTGCCGCGCAGCCTCTTGCCTCGGGATGGCCCTCACCCCGGGTATTTCGGCAGCGCCATCATCGGTTGCCGCCTGGGATAACGGAACGGTGGTGGGCCAGGCGCGGACGGAACCGCCATCGGGCCGCGATCGGCCTCCTTCACGTCCGCTGCCCTACAGGCCGAGTCTCGACCTGCACTTCGCTCCGTCGAGGACCGCTCAAAGCTGCTTGGGACCTCGGCCGATACTGGTCCTTCGGGCCCCCGCGCGCCTCCGCCCGAAGCGCCGAGGCGAATTCCAAAGGCTCGACAGGCCGCTCCAAGCGGACGAGCGGCACCGAGGCCCTGCGCGCTCCAGGCCGCCTTCGGTCGGCGCCCTGGGAGTATCACGGGTCCGAAACGCCGGCTCATCTCCGCACGGCAGCCATCGACTCCTCTCAACCCTCAGCCACTGCTCGCCAGGCGCTCCCGCTCCTGCGCGGCGATGCCGGACCCTCCGGAGGAGGCCTCGGCTACGAGTTCCGCGCAGCGGCTGCCCATCATCATGGCGGGAGCATTCGTGTTCCCCGCATTGATGTTGGGCATCGCGGAGAGATCGCAGACGCGAAGCCCCTCGATCCCACGGACGCGCAGACGCGAGTCGAGCACCGCGAGGGGATCGTTGGCGGCACCCATGCGGCAGGTTCCGGCCGGATGGTAGTTCGTTTTCACGAAGCGCTTGCAGTGCTTCATGATGGCCTCGTCGCTCGTATCCTCCGGGTTCGGGATCGAGACCTTCTTGATGCGTTCGGCCAGTGGGCTCGTCCGGAACACGCGCAGGAAATAGCGCTGCCCGTCGATCATGGCGCGCGCATCGTCGGGATGGGAGAGCAGATTCGGCGACACGAGGGGCATCGCATCGGGGTCGTCCGAGCGCAGGCGCACATAGCCTCGCGATTTCGGCTTCACGACCACGGTCGTGACCGTCAGCCCATAGGTATCCTCGACGAGGCCCAGCGTGTCGCGGTCGAGATAGACGATCGGGACGCAGAAGGCCTGAATGGTCGGCTCCGCGGTCAGATCGGCCGGGTTCACGAAGGCACCGGCTTCGACGCCCGCGGAGAGGATCGGGCCCGTCTTGAACAGCTTGAAATGCAGGCCGTTCAGGAGCATCCGCCAGCCGACGCCCTGTTTGTAGTAGCCGTACTTGCCGCTCACCATGGAGATGATCGGCACCTCCGGGTGATCGATCAAGTTCTCGCCCACGCCGGGCAAGTCCACGAGGGCGCGGATGCCGTGCTGCTTGAGCTGGTCCGCCGGGCCGATGCCGGAGAGCATGAGGAGCTGCGGCGTCACGAGGGCGCCCGAGGCGAGGATCACCTCCCCGTCGGCGAACACCGAGCGATCCACGCCCTTGGCATCGCGATAGGTGACCCCGACGGCACGGCCATTCTCGATCTCGACCCGGCGTACGCGCGCATTGAGGCGAATGGTGAGGCGCGGGTCGTCGGCGAGCGGAGCGATGAAGGCATAGGCCGCCGAGCTGCGTTTCCCCAAGCGGTTCATGAATTGATAGAAGCCCACTCCCCGCTGGGTCGGCCCGTTGAAATCGTGGTTGTAGGGTTCCCCCAAAGCCTGCATGGCCTGCACGAACCAGCGCGAGAGATCGTTGATGTGGCCGGGATCGGAGACCAGCAGAGGCCCGTCTGCTCCGTGACGCTCGTCGTGGAGGCGGTTGTTGCCTTCCATGCCGCGAAAATGCGGCAGCACGTCCTTCCAGCCCCAGCCCGGGTAATCGTTCTCGCCGCGTAGGAGGTCATGCCACTCGTCGTAATCGGAGGGCCGGCCGCGCATATAGACCTGCGCGTTCACCGAGGAACCGCCGCCGAGCACGTTGGCCTGCGGAACGTCGTGGACGCGCCCGTCGAGGTGTTCCTGCGGCACCGTCTGGTGGTAGCGCATGAACTTCGAACCTTTGATCATCTTGAAGATGCCGGGCGGCATGTCGAGGATCGGGTGGCGATGCGAGTAGCCCGCTTCGAGCAGCAGCACCCGGGCGCCGGTGTCCCGAATGAGCCTGGCGGCCGCCACGCATCCCGAGGAGCCGCCGCCCACGACGATGTAGTCGAAGCGTTCCGTCATCGTTCCCGACCTCAATATCCGTCCTGGGGCTGAAGCCGTTTCCACCGATATGGAATCGGCTCTCATCCGTGGTGTAACGCGTTTCCTTCACGCGAGCCGAACCGCCTCGCTCGGATCAACGCTCCGGAAGCGCGCTCGTCGTTGCGTTCAGGCCCGAATGCCGTCGAGACCCTGCCAGTCGAACGCGATCCCGTGACCCGGCCGGTTCGGCGCGATCGCGAAGCCCTCTTCGATCTTGAGCGGTTCGGCGATGTAGCGCTCGAGCCCGAAGCCATGGGCCTCAAGGTAGCTCCGATTGGGGCAGGCCGCGAGCAGGTGCACTGTCACATCGTGCGCGCCATGAGTGGTGACCGGCATGTTGAAGGCCTCGGCCAGGTGGGCGATCTTCATGAAGGGCGTCACGCCGCCGCAATTCGTGACGTCGGGCTCGGGGTAGGTCACCCCGCCCATCGCGATATATTGCTTGAACTCCCACAGGGTGCGCAGGTTCTCGCCGACCGCCACGGGCAGGCCGCCCTCGCGCACGATGCGGGCGTGGCCGGCGGGATCGTCTGGGATCGTGGGCTCCTCGATCCAGGTGAGGTCCGAGGGCTGGAGCGCCCGGGCGGCGCGGATCGCCTCGTCCACGGTCCACTTCATGTTGGCGTCGACCATGAGAGGGAAGCCCTCGCCGAGATGCTCGCGCATAGCCCGTACGCGCTCCACGTCCTCGGCCAAGCGCTTGCGACCGACCTTCATCTTGATGGCCCGAAAGCCCTTGGCGAGGTTGCTGTCGGTCTGCTTGAGGAGTCGGTCCAGGGGGAGATCGAGGTCGATGCCGCCGGCGTAGCACGGCACCTTCGGGTCGTAGCCGCCGAGATAGTTCCACAAGGGGAGGCCCGCGCGCTTGGCCTTGAGGTCCCAGAGCGCCATGTCGAAGGCCGAGAGGGCCAGCACCGTCGGGCCGCCGCGCCCACCGTAATGGAGCGCCCACCAGGCCTTCTGCCACAGGCGCTCGATATGGTCCGCTTCCTCGCCCGCCATGATGTCGGGGAACTCGCGGGTGAGGATCGCATCGATGGCGCCGCCGTTCCGACCGACCGTGAAGGTGTAACCCACGCCCTCGGCCCCGTCGGAATCCCGCACCCGGACGGTGTTGAGCTCGAAATCGCGCATCTCGCCATGCATCGAGTCGGTCAGCACCTCGGGCAGCGCGATGCGATAGAAGCCGGGTTCGATGGAGGCGATGCGAGGCATGGGCGGTCCTTTGCGCGGAATGCTTGTGAAAAAGGGCGGTCAGGCCGGCGTTTCGGCGCGGGCGACGAGGCGGGCCTGAATGACCACCACCAGCAGGAGAAAGGCGCCGCGGATCACGGATTGCCAATAGGCCGAGAGGGAGATCCAGCCGAGGCCGTTCTCGAAGTTGAGGATGTTGAAGATGAGGCCGAGGAGGAGCACGCCCGCGAGCGTCGCGCCGACGGACCCGACGCCGCCCGTGAGGAGCGTACCGCCCACCACCACGGAGGCGATCGCGAACAGTTCCCAGCCGACACCCTCGATCGGCTGGCCGGCGCCGAACTGGGCCGCGAGGATCACGCCGGCGAGCCCGGCCAGGCCGCCGCTGATCACGTAGGCCGAGGCCTTCACCCGGTCGGCCGCGAGACCCATCATGCGGGTCGCATCCTCGTTGCCCCCGATGGCGAGCACCGTGCGGCCCCAGGCCGTGAGATTGAGGGCGATCGAGCCGATCACGTAGGCCGCGGCCGCGATCCAGGCCGGGACCGGGAAGCCGAGGAGGTCGCCCTGACCGAGCTCGACGAACCCGGTCTCGTAGGACACCGAGACGGATTGGTTGTCGGCGAGCAGAAGGGCACAGCCGCTCGCTCCCAGCATCGTCGCGAGGGTGGCGATGAAAGGCAGGATGTTCATGCGCGTGATCACGAAGGCATTGACGAGCCCGACCGCCACGCCTGCCACCACGCCGCCGAGGAGGCCCGGCACCAGACCGTAAGACGACAGCAGGGCCGCGACGACGCTGCCCAAGGCGGCCGTGGAACCGACGGAGAGATCGATGCCGCCGGTCATGATCACATAGGCCATGCCGAGCGCCACGAGCGCGAACATGGCGTTGTAGCGCAGCACCGAGAGCACGTTGAAGGCTCCGAGAAAGTTCTCGTAGCGCAGCCAGCCGAAGACGATGAGGGCCACGAGCGCGAGGAGCACGCCGTGGCGGCTGATGGAGCGGATGGCTTGAGGGGCAAGGGCGCGCATGGCGTCGTCAAACTCGCCTGATGGAGCGGATGGCTTGAGGGGCGAGGGCCTTCATCATGACGTCAGCTCTGGCTCTGCCGCTGCAGCCAGACGGCCAGAACGATGATGCCCGCCTTCACGATGAGGGCTGCCGCGTCGGGGACGCCGTTCGCGAGCAGCGTATAGCGCACGAGCTGGATGATCAGCGCGCCCACGAGCGTGCCGATCACGGTGGCGCGGCCGCCGGTGAGCAGGGTGCCCCCGACCGCGACGGCCGCGATCGCGTCGAGTTCCATGCCGAGGCCCACGAGATTGGCGTCGGCCGCGGAATTGCGGGCGATCACGATGAGCCCGGCGATGCCCGAGAGAACACCGGAGATGAAATAGACCCGCCGCTTCACGGAGGCCACCGGCACGCCCGAGAGACGCGCCGCCCGCTCGTTGCCGCCGATCGCCAGGATCTGCCGCCCGAACACCGTCCGGCGCAGCATCCAGGCGGCCGCGACCACGATCACGACCATGAGCACCGCCTGGAACGGAATGCCGAAGAGGCGGCCGAGGCCGATGAACTGGAACTCCGGGACCTTGAAGACCTGCAGATTGCCGTTCGTCATCACCTGGGCAATGCCGCGCCCCGCGATGAACAGGACGAGCGTCGCGATGATGGGCTGGATCTGAAAGCGGGTGACGAGCCAGCCGTTGAACCACCCGAAGGCGCCGGCGGCGAGCACCGGAATCACGAAGGCGAGCGCGATCCCGACATAGGAGTGCGGCATCGGCACCAGCGTGCCGAGAAAGATGAGGGGGGCCAGCGCGCCCGCGATCGCCATGAGCGAGCCGACCGAGAGGTCGATACCGCCGGTGGCGATCACCAGGGTCATGCCGACGCCGACGATCACGATGGCGCAGACCTGCGTGAGGTTCACGTTGAGGCTCTGCCAGGTCGCGAAGTTCGGCGTGAAGGCGAGGTTGAACAGGATCAGGAGCGCCAACGCCACGAGGGCGCCCCAGCGGGTCAGGAAAGCCTTCCAGTCGAACCGCAGACGCGGGCCGGCCACCGGGGCGGGAGCTGCGGTTTCAGCCATGGAGCGCCTCCCCAGATCCGTTCCGATGGCGCACGGCCATGACCGTCGCGTCAGCCATGGAGCGCCTCCTCGGGATGCTCCTGGTGGCCATGCGCCATGGCGGCCATGATGGCAGGCTCGTTCACGGCCTCGCCCTTGAGCTCCGCGGCCGTATGGCCATCGCGCAGCACGAACACGCGGCTTACGGCCTCGATGATCTCCTCGAGCTCCGAGGAGATCATCAGCACGCCGAGACCCTGGCCGGCCAGTTCGCGGACGAGGTTCAGGATCTCGGCCTTGGCGCCCACATCGATCCCGCGAGTGGGCTCGTCGAGGATGAGAAGTTTCGGGTTCATGCAGAGCCAGCGGGCGAGCAGCACCTTCTGCTGATTGCCGCCGGAGAGTTCGCGGATGCGCTGGTCCGGGCCCGCGCATTTGATGCCGAGCCTCTGGATGAAGCGGTCCACGATCTCGCGGCTCTTGGTCTCGTCTACGATCCCCCGCCGGGCCAGATGCGGCATGAGCGCGAGCGTCAGGTTCTCGCGCACCGACATGCCCGGCACGATGCCTTCGAGCTTGCGGTCCTCGGAGAGAAAGCCCATGCCGGCCCGGATCGCGTCCGCCGGCTCCGCGACGGGCCTGTCCCGCCCCGCGAAGACGACGCGTCCGCCCTCGCCGCGATCGGCCCCAAACACCACGCGGGCGGTCTCGGTGCGACCCGAACCCAGGAGGCCGGCAAGCCCCACGATCTCGCCCGGCCGCACATCGATGCTCACGTCGCGCACCTTGCGGCCCGCCGTGAGATGCCGGACCTCCAGGAGGCTCCCCTCCCCGACTCCAGAGCCCGTGCCGGACGCAGCCTTGTGCCCGCCCGCCTCCAGCTGCCGGCCGATCATGGTGGTGACGAGGTCGAGCTTCGAGATCGCATCCATGGGCGACACCCGCAGCGTGCGCCCATCCCGCATGATCGTGACCGCATCGCAGACCGCATAGAGTTCGTCGAGCTTGTGGCTGACGAAGATCACCGAGACGCCGGCGCTTTTCAGCTGCCGGATCACGTTGAAGAGAACGCCCGCCTCCTGCTCGTCGAGGGACGAGGTGGGCTCGTCCATGATGACGAGCTTCGCGTTGAAGCCGATCGCGCGGGCGATCGCCACCATCTGCTGGACGGCGGTGGAATAGCTCATGACCGGACGGCGCACATCCACATGCACGTTGAAGCGCGCCAGAAGCGCCTCGGCCTCCTTATGCATCGCCCGCCAGTCGAGGAGCCCGAAGCGGCGGCTCTCGCGACCAAGGCAGATGTTCTCGGTCACCGAGCGATAGGGGACGAGGTTGATTTCCTGGTAGATCGTGCTGATGCCGGCGGCCTGCGCCTCCGCGGGCTTGCCGAACGAGACCGGCTGCCCGTCGAAGAGGATCTCGCCCGCATCGCGCGTGTAATAGCCGGTGAGGATCTTGATCAGCGTCGATTTGCCGGCGCCGTTCTGGCCGATCAGTGCATGCACCTCCCCGCACCCGACCTCGAGCGACGCAGCCGTGAGCGCCGCGACGCCCGCGAAGCGCTTGTCGATTCCGCGCATGGTGAGAAGGGGCTGGGTCATGGGTTCAACCGATCAGGAGGCGAGAACACCTCTCCCCGCGGGCGGGGAGAGGACTGACGGTACTCCCCCTCTCCCCGCGTGCGGGGAGAGGGCTGGGGTGAGGGGCCGGTCGGTGGGGCTGAGCGGGATCCGCTTCCATGGTGGAGGCGGTGTCTCGTCGGATACCCCGCGCTCTTCCGACCCGCCCCTCACCCTACCCTCTCCCCGCGTGCGGGGAGAGGGGGCGCCCAGAGCAGCCCCGCACGCAGCAAGAACAACCCTCTCCCCGCACGCGGGGAGAGGGGATGATCACTCAGTACGCCGCCGCGAGGAACTGGCTCGCGTTCGTCTTATCGAAGAACCGGTCCTCGTTGATGATCTTCGGCGGGACCTTGTCGCCGTTGGCATAGCGGACGAGGGTATCGAAGGCGGCCGGTCCGAAGAAGGGCGAGCACTCGACGGTCGCCCCCATCTTGCCGTCGATGATTGCCTGGAGAGCGTCGCGCGTGCCGTCGATCGACACGATGGTGACGTCCTGGCCCGGCTTCTTGCCGGCGGCTTCGAGCGCCGCGATGGCGCCGATCGCCATCTCGTCGTTGTGGGCATAGATCGCATTCGCAGTCGGGTTCGCCTGCAGCAGGGTCTCGGCCACCTGACGGCCCTTGTCGCGGGCGAAATCGCCGGACTGGCTCGCCACGATCTTCATGCCCGCATGGTCTTTGATGTAGTTCGCGAAGCCCGTGCGGCGGTCGTTCGCCGGCGAGGAGCCGGTGGTGCCCTGCAGCTCGATGATGTTGGCCTTGCCGTTCATGGCCTTCGTGAGCCACTCGCCGGCCCGGCGGCCTTCCTCGATGAAGTCGGAGCCGATGAAGGCGATGTAATCCTCACCGGCCTTGGCGAGGCTCGGATCGACGGAACGGTCGAGGAGTACCACCGGGATGCCGGCGCGCTTGGCCGCCATCACGGCGGGAATCAGCGGCTTCTCCTCGCGGGGCGCCAGGAAGATCGCATCGACCTTCTGGGCGATCATGGAGTTCACGTCGGCGACCTGCTTGGCCGCGGAACCGGCGGCATCGGTGTAGACGAGCTGCCAGTTGCGCTTCTTGGCCTCGTCCTGCATCGACTTGGTTTGGGCGATGCGCCAGGGGTTGTTCGACTCGGTCTGCGCGAAGCCGACCTTGTAGGTGTCCTTCTTCTGGATCTTCGGGAGCTGGGCCAGGGCCTCGCGGGCGCTGCCCGCTGTCAGGATGACGCCACCGGTGAGGATCAGGAATTCTCTACGACGCATATGCGTTCCTCCACTCTTCTCTCGTTGCGCAGCCGGGCTGGCTGCCCCTCATGACCAGCGGACGTAGGTTGTCTGTTTCCGCAGGTATCCGTCGAAATCGTATTGGCCGTCCTGGCCGCCGAGTCCCGAATGCTTCCAGCCGGTGTGGAAGACCTGGACGAGTTCGCCGCAGGGGCTGTTGACGTAGAGCTCCCCGAAGGAGAGCTCCATCCCGCGGCGACGCGAGCTGGCGTAAACATTGGCCGGGAGCCCATGGGGTCGGTCGTTCGCGTCACCGGGCGCCTGCGCGAAACCGTCCACGTTCATCACGGAACCGCGGGCCCGACGATCTCGCACTGCATCACCGAGGCATAATTGCCTTCGACCCGCAGGAGGGCGGACCCGAACCAATGACTGCGCGCGAACTCGCCCTCCGTGAGGCGAGGCCTGCCCGCGGGTCGCTCGGCTCCCGGGGCTGACGCATCCTCCACGCTGGCCTCGACCTACTCGACCTCGGGCCGGTTCACCTTCGGGCCCATGTTGGCGCACGGCGTCGTTGCTGGCGGCCAAAGCTGAGGCGGTCATCGCAATCCCTCAATCCCCCGCATCCGAAGGCAGAGGACCGCAAGAGCCCATCGGACTCCGCACGAACCGCCTTCCTCCCCGACCGCTCATCCGAGAGCGGGATCGAATCCGGTGCCCCTATGGGGTCTTTTCGGTTCGACCAAACGGATCATATGGGGGGCTTCCGTTCTGTCAAGCGAGGCCCTCGTGGGGGACGTTGCTTTGACTTGGCCGTTCTCCTTGGCCGTCTCTCGGGGACAATCCGGCCAAGCGCTTGCATTTTGGTTCGACCAAACGCAGGATCAGGGATAGACCCTTCCGACTCCGGACCAGCCGAAGGGCTAGCGAAGGATTGCCATGGATCAGGCCGAACTGCTGCCCTCACCCGTCAGTGCCGGGCGCCGTTCGCAGCTCGTCGCGGACGAGCTCGCGCGGATGATCCAATCCGGCGGGCTGCAGGAGGGGGCACGACTGCCCACCGAACGCGACCTCATGCAACGCTTCGGGGTGAGCCGCGCGGCCGTGCGCGAGGCGATCGCGTCGCTCGCGAGCCGGGGCCTCGTCGTGACCCGCCTTGGGCACCGCCCCGTGGTGCGCCGTCCCGATTTCGAGATGGCCATCGATCGGCTTAGCGATCTCGTGGGGCATCTGACCGCCGACCGGGCGGGCGTGCACAACCTCTTCAACTCACGCATCTTCCTCGAAGCTGCCTTGGCCCGGACGGCCGCCCAGCATGCCCGGCGGGATGACATCGAGCAGTTGCGCGCCGCCCTCGAAGCCAACCGCGCCGCCATCGGGGACGCCAAGCGCTTCGACGACACCGACGTGGCCTTCCACGCGATCCTCTACCGGATCCCGGGAAACCCGATCTTCCCGGCCGTCCACAAGGCCTATGTGGCCTGGCTCGTCGAGCATTGGCGCTGGATGAAGCGTGGCGCCTCCATCGACCAGATGAACTTCGCGGGCCACCAGGCCATCCTGGACGCGATCCAGGCCCGGGATGCCGACGCGGCCGAGGATGCCATGCGCCGGCACCTCGTCGCCGCCTGGGAGTTCGTCCGTTCGACCTTCTCGGAAGCGGAACCCGGGCTCGCGAGGGTCGCGCCCTGAACGGATCGACTGCACAGCGCACATAGTTCCCGCGAGAGTTGCCCCGTAAACCTGATATCAACGATCGCGGATGTACGATCCCGGCACGTTCCAGTGTTGCGTATGGTGCGATCATGCCTCGCTTCTTCTCCCTCCTCGTTGCGGGCCTCCTTGCCTTGCCCGCAGCCCTCGTCTCGTCCTCCGCCTCCGCTCAGAGCGGGATTTATGTGCGCGGAGGCCTCAGCGTCGACGTCTCCCGGGAGACCCGGTTCAAGGACATCGATTGCGGATCCGGGGCGCCGCCCGCCCTTTTCGGATGCGGGACCGGCAGCGACGGCGAGCCTCTCGGCGCAGTCGGAGATTTCGGAATTCCGGTGGCCGTCGAGGGCGGTGTCGGGTACCGGCTTGCGCCCATGTTCCGTCTGGAGGGCCTGCTGAGCTATCGGGGCCGGTCGGATTTCGAGGGCGAGGCGAACTTCCTCAACACACCGGGCCGGCAGCCCGTCAAGGGGCAGGTCGACTCGGTGACGGGTCTCGCCGTCGCCTATCTCGACTTTCCCGGCTTTGGCATCCCGGTCCTGGCCTCGCCTCTCGAACCCTTCGTGGGCATCGGCGTCGGGCTCAGCCATCACAGCCTAGGTCGCGTCGCCTATGGGTTCCCCGGCCTCGGCCCCGATGCCACCACGGTGGTGAGCGGGGGGAGCAGCACGAGCCTGTCCTACATGCTGACCGCGGGAGTCGCGGCGAGGCTCACGCCTCAACTCACCCTCGACCTCGCCTACCGTTACACCGATCTCGGCCCGGTGCAGACGGATGCCGATCTTGCGGTGATCACCCGACGCAGCGGGGTCCGGGCCCTCGACATCGCGGGGACAGAGGCAGACTTCGCCACCCACGGCGTCGCCGCGAGTGTCCGCTTCGAATTTTAATACAGGGCAAACCAGCCCGGTCGTCGCGCGTTGACGGTCAGGAGGATCCCATGACCGCTGACCGCCTGCCCCGCATCCGGGTGATCGCCACGCCGATCGCGCACATCGTCATGCTTCACGTGATCGGGCGCGGCCTCCGCTCGGTTTATGACGGGGTGCTTGAAGACCCCCTTCCGGCGAAACTGGAGAAACTCGCCCGAACACTCGACTGAGGCCCCCGTCCACTCCAACAAAGGCGCTGGCCTGGACGGTCGGCCAGGTCCATCCTGCTTGTGCTCAGCCCTGGCTGGAACCTTGACGGTTCGAGAGAGTCGTCTTGGTAGCTTGGGCTAAGTCGTGGGGTGGATCATGGGGTGGATCATGCGTCATGGGGCAAGCCGAATGGCCGCGCTGGCCGCCTGGGGCTGGCTCCTGACCGGCACCGGTCAGGCCGAGGTTCTCATCAGCGTCGACAAGGTCACGCAACGCATGGTCGTTGCGGTAAACGGCGAGTTGCGGCACTCCTGGCCGGTCTCGACGGGCATGCCGGGCTACGCTACGCCCGCAGGCTCCTTTGCCGCCTCGCGCCTGGTGCGCGATCACCGCTCGAGAGAGTGGGACGATGCACCGATGCCCCACTCGATCTTCTTCACCGATGCCGGCCATGCCATCCATGGCAGCGCCGCCACCGGGCGCCTCGGGACCCGGGCCTCTCACGGCTGCGTCCGGCTCTCGCCCGCCAATGCCGCGGCCCTGTTCGAACTCGTGAAGGCGGAGGGGATCGAGGCCGCCAGGATCGAGATCAGGGGGTCGGATCCGGTCTGGACCGCGGGCGGCGCGGGGCGCAGCGGCGATTACAGCCGGCTCACCAATTTCGACCCTCTCACCGCGATGGGGATCATGACGGGCGGAGAGGGCGCCCGCCGGTAACGCGGCGCCTGCTCCGGAACCAGGGGCAGCTTCTTGTCCGCTGCCCAGGCGAGGGCCTTAGCCCTGCATCGCAGCCTTGATGAGGCTGTCAGGACCCACATCCTCGTCGCGCTCGACCGCGAGGAGACGCGCGAGCCGGCCGCGTGCGCGGTTCACCCGGCTTTTCACCGTCCCGACCGCCACGCCCGTGATCTCGGCGGCCTCCTCGTAGGACAGGCCCTCGGCAGCGACGAGGAGCAGGGCCTCGCGCTGATCGAGGGGGATCGTCTGGAGGGCCCGCTGGAAATCTTCGAAGTCCAGATGGGATTGCTGATCGGGATGAGTTTTGAGGCGCGCCGAATAGGAGCCATCCGCATCCTCGACTTCCCGGACCCGCTTGCGATGGGCGGAATAGACGAGGTTGCGCAGGATGGTGAACAGCCAGGCGCCGAAATTGGTGCCCTCCTCGAAGCGGTCCCGATGTTGCCAAGCCCGCACGATGGTGTCCTGAACGATGTCGTCGGCGCGGTCGCGGTCCTTCAGGAGCGAGAACGCGAAGGCGCGCAGGCTCGGGATGGCCGCAACGAGGTCGGTCCGGAAGGCGGTGTCATCAGCTGCCACTCCGCCCTCCCTAGGTCATGCGCCGGATGAGATCGGCGAGGTGTTCGGGCACGGGCTGGTTCAGGAGCTCATCATACATCCCCCGAAGCCCGATGCCGATCCGGCTCTGGCTCACAAGGTCGATACCCACGCTGCGCCCGCTCGCCTCCCGATAGGCCGGATGGACATGAACGACCCCGCGCCTCCCCGAGCCCTGGTTGCCGGTCTCCCGAGCGAACCTGGTCTTCGCATTGTTCGATGCCACTGAGAGTCCCCCGACCGATGGCTCTTAAAGCCTTTCAACTCAGGTTAATTTCCGTGGTTTCCTGGAAAATCGAAAATATTTGCCTCTCCTCGATTTCGATGAATCCGCAGGTAATTGAGCCATTTCGCTCGGAACTGCCCCACTGAGGCCGGGTTAGACTGGGATGAAGCCTGGCCTTTCCTTCCGGATTCTCCTCACCGGTGCCGCCGTTCTCGCAACCTTCGGATCGGCCCTTGCCCAATCCGGCTCATGCGAGCGCTACCGGGCCGAGTTGGCGGCCCTCGGGCGGGCGGGCGCCGCCGCCCGGGCCGCGGAGGCCAACGTGCAGCGCCATCAAGCCGAGATCGGCCGGCTGTCGTCATATTATCGCTCAATCGGCTGCGAGGGCGGCACCTTCTTCTTCCAGCCGGCCCCCGAATGCGGGGCCATCGCCCAACGCATTCGGGGGCTCCAGGCGAGCTACGGCGCCGTAGCCACCCAGGGCGACACCGATCCCGCAGCCATCGATGCGCGACGGCGCCAGCTGAGGGCGGCCATCGCCAAAGCCTGCGATGCCAATACCGAACGCGATGTGACGCCCGCGGAGGCCAAGGCCCAGCCGGGCGTTCCCGCCACCGGCGGCGAGCGGATGGTCTGCGTGCGCGCCTGCGACGGCTACTTCTTCCCGCTGGAGAACAAGCCCGAGGGCTCGGCAAGCCCGGCCGCGCTGTGCAGGGCCCTGTGTCCGAACGCGGAGGTGAGCGTCTATCGCGCGCCGCGCGACGGGGGAATCGAGAACGCCGTCTCGGAAACCGGCAAGCCCTACATGCAGCTCGCGAACGCGCTGAAATACCTGAAGAGCTATGACGCCGCCTGCTCGTGCAAGAAGGCTGGCGAGTCGTGGGTCCAGGCCCTGCAGAAGGCCGAGCGCATGATCGCATCGCGCAAGACGGACGTGGTCGTCACGCAGGCCCTCGCCGATCGCATGATCCGAACGGTGGTCGAACCGGCAGCCGGCGCCAAGCTCACGCGCAGAAGCGCATCACCCGCTGTAACGGCCGGCAAGTCGCCCGCTTCTGACGTCGAGACGACGGGAAGCGTCGGAGCCGCTCAACCGCCCGAAGCCCCGAAGACGGCCGAAGAGGCGCGGCCCAAACCCCGGCTCATCGCCCCCGAGGTGTTCCCGGGGCCGCAGGCCGCGGCTCCCTAGAGCATGATCCCGAAAAGTTGGAGACTTTTCGGACCAAGATCATGCGGTCGAACAGAGACTGAAGAGCCTGATCCGATGCAACCGGATCGGATCAGGCGCGAGCAGCCCGATCGACTCAAGCAGCACCGGCGCGGCAGGCGCTGTTGTCGAGCGCCGCCGAAATGGCGGCTTCGAAGTGCTGCCGGTCGAACGGCTTGTGGACCGTAGGAGTCCCGCGGTAGCGCTCCGGCAGCGCGGCTGCCCCATAGCCGGTCGCGAACACCACCGGGATGTTGCGCGCCTGCAGGGCGTCGGCGATCGGATAGGTCAGCTGGCCTCCGATATTGATGTCGAGCACCGCGGCATCGACGTCGATCTCGGGCGCGAGCGCGAGCGCTTCGCTCATCTTCGACACGGGTCCCACCACCTCGATGCCGAGATCGAGGAGCATGTCCTCGATCAGCATCGACACGATGGCCTCGTCCTCGACGACGAGAACCCGGCACCCCGTGCCGTTCGACATTGGTCTGCCCCTGAGAAAGATCGTTGCTGCGCCCTACGGAGCAACCGTGTCGGGAACAAGGAAGCTCGGCTTCAAAGCGCTTGCTGGACGGGAAGCGCCCGCCGGTGGAACCTTCACGGGTTCAGCCACTTGGGTGAGCAGTTCTCTCAATCGTGGCGGACCCATGCGCTTCCCGATCTTCCTCTGCTTTGCCCTCCTCTTCGGCATCCTCCCGGGAGCCGTCTTTGCCGGCGTGCTGATCGAAGTCGATAAATCGACCCAGCGCATGAAGGTCACGGTCGATGGGCAGGAGCGGCACTCCTGGCCGGTTTCGACCAGGCTCGCAAAATACGCCACGCCCGCGGGCTCCTACACCCCCTTCCGGCTCGAGGAAGACCACCGCTCGAAGGAATGGGACGACGCCCCCATGCCGCACTCGATCTTCTTCACGAGCCGAGGTCATGCCATCCATGGCAGCGATGCCACGCGCCGCCTTGGCTCCCCGGCCTCGCACGGCTGCGTGCGCCTCTCCCGTGCGAACGCCGCGGCGCCTTACGCGCTGGTGCAACAGGAGGGTTTGGGAAACACGAAGGTCGTGGTGCGCGGAGATGAAGCGATCGTTCTGGGTCGCAGGTCCCGGCAGGCCCGCGCGGAGGCAGCGCCCAGGCGGGCGCCGGCGGCTCGTGCCCGGGCAGGGCGCCCGAGCGAACCCGAATGGGGCTACGGAAGCGCCACCTCCTGGGAAGCCACCCCTTGGGACCAAGGTGGGTTTGGCGGCCCCCGCCCCAGCCGAAGGGGGCAGCAGAGGGTCATCTCGCCGTGGCCCGGCGTCGGTCAGGGATACTGGTAATCGCCCGACGGGCGAGCCCGGTGACCACGCGTTAAGGTTAAGCTTACCTTATTTTGCCATCCTTTGGCCTCAAGGGGGCGACCACATGGCGGTTGGCCGGGCCTGAAGGCAGGCCTGTCCCGGGGGCAAAATGGCAAGCACTCTTCGACGGGACCGCGCTGGCGCGGCAATGGGCAGGCTGGGCCGCGGCTTTCTTGCCTTCGGATCGATGCTGGCGGCTTTGGCTCTCCTGCCTTCGACCGTGCGGGACGCCACGGCCGCAGGTGAGACCCGGACCCTGTCGTTCTTCCATACCCACACGAACGAGAGCGCGACGGTCACGTACAAGCGCGGCGGCGCCTTCGATGCGGACGGTTTGAAACAGCTGAACTGGCTCTTGCGGGACTGGCGGGTCCAGGAAGCCGCAACCATGGACCCGCGTCTGTTCGACATCATCTGGGAGGTCTATCGGGAGGTCGGCTCCCGCGAGCCCATCCATGTGATCTCGGCCTACCGCTCTCCGCAGACCAACGGCATGCTTCGGCGTGCCTCCAGCGGCGTCGCGGACAACAGCCAGCATATGCTCGGCAAGGCCATGGACATCCGCCTCCCCGATGTCGACACGGCGCGCCTGCGGGCGGCCGCGATGCGCCTGCAATACGGCGGCGTCGGCTTCTACCAATCCTCGGCCTTCGTTCATGTCGATACCGGCAGCGTTCGGGCCTGGCCGCGCATGACGCAGGATCAGCTGGCCCGGCTCTTCCCGGATGGGAAGACGTTGCATCTGCCGGCCGGCGGGCCGCCGCTTGCCGGCTACGAGCAGGCCAAGGCGGAAATCCTGGCCCGGAACGAAGCTCTCGCGGCGCAGGCCGCGAACGGGGGCAGCCGCTCGATTACCTCCGCCTTCGCGGCCCTGTTCGGCGGATCGAAATCGGCCGAAGGCGAGAAGCCCTCGCCGTCTCTTCCTACCCGGACTGCCGCCTATGCGCCGGTCGAGGCGGGGGTCGCGCAAGGGGGCGCACAGGGGGCCGCACAGGTCGCCTCCCTGATCCCGCTCCCGCCGCGGCGGCCGGTGGACGAGCGCGCCTTGCTGGCCGAGCGCGCCATCCCGGCCGAGAGCGCTGCCCCGGCCGAGCGTACCGCCGAGGGCGCAGGACGCTATACCGTGGCCTCCCTGGAGCCTGTGGCGGCCGAGGCTCCGACCCCGAACCTGCGCCCCCTCTTCGCGCCGGATCTCCTCATCGGAGGAGCTGCGGGAAAGCCGCGCATCACGGTCGTCCAGGTCCGCAAGAGCCCCATCCTCGAAGGCAACACCGCCCTTGACGTGCGGACGCCGGTTCTGGCCTTCCGCTTGACCGCGCGGCCCGACGAGGATCTCGCGCGCGCCCGCCGCTTCACCGGTCCTGCCGTCAAGCCCCTGCAGGGCATCGTGGTCGCGCAAGCGTATTTCTGACCGGCATCTGATTTTCTTCCGGGAGCTGTTTCCCGCTCGCCCGGATCAGGCTCTCTCCCCTCGGCGACCGCGTCGGAACGTGCCCTCTTCCTTCTCCCGTTCAGGGAGAGGGAGCGCACCCGAGCGGCAGCGGGCACTTGACATATCTTCCTATGATGTGCATGTATGTTGATGTCCGCTGCTCCTGGGGCGCGCTCATGAGGCGTCGTGGTGCGAGCAGCGGAGACAAGGCTCGGGCCTGGGCAGGACACGCATCCCGCACAGGCCCGGCGATCTGCCCGGACCCCTCCGACTGAGAGGGGGACGTCGCGGGGCTCGCTCCTCTGCAGAGGGGAGCCGTGCCGGGGAGCACCGTAAGGGGTCACCTCGTGAACCCTCGGGTTTGCTGAC